>JABAHP010000708.1_pt2 | contig 20328 bp, 14 predicted proteins | sample 7062081 | NCBI WGS metagenome assembly JABAHP01 (sample SAMN14534357, study PRJNA622989) | marine sediment metagenome | biome: marine biome [ENVO:00000428]; feature: marine pelagic biome [ENVO:01000023]; material: deep marine sediment [ENVO:00002113] | place: India: Gulf of Kutch | collected...
TGAGCTCAGGCCGAATGTAGCTCGTCGCAGGCTGGCAAAAGGCAGGGACTCATTTGCCAGCGTCCTGCCGGGCCATAGCTTTCCAAGCGCCGGTCCTCCGCAGTAGCCTGCTAGGGAGGATGGAACGGCTGGAAACCTGAAACCGCCATTATCTCCTCCTTGACCCTTGCCTACGGACCGCCTATTTTATACGGAGTAACCCGCTGAGGGGGAATGATGCCCATTTCTAAAATAGATTTTTTCCGGCCCGCAATATGGCAGGAGGGGGCGCTGTTAACAGCGATTGAGCGTAACCTGGCTGTGGCCGATGATCCGTATGCCTCCGGCCGCTGGCGGTCAGCGGCGGCACCTGAAGTTTACAAAGCTTACAAGTCAACCTTAGGGGGCAAACCGGTCGACAGTTTCGATCCGGCCGGCTATCTGGCCGAGCTGGGGCTGAAGACGTCACTGGCGGCCGGCCGGACCAATGCCGATCTGCTGCGCGCTTTTCACATCATTAACGATTACCGTCCGGACGCGCGCTATTTTCCGTTTTCAAAAAAGGCCGGCGCTCTGATCCAGTGGTTTTTTCTGTCAGCCAGCAAAATAGCAATCGGTGCCGTTACAACCATCGATCGCATCCTCGATCCAGTGGCCGTTAGATGGACTGAAAAAAGCCATAAAACGGCACGATACCGCGTAGCCCCTTACGGCCGCTTCGAAGACATCGCCAAGGCAGGGCCATCCGAGCTGCCCAAGGAATCACGCTATCTGGGAATTTTACGCAAACAGGTGCGCCAATACGCATGGGACAGAGGCCCGCATGCGGGCAGCATCGATTCAAGGCGCCGCGCCGGTGAAGACTTCGGCAGTTACGATATTGCCCTTCGCTTCGGTTTCAGCAAGCAGCAGGCCACCCGAATCGCCACCCAATGCTATGGGATCGATATCAGCCAAACCCATTACCGCGATCCGCTCGATCCTGCCCAACTCCGTATTACCGGCACGGTCGGTAAGATCGGCGACATTCAGCGACATTACAACCGCAGCCCGGCCGGTGTGGAAGACACCCGCATCACCGCCGCCCGAATTCACCTTGCGCGCGCCCACAAACTGGCCGACGAGGGTTTTTATGATGCCGCCGATGAAGAATTTGCCATCGGCCTGCACAGCCTGCAGGATATTTTTTCACACGCCCAATTAACCCCCTCCATCCACACCTGTCTGGGTGAATTTCCCGATCTGGTTAAATATCATCCGCAGGCCATGTATGAAACCGCCCTGGCCACTGAAGGTTATTTTAAAAAATTCATCGATGGCTTAAACATGGATCCCCTCAAACCGCCGGCCATATCTCCAATCCCGAACGCATTTTCCGACGAGATGGTCGGCGGAACCGCCGGTCCGGATGGGTTGGCTCGCGTATCCCAAACTCTAGCAACTTTTCCCGAGGGGCTGGTCCATTTTTTGGCGCACAACAGCGTCCGGTTCTTCGTGGGTGCTGCGGAGACCGTGCCCACCGAACTTGGCTTCGGGATGGATCTGGACGGTGACGGCCGCATCACGCCAGGCCGTTGGGTGAATGTCAGCCGGGACGGTCAGCGGCACTGGTTCGAGGTCGAAGATCAAATCGAAGACGGCCGGGTCTGGGACCGGCAGACGGCAGCGTATAATCATCATAACCGGCTTATTTTCATATCGGCGTCTGCATTGGATGATCCTGAGTTTGAGATCATCTTAAAGCATGAAATCGATCACGCCATCGATTGCTGTTTACAGGATGATCCACGCATGAATACGAAGTGGAAGGCCTATATCGACAGGCTCCATAATACGGCCCGGCGCCAGGGAAGCATTGCCTTTGATGAGATGGATAAGCATGAATTCTTTGCCCAATCTTAAAAACTATCTTAAAAATACATCTAACGCTCAATTGCATTTTTAAAACCTTTCTCTTGTGCAGTTATTTGAAATATTTTGCTTGTTTTAAGGCTCAGAATGTTGTGAATATGTTTGCTAAATAGCCAAATGAAAAAATATTTCGACATACTCGAACTGGATGAATCGGCCACAATTGAAGCCGTAGAACGGGCCTATCAGGAATTGACGAATGCCTGGCGTCCGGAAAACTACCAGAACCTGCCGCGCTATCGTCGCAAAGCTGAAACGAAATTAAAGGAAATAAACGAAGCCTACGCGCAGCTAAAATCGTATCTGGCGGCCAGGCCACAGCCCGAAGCATTACCTCAGCAGACGGACCCGGACCTTCAGCCCAGCGACGCAGCGCCGGAACCGCAACCGCCGGCAGAGCCGTCGCTGGATTCTGAACCAGAGCCAACGCCGGAGCGCTCGCTCGACTCGCCGCCCTGGGAGTCCCAATATCCGACGCAGCCAGATAAAGTCATCAGCCGACCCCAAATTCAAAAGACCGTTCAAAAAAGCCTGATATTTGGTTTTGTGGCCATTATCGCAGTATTGGGCGTTCTGCTGCTTTATCGGGTTTTGGGTCGGCAACCGTCAACAGAGCCGCAAACACCGGTGATCGAAAAAGTGCAACCGACTGTTGCGGCCACCCAAAAGCCCGCAGCGGCAGTCCCCCTTGAAAAAGCACCGGCGCAGAAAGCGCAAACGGCATCCGATACGTCGCAGCCGCAAGCAACGGCCCGGACGAGCATTCAAAAACAAGCATCGCCGCCTGCAGCTGCGATACCGGATCGCATCGACTATCAAAAGGCCTTGTCCGAGGAGGTTCTGAGCCCCTACAACCGGAATGTGGCCCGGGTCAGACGGATTCAGAAGAGTTTGATTGCCAACGGCTATGAGACGGGACCGATTGACGGTATCATCGGCCCTTTTACCAGCGTTGCCCTGCAGCAGTTTGCGGCCGATCATCAAATGGGCCATGATCATCTGTTTGCGCCGGACTTGGCCGCGGCTGTGATGCTGTATGCCGAGGTCGCGGCCGCTCATCCTAACTGGCATCAAATTATCGCCAGCGATGATTTTGGGCGCTGGCTGGACAGCCAAACCTATTACGGGACGGACCGTATTCAAACATTGAAGAATTCGGCCACCCCCCGGCAGGTCAATGATATGATTGAGCTGTATAAATTAGAACGCAACATGCAATTCGACTAATTCCTCCCTGCCCAACGCCTCTATTATCAGACCGAGCCTACAGAAGGCTCATCGGTTTTAAGCTAAAGAACATTGTCCTCAGTGATCTCTGCGGGCTCTGTGTAAGGTTATACTTCAACTCGCAACCCGCAACACAGTTCTGGATACGCGCTGCTGGCTGATTTATGCAAAGGCCAAAAAGTAGCTCATGTGCCCGCCATTTCTGTAATACGGCACCATTGAAAACATCCGAGGACGAGTAGGCGGACGAGTACGATAAATAGCATGCGCTTTCGTCCTCGTTGTCGTCCTCGTACTCGTCATCGAGAACTCAAACCATCACTCACGCATAACCCGCAACACGCCAGCTTTGATAAAAAAACCTTGACTCTCTGGCGCTGTTTTTGGAAATTGGGGTCTATGACGGCTTTGACCATTGAAGAAATCCACAACGCCCGCCGCAACCTGCAGGGCATCATCCAGCCAACCCCGTTTGAACACTGCGCCGCCCTTAGCGCGATGACCCAAATGGCGGTTTATTTAAAAAAGGAGTGTTTGCAGCGCACGGGCTCGTTTAAATTACGGGGTGCCTACCATAAGATTTCGTCGATGAATGCGGAACAAAAGGCCATCGGCATCGTCACCAGCTCGGCCGGAAACCATGCCCAGGGTGTCGGGTATGCCGTCAGCCGCTTCAACATTCCCTGCCGCATCTATGTGCCCCGGACAGTCCCCCGCATCAAACTTGAAGCCATTCAACAATACCCGGTTGAGGTGGTAATCAAAGGCCGTCTGTTTGATGAGGCCCACGCAGCAGCGCTGGCGGATGCTGAAGAATCCGGCCGGGTGTTTATCCCGGCTTTTGATGATCCGCTGATCATGGCCGGCCACGGGACCCTGGGGCTCGAGATGCTGGAAGCGGTTCCTGACCTGGATGCCGTTATGGTGCCGGTCGGCGGCGGCGGTTTGATTGCCGGAGTGGCCACCGCCGCCAAAGCCCTCAATCCGGCCATCCGGATGATTAGCTGTCAATCGGTCGCCTCCTGCGCTATGACGCGGTCCTTGGAGGAAAACCGACCGTATTTGACTTTCCCTTCCGACGAGACCATTGCCGAGGGTCTTGAAGGCGGCATCAGTGAAATGACTTTTAAGCTTGGCCGCCGCCTGATCGATTGCATGGTAGTGGTTACAGAAGATGACATCCGTTCCGCCATCCGTTTTTTATACACGCATCACGGGCTGGTGGTGGAAGGATCCGGGGCCGTGGGCGTCGCCGCCCTGCTGCACGATCATTGGTCGGATCCGGACTGCAAAGTGGGCGTGATACTAANNGTTAAAAAAAATCACCGCCCTTACTCCTTGAGCACCGCATCGCTTTTGCGGGCCTTCACCCCAAAAATCCAGCCGGAATTCTGCCCAGAGCTTAACCTGAATGGACTGAATGGGTCGGTCGGTAGAAACTTCGATTTACAATTTGATATTACAACCTTTTGGAAGGGGTTAATAATACTGATATGGAGATATCGGCAGTTTTGCTTTGTTGAATTTGAAGCAAAAAATAGATGTTTTCAAATATACAGTATACGAATGATTGGTGAACAAAAAAGGGCAGGGCCAAAACAGCCCTACTCTTTAAATTGGATCAATTCTTTTCAAAATGCTACATACTGATTTCTGGTGATAAGATAACAACCGCAAAACCATAGAAGTCAGAATCTGGATCATCGCATGCGGATAAACCACTAATAATTAAATTATCGCCTACCGCTATGTCATCAAAATCAACGCCGCAGTCACCACCATAATAGTATTCACGTTGTTTGTAAATGAAGTGTTGCGTCCCTGCATTTGCGATAGCTCGAATTAATTAATCTGTTCCGGTTCGCCAGCGCTGAAAATTCTAATTATTTTCAAGATGCCAGGTGTTGATTGTTTTAAGCTTTCCACCAATATAAAATAATCTTTCAAATGAAAAAGAACCTTTACCTGTTTTTTTGATGAAGGTCACAAATTCGCGCTCCCTATCTTTTCGAAGTGTCATCTGATCTCCTATGCCTGGCAATAAAGGTGCCCCTTTTTGGACATAAACCAGGTGATCGGATGATACTGAGATTAATTCAAGATCCGAGACTGAAATGCCCTCTTGGGTTGTCAATTTTTTGGGATCTAAATAAAGAGGAAGTGCTTCAAGGCGCGTGCTGTTGCTTTCCCGAGAATATAAATTACTCTTTAAAATAAACTGGCCTCTTGAATGCATCCTACCTTCTGACTTAATTGTAAAATTGTTTATCTCTTGATACACTTCGCCTTTGACATCTTTGCAAGTCCGTTCCCATGCAGCTCCATACCAGTCACCCGTTAAACTTTCGAATAGCTCTAAGAGTTCCTCGAATTCGCCTGGCATAAGATACCTTGGAACAATTCCATGACGCACACCCCTGCCCTTTTGAATACTGTAAGAGGGACCAAAACAGGTAGAGCCGAACAAAGATTGTTGATTTTGTTTTACACTCATGAACTTTTTTTGTTTCTCCAAATTGGCTTTGGCTTGCTGTTCTTTTTTTTCAACTTCTTCAATGAGCGCATCTATTGCTTTTTGATCGGTCTTGACGCGATTTTCATCTGTAGCTTTATCGTAAGGGTGCTCGTCAAAAACGATTTTAGCATTTCCGGCATTAGCCGGAGGCGCATTACTGAAGTGTTTAACGCCATTTTCATCAACCCATTGATAAATGCCGGCATTGATTTGCTCGGCACAAAACAAAGCCATCATAGCCAATATGATCGAAAATATAAAAATGGGCCATTGCACTATCTGTGGTCGACATATTCTATCCATTCCCTGCCTCCTAACACCAATAAAAAAGCCAAGCCACCATCAAAGGCAACTTGGCCAAATTAAAAGACACCTTGCATACTGTCACCCCTAACAGATGCTAAAGTCTTGTTTTTAATACTTTATATTGTTGCAAATCACATATTAGGGAAACGATAATGAAAAATCAATAAGATTCTTTGGAAATTACCAGAAATCCAAGCATTAGCCAACGACTGATATACTGATCGTATCTAAACATAGACTGAAATGCAGATATTATCACTGCGTGTGCCTGAGATTGATATCTGCGCAACAGTTTTTACCAAACACGCAAAACGCGTATCCTGCAACCCAAAGCCTTAAAGCTACAACCCTTGAACCTTTGAACCCAGAACCCTGAACTTATCGACCTACGCCGCCAGCTCCCCGGCCAGCACACCGCGCGGCAGTACCGAGATCGCCATGCGCTCGGCCACCCCGTATATCCGCCGCATTTTGTCCAGCAGGTCAACCTGCAAGCGATGCTTGAGCAGGCGCTGGGGATCGTCCTGCGCCAGACGCGCTGCTTGCCGCTGGAGCAAATCGTTTCCAAGCTTCCAGAGCTCGTCGCGGCGAGCGACGACCTCCTGAGCCGCGCGCTCGTCCTTCTCCACGATGGCCCGTAGACCTGCTTGCGCAGCTTCGCGCGTTGCCCCGTAAAGCTGCTCGAGCAAGGTCCCCGTCGCCTCGCTGACGGTAAAGCCCTCTTCTTTGAAAGTCTTGCCTAAAAGAATCAGTTCGCGGCCGAGGGCAGCACTGATGCTCTCGATTTCACCTGTCGCATACACCAGCTGCCCGAGTTCGTCGGATTCATTGTCTGTCAGATTCTCGCGACCGACCTGCTGCAGGTAATGCAAAACAGCCTCGCGTAACACTACAACCTGATCGTGAATCTGTGAGATCTCACGAAAATCCCTGTTTTGGAAGGCCGCCGGCACATTCGCCAGTATCTGATCGACCCGCTCGGCCATATGGCCGAGCTCAAGGCGCGCCCGTTCGAGCGCCAGGGCGGGAACGCGCTTTAGTTCTAGATCCAGAAACTTGGGCTGCACAATGGTTGTCTCAGTCTCCGCGCGCTCCGGCACCAGCCGGCGTACCAGGCGAGCCAACAGCGCACTGAACGGCAGAAAGATCACCATGTTGGCAACCGCCCAGATGGTGGCCGCATTCGCAATCTGCCGCGGCACTTCCTGGGCAAGCCGCTCAACGCCCTGCAACTCCGGATAAGAGGCAGACACCCATACTGCCAGACTCGCCAGTTGATCGATGAAGGCAATCCATATGGCGGCCCCGAGCACGTTATAGATGACATGCACCGCGGCCGCCCGCAGGGCGTCCTGGGGTTTGCCCAGCGAAGCCAGCAGCGCAGTCACGCAGGTGCCGATTTTGGCGCCGAAAACGATGGCGATACCGGCTGGCAATGTGACGAAACCCTGGGTGGCCATCACTACCGCAAGACCGATGGTCGCCGATGACGACTGCACAAGCGCCGTGAAAACCGCACCCACAAGCATCCCCAGGATTGGTCGTTCCATGGAGCGCATCAACTCAATGAAGCCCTCGTGCGATCGCAGCGGTGACATGGCATCGCCCATGGCCGCCATACCGTAGAAAATCAGACCCAGACCCATCAGCATGTCACCGTAGTGGCGCGCGCGGCTGTTTTTCCCCATAAAAATCATGCAGAAACCGATGGTAATCAGGGGCAACGCGGCTGCGGTGACATTGAAAGCCACAATCTGGGCTGTAACGGTGGTGCCCACATTTGCGCCAATAATCACGCCCACCGACTGGACCAGGGTCATGAGACCGGCGCTCACGAAGCCCACTACCAGAACGGTAGTGACCGATGAGGACTGGATCACCGCTGTTACCAAGGCCCCGGTGAGTGCGCCGGTTACAGCGTTGCGGGTCAGCTTGGTCAACAGCAATTTCATCTGCTCGCCGGCCGCCGCTTTGAGGCCATCGGTCATTTTTTCCATGCCGTACAAAAAAAGTGCAAGCCCTCCGAGCAGCCCCACTCCCATAGCAAGGAAATTAATGGATTTTGAAACGCCCTCTTCTGCCGCCGCAATCTGCGGCCAGAGCAAAAAGGCGGTCACGAAGGCACCCAAGATCCAAATCTGCCGAAAGCCCCTTTGCAATCCGCATAATCCGGGACTAAGTGATATGGCTGGCCTTGACAAAAATCCGGATGCACGCTTCAGGTCTCCCTTTTCCCATTTTGTTAAATTCGTTGGCTTCATTTTAATCCTCAGGCATGAATATAATTTGGCAGGACAATTTTCTCCCCCTGGATAAGCGCATAATCGTGTATCATATGCATTGTATTCGAAATGTAAAAGAAAATTTGAGAATTATGATGCGACTGAATAGACTTTGAAATGTTAAATACCGACCGGCTTTACAGCAGGGGTGAAGCCAGACAGCCAATTCTGGCGGCAACACGAAATCGGAGAATTTATCATTAAAGTGAGCGCGGCTGTAGAACGACACATCATATCTCTACAACGACCATTCAGGCCGGAAAACGACATGTCAAATGTTTCCATCCTCGACGTTGTACCCTGCTCGGCAGAGCGAATCGAAATTCCGCAATCGATTAACCCCCGAACCTATCTTTTCCTGAAAAACTTAATCACCAGCAAAACAGTGGGCGCCAGATGAAAGCACAGATCGAATATATCGACCGCCCGGGTTAGGTTGCCGTTTTTGAGCATGATGATTTTTTCGACCACATGCGGCATGGGGCTAAAAGGCGCCAGCAGCATAAAGACCGCAATAAAAATCAACACCGGATAGGATACACTATCAAGCAAACGCCACATGCTGATATCTCCACAAAATCGCCTGTGAGCAATCCGTGGTTCTACAGGCCGTTTGACAGCCTCACGGTCAAGAGCGAAGTCGAAGTTCGCACCGTCCTGAGGGAAGTCGAAGGGCAACCCGTAACTCGCAACTCGGTTTACACTTGTCTAATTTTTCGATAATACGAATCCGACAGATAGATTGCTGCCAACGGATTGTGACCGGTAACACGGTCTTTAACCGCTAGAACCGTTATGGGGGCCTCGGCATACTTGAAAAAAATGGAATCGTGTCCCACACACAGGCCCAGCAGAATATTGAATTCGGTTTTGGCTTGATTGAGCAATTTGGCTTGAAAAATCGGATTGCACATGGCCTCTTCGGTGCCCTGGTATATTTTCTCTGAATCCTCGAGGCCGATGCGTTCTTTGGCGGTACGCCCCGCCTTGCACAGCACGGAAATTACCTCAAATCCGTGCTCCTCAAAAATCTCGGCCACGATGGCGGACTCTTTGGCAAGCCCTGCGCAAAAGGCCAGACCCAGTCGCCGGTATTTCATTTTTTCGGCAAACTCACAAATTTCAACGATGCGGGTTTTGGTCGGCTGCATGACATAGGGTCGCTCATGACGGTTGGCGTAGCACTCTGCTTCCTGGCGGGAGGCCTGCTTAGCAAATTCGCGTATGGCCGCCTGGTCGTATTCCTGGTCTGCTTGGCGCAATACATCATCATAGGCGATGGTCGGGCAGCCCTTTGAAGTGAGCCCTTCGGCATTCATACAAATTTTTTTAGCCGTCTCATGTTCACATGCTGCGCAGCCGGGCGCCGGTGTTTGTTTCGTTTTGGCCATGCATGGATCCTTTCAGTTCGAACCGAATGGTTATTAATATATTTTATTCCGGAGGTTAAGTAAAATACCCTTGCGTGTCAAGGTTCAACAATCAGGTGCCGCCACACCCTTTATTCCCCTTACCTCATGGCTCGTTCTCAACTCTCAGACATTAGTCATCAACTTTTGAACCTTTGAACCCTGAACCTTTGAACCTTTGAACACTTAGACCTAAAAATCTTCCTTCAGAATGCGCTCCATGTTGGCCACCAGAAACTCGGCATTGCTTTCGTCAAAAGGCATGGGCGGACGGATTTTAATCACGTTTTCAAAAGGGCCGTCCGTCCCCAGAAGAATGCCGGCATCGCGCATGCGGTTGACGATAAATTCGGCCTCTTCCTTGGCCGGTTCGAGGGTTTCACGGTCGCGCACCAGCTCAACGCCCAAAAAAAGCCCCGATCCGCGCACATCACCGACAATCGGAAAACGATCAATGAACGGGATCATTCCGGCAAGCATCCGTTTCCCGGCTTTCAGTGCATTGGCCTGGAGGTTTTCCTCAATCACCACCTCAAGAACGGTCAAGCCCACCGCGCAGGAGACTGCGTTGCCGCCGAAAGTGCTGAAAAACTCCATGCCGTTGTCAAAGGCTTCGGCGATTTCAGGGGTGGTGATCACGGCGCTGATGGGGTGCCCGTTACCGATGGGCTTTCCCAGAACCACGATGTCGGGCACCAGATTTTCGGCTTCGAAAGCATAAAAATGGGTGCCAATCCGACCGTAGCCGGTCTGCACTTCGTCGGCGATGCACAGCCCGCCGGCCTTGTGGACCTGGCGGTAAACCTTCGACAGGTAACCTTCGGGCAGAAAAATTTGTCCGGCCACACTCGGACAGGTTTCGGCGATAAATCCGGCCAGACCAATCCCTTTGCCCTGCAGTTTGCGGATGATGTCGTCAACGTGCCCTGCATATTTAAGGGCCGCCTGTGGATCCTCTGAGCGGTAAAGGCCCCGGTATAAATCGGGGATCGGCGCCGTATGGACCCACGGTGGAGCCCCTTTACCGCCGGGGCCGTTATGTTTGTATGGGCTGATATCGATGAGCGAAGTGGTATGCCCGTGGTAAGCGGCCTCGAGCACAATCATGTCGCGTTGTCCGGTATAAGCTCTGGCCAGGCGCAGGGCCAGCTCGTTTCCTTCACTGGCCGAATTGACAAAAAAACAGACGCTCAAGGGCGCCGGCAGGGTATCGCACAAACGCCTGGCATAGCGGTTGATGAAATCGTGAAGGTAGCGTGTATTGGTGTTCAAGACCGACATTTGCCGACTGGCAGCTTCCACCACTCTGGGATGGCAGTGACCGACATGGGGGACATTATTATAGGCATCGAGATATTTGCGTCCGGTGTCGTCGAACAGGTACTGCTGCCATCCGCGTACCATCTTGATCGGTTTGCGGTAGCCGATGCTCAGATTGCGACCGATGTATTTACGGCGCGCGGCCAAGGTGTCTGATGCGTTCGGTTCCGGCGCCGGGAAACGATCCTGCGGGATGCCGGCAATAAGATTCGGATCCGGTGAAAACAGCTTCCAGAGATTTTGCTCACCGGCTCGAACCACGCCCGGAAAATCACAGTCCAAATCCAGCAAATCGGTGATAATTTGAAAGTGCAAGTGGGGTGTCCAATTACCGTTGTCGTCCGCTGAGCCGATCCGGCCGATTTGCTGCCCGGCAGCTATGGGCTGGCCCGTACCCATGCTTTCCAGCGAATCGGGGCTCAAATGTCCGTACAGGGTGTAAAACAATTCTCCAGAATCGGTGGTGTGTTCCAGGATGACCACCGGCCCGTAGTCCTGGGGCCCCTTATTGTTTGAAAGGGCGAACACCTTACCCGCCAAGGGCGCATAAACAGCGGTCCCGGCCTGGGCAAACACATCCATACCGATGTGAACGGTCCGGTGCTCTGCAGTCGGCGAATCACCCATGCTAAAAAAGGGCGCCGTATAGATCAAGCGGGCTTCGCTGTAGCGCCCGATGGCAACTGAGACAGCGGCGGCCCGCATTTCTTTGTGGAGTCTTTCGGTCATATAAGGTTCTTCGTTTTGCTCCGGGTCCCCTTTTACCAAAGGACTGGCAGCGCTCAGATCAAATATTTTCAGGGGCGCTGTGCGTAAATCAATATCCAGGAGCGGCGCTGCGGTGTCACGATTTGAGTCCAGCCAGTTGCAGATTTTTTGAGAGCGTGGATGCGGTGGCAGATCACAGGCCTGACGAAAGGCCGCCTCCGCAAAACGCGGATGGATTTCAGCCAGCACCGGCAGGGTCCGCTGGATCGGCATCTGGCTGATCGACAGATATTCGTTGTCGGGACGCTCCTTTAACTGGTGAGCCGCGATACAGGCACTCATGCACAGCCGCATGCACACCATCAGAAAAAGGGAGGCGATTTCAGTTTCGGTGAGCGCAAAGGACCGATGATATCCTTTGATCATATGGGCGGCAACCCGCAAGGGATCGGATTGGTCGAGAACCGCATATGCAATGGCGATGGCCAAATTGCCAACCGTATGGCTGAATACCATGTCACCGAAATCAATAATCCCGACCACCTCCTGATTTCGCGTGTACAGATCGCCATTGCCGCCGACGATAACATTATAATCATTGGCATCGTTGTGAATCACGCTTTTACGTAACCCCGGGAGTAGTGGCGTGACATCTCGTTCGAAATCCGTGGCAAATCTTTCGATCAGCTTCCGCAAATTGGCATCCATTATCAATGGCTGGTATTCCTTAACGATCTGTGAGGCCTTGGCCAAATCCCAGTAAAAATCCCGCCGGGCTGCAGGATGATCGAAGTCCGCCATGACACGGTCCATTTCACCAACACAGCGCCCCAGGTCTTCAAAAAGGCTGCACGAGCGTCTATTGACAGAAGCCATTGGAACTCCGGGCAGATAGGTTACCAGACGAACTTTATGGGTTGCGCCCGTTGGAGACTGGATTTCGGAAATGAACTCACCGTTCCGGTTTACAACAACTTTGGGACAGAACGTCACCTCACGATTGAGATGTTGCATGGCCTGATTTTGACAATCCAGCATTGTCGGATCTTCCAAGGCGTTCGCAATTTTCAGGACGAAACACCCGTTTGACCCGGTGCACATGCGAAAATTCTGATCGCGTTCGCTCGGAAGGGCTTCGGCTGTGGCCTGGATACCGTAGAGATCTTTCAGGATTGCAATTGCGTCCTGTTCCGTAAACTGCGGCGTATGTTTCAGAAACGACATGTCTATTCACTTCCTGCAAAAATAGATTTAAATGATGAGAACCCTTTTCTCTGAAATTTGACAATATCGCCCCTGCCCGCGCTTTTCAAATCATTTCTGAGGCCTTTGTCTGCCGTCCGCTGCCCTCTGCTTGCCGCGCGTCTTGTCTCGGTGAACCACACGAGAACGGAAACGGATTCTCCATCCGAATTACCCTTTTGAGGTATGAAGATTTTTAGGACACAGATTTTCGCGGATAATCACAGATTTCAATCTATTTGTTTGTAAATGTTTTTTTATCTGTGTTCATCTGCGTGTATCCGTGTCCCTTTGTCACCCTGCAAAGCGTTCGCCTTTAATGGCGTTCAAGCTGCTGAGCTTTCAGCCTGGAAAAGAACCCTTGACCAACCGGCTCCTTATGGGTTTTAATGAGCATTTTCAAATCCCAAAATGCTCTATCTGAAGCGGAGGTGCGCGGTGGATCAAAACGATCAGGTTTATATCAGACTGCAGCAGCATTTAAACGACCAAACTGTCGGTTTTCCGGCGACCCGGTCCGGCGTCGAGATAAAAATTTTAAAGCATATATTTACACCTGAAGAGGCTGAGATTGCCTGTTGTTTAAGCTATAAATATGAACCGCTCAAAACGATCCTCGTCAGAGCCGGTGACCGGGTCGATTCGTCGGAGAATCTGGCCAAAATCCTTCAACGCATTCAGAAAAAAGGGGGCATCGAGTCCAGATGCGATAACGGCAAAATGCTATATTGCAATGCGCCTCTGGTGGTGGGGATGTATGAATATCAGCTCAACCGCCTGACCCCGGAATTTGTCAAAGACTTCAATGAATATACTTCGGATAAAAAATTCGGCCTCGCGTTTTTAAGTACAGAGCTGCCGCAGATGCGCACGATTCCCATCTCAAAGAGCATTCATCCGAAGCATCATGTCAGTACCTTTGATGAAGTTTCAGCCCTGTTGCGGCAGGCCGAGCCGCCCTTTGCTGTCTTCGAGTGTATTTGCCGCAAGAAAAAATCAATGGAAGGCAAAACGTGCAAGGTAACGGATCGTACAGAAACCTGTCTGGCCATTGGCAATATGGCCCGTATGGCACTGACAAACGGTATGGGCAGAGAGCTTACGGGCAAAGAAGCGTTAGCGCTAATCGAAAACAATCAGCAACAGGGGCTGGTACTTCAGCCGTCCAACACGGGCAAGGCCGAATTCATCTGTTCGTGCTGTGGATGTTGCTGCGGGATGTTGAGAATCCATCAAGCCTTGCCCAAACCACTAGAACATTGGGCCTCTAACTTTTATGCTGCTGTGGATCAAGACACGTGCGTGGGATGCGGGGCCTGTGAGCAAAGCTGTCAGGTCAATGCCGTGCGTGTTCCTGCCAAAAAACAACCGGCGACTGTGGATCTGAACCGCTGTCTGGGTTGCGGTGTCTGTGTCCCCGGCTGCCCGACCGAATCGATTACCCTTGTCAAAAAGCCGGTCGAACTCAGACCACCACAAACGCTGGAGGAGCTTCGAGAAATCCTCATGGCCGCTAAAAAAGGTCGTCTGAGAAAATTAAAGCTAACCGGCAAACTGGTTGCTGACTCCATCCGCACCGGCCACCTGAACCTGCTCAAATAATTGATTCAACGAGCAAACAAACCCTCTTTCAGGCACTTGAACCTCTGAACGCAGAACCTTGAACCCTGAACCTTTGTACCTTTCCCTTGACTTTTAACCGCTAGTTTCCTATTAAAATTGGTATCAGGCCTGAGCCGGATTCCTTTCATTTATACCGTGGTCTCTCATCGAGCATCGATTCGCGAAAGCACTTTTCTTCTGCCTGCTGAACAATTTCTGAAGCCACAGTTGCCCACTAAAACACCTTTCTAAAAACAGGCCTGACAAAAAAATTTAATAATTTTTTTTCTTAGAAAGGAGGGTATACGATCATGGCGGTCAAAATTGTCATTAAACGCAAATTCAAAGACGGCAATATGCGAGCGGCATCAAGACTTTTGATTAACAATCGCAATGGGGCGATGCAGCAACCCGGCTATATTTCTTCAGAAACCTTGCAAAGCCTATCCGATCCGGATCAGGTTGTCGTGGTGACGATGTGGCAAAATATCGAAGACTGGAATGCCTGGAAAACCAGCGACGTACGTCAGGCCAATGAAGCAGAATTCAAGGATTATCTGGTTGGAGAAACAGAGTACGAATACTATTCATTGGGCCTGGAAATGAAATAAGCGCGATTCGTCTTATTTTTAAATAGAGCTGCTTTTCGGCACACCTTGCGCGCTGGACAGATCGCTGAGGGCTTGCTGCAGCAGCAGGAGGGGTTTTATCTTTAAAAAAGAAAGGGGAAAGCCTTGCAAGCTACTGGGTTAACCGCGCTCGCTTGAGCTTTTCCCCTTGCTCTGAGCGGAGGGCAGGCTGCAGGACAGGCGCTCAGAATTGAATTGCCGTTCTGGTAATATATTTTTGAACAGAACAAATTCTCACAACGATTGAAAACAACCATGTTCGAGTTTGTTAATGTACAGCCAAACGAAAGGAGGAAATTATGAAACGAAATGGGTTTATACCATTTTTTCTTTCGTTGATGCTATTGCTGGCCATTTACCTTCCTGTTGCACAAGCTGATGATTTATTAGAATTAAATGCAGCCGTTCAAAGATACAATGATTCACTGATTCATTGGGATGCCGACATCATAGCCGATATTGAAGCAGAGGCCTTCGGATTCAGCTCCATGACTCGTTACCTCACTCAGAATAGAATTATGGATAGGCAGCTCTGGAAGGATCAGTTGAGAGAATTGATTTCGCAGTACGATTACTACGACTTCGAAATAGTGACCTCGCAAATAAACGTGATTGGCAGCACGGGCATCGCCTGCGGAAATTACAAGATCTCAAGAAAACACAGAGAGTACCCGTTGGTATCTGCTAAAAAACGATGGTCTTCCACCTGGGTAAAATCAAAAGGAGAGTGGAAACTGGTCTTTTATCATTTTGAGTTAATTGACGCATGGCGCTAATCTCAGAATCATAAAGCCCGCTCCCCCAAAACTTTTTTATGATAATCTGTGCCTGTTATGTTCAATTTTGCAGAGCAAGCTGGGCTATGTAGCGGGGATTCCATCACAGTCCAAAGTGCTTGATCGGTTAAATGACCTAAAAATGCAAAACACCCCTTTCATTATTGGCTATTCAGCCAATTTACGATTTGCCCAAAACGAACTGTTCGATACAGCTTTTGCGCTGAAAGTGCATCCTGTCTTTATTGCCATGTGGCCACAGAAGGCTTGATCTAATAAGCCGAAACAGATATTGATACACACAAGGCCATCGTATCTCCTCTATTTTTCCCTGTCAATTTTATAACTTGGTCGCTTAAACCTTTGCTGAGTGCGGGGTAATGCCATGATTCGCGTTTATCTGGAGCCGCGAGTAGTCGTCAAGTGGGAGGATTTCATCCATACCAAGCCACGCTTTTCGATTGCCCTTGACGGCTATGTTAAGGGACCACCGCGTTTTTTAATTCAGGGACCCTATGCCAATTTCAATCATCATGAGGGCGTCGCCCGCATTGCCACCCGCAGCACCTGCGCGCAGGTCTATTATTATATTCGCCTGGGACTGCTGGACACCTTCCAAAAAAAGGGCGAGCCGCATGCGCGCGTCTACATCAACGATGTCGATCAGGATGCCTGCCTGTCCTGTTGGTTGCTCAAAAATTCCGAAAAGCTGGAAGGCCTGAGATTTGATAATCTTCTGGTTCAAATGATTTTATTTGAAGATATCCTTGATGCCTCCGCAGGGGCCTATCCGGTCCATCCCGACAATCCGCAAATTCACCGCCAGGCCTGGATATACGAACCGTATACCCGGGCACGCGCTGATGGCAGCATTTATAGTATGTCGAAAAAAGAAATGCAGAAGATTCTGCACGCGGTGTGCGATAGAATCGATGCCGCCATTAACGGGCGCAGCGAAAAAATCGATTTGGACACCCGCTATGAGAAAATTGGCGGTGGGCCGGGTTGGCAGATGATTCATGAGGAAGGGCCATATGCGCGCACGAAAATGTTTTCTCAAAAAATAAAGGCCTATGTCGCCTTGATTGAAAGCAGAAAGGGTCGTTATGCCTATACCATCGGCAAAATGTCACCGTTTGTTCTGTTTCCCGTGGAACGCATTTACGATGCGCTGAACAAAGCCGAAGGGTTTTCCTCTCCGGAGAATTGCTGGGGCGGCAGTGCCATCATCGGTGGCTCACCGCGTAAAAGCGGCAGCCGCCTGAAGCCTGAAGAAGTCCAGGAAGTGATCAATGACTGTATAAAGCAGGAAAAAAGGCTCTAATGCCCATCTATAAAGATCATAGAACATTTTTCCCGAAGCCAACCTGATACGGGCAATCTAACCATGGATCTGAAGGCGTACCTTTCAAATATCAAGGGGGATCTTTCCGGCGCTGTGTCGGCGGCCATTATCTCCATCCCGCTTTCTATCGGATACGGCATTATCGTTTATGGCCCCCTGGGCTCTGAATTTCTCCCCTTTGCCGCCCTGCTGGGAATTTTCGCCTGCCTTTTAGGCGGTATTTGCGCGTCACTGCTGGGCGGCACACAGATCCAGATCACAGCCCCCAAAGCCCCGTTGTCACTTATACTGGCCGCTTTTGTCCTTCCGTTGACGATGAGCTTGCATGTTCCGGACCCGGCTTCAAGAAATGTACTGATTGTTGGCCTGGCATCCCTGTGTGTTTTAACAGGCGGCATTATCCAATTGCTGTTCGGTGTGTTGCGGCTGGGCAATCTGATCAAATATGTCCCCTATCCGGTCGTTTCGGGTTTTATGAATGGGATTGCAGTGATTCTTATCCTCGAACAGCTGGGTCCACTGGTGGGTGCCCGGAGCCATGTCTCTCTGTTTGATATTTTTTACACGCCCACCGTTGTGCAACCCCTGACGCTGCTAGTGGGGCTGACAACCATCATCGTAATCTTTTGCAGCCGGCGCTTCATTAAATTCGTCCCGGCCTCGCTTGTCGGGCTGGTGGCTGGCACGGCTTTATTCTATGCTCTTGAGAAAATCACCGGTGCCGCCGATCTGGGGCCCGTCATCGGAAATTTTTCTTTTCATTGGCCCCGGCCCGACATTCTACCCAAGATTTCCGGGATTTTATGGAATATCAATCTGGCCGATCTGTTTCCCCGAATTCTGCTAACCGGATTTGTTCTGGGCTCAATCGGCGCGCTTGAATCCTTACTCAGCTCCCTGGCAGCAGATAATATTGCCGGAACGCGCCATAACAGCAACAAAGAACTCATCGGCCAGGGCGCCGGCAATATGCTGAACGCTGTCTTTTCCGCTCTTCCCTCTGCCGGATCAGAGCTGCACAACATGGCCAATTACAGGGCCGGGGGGCGCACGCGCCTGTCGAGCCTGCTATGCGGGCTGTTAATCCTTGTAATCGTCATCACTCTGGGGCCGGTCATCGGAAAAATCCCGTTGACCGTCATTGGCGGCATCATCATTTCGGTGGGCATCGGATTGTTTGACAGATGGACCCTGGATCTGTTCCGCAATCTATCGCAGGCCGGCAAACAACGCAAACGGATCATCGCCAACCTGGCTGTAACCGTGGTCGTCGTCATCATCACGGTATGCGTGAATCTAATTGTTGCCGTTTTGATCGGTATTGCCATTGCCTGCGGCTTATTCGTTTCCAGAATGGGAAAATCAATTGTAAAACGCACCTATTCCGGCGACCAGATCCGTTCGAAAAAAGTGCGTAGTCTGAAAAACAACCAGCTGCTTGAAGAACGCGGCAAAGGGATCATTGTTTATGAGTTGCGCGGACCGCTATTTTTCGGATCGGCCGATAATTTGGCCCGTGAAATAGAGGGCGCGCTCGATGATTTTACCTATTGCATCCTGGATATGAAGCGTGTCGATGAGATCGACAGCACCGGTGCCAAGATTCTGGGGCAGATCAGTAAAAAAGTAACGGCCTGCGGTAAATACCTGCTGATCAGCTATTTGAGTGCCAATCCGTCATTGTCGGATTTTCTCAAGGCCATGGGTGCCTATGAAGCCCTGGGTGAAGATTGCTTTTTTGCGGATACCGATGCCGCCCTTGAATGGGCCGAGGATAACGTGCTCACGCAATCAATCGATCTGGCCGGCGCTTCCGGAAAAGTCCACCTGGCGCAAATGGATATTCTCAGGGATTTTACAGCCCGTGAAATTGACATGCTGGACCAGAAATTGACAACCGAAACGTTCGACAAAGGCGACACGATTGTCAAAGAAGGCGACACCGATCGTCGTTTGTTCCTGCTGGTCAAAGGATTGGTCGGCGTTCGCATTCACCTTTCGCAAGGCGATCGCAGCAAACGGCTGATCACTTACAGTGCCGGGGTTACCTTTGGAGAGCTGGCGTTTTTGGATGGCAGCCCGCGCTCTGCCGAAGTACGGGCAGAAGAAGATTCCGAGACGTATGTCCTGAGACCGGATGATTTCAGCCTTTTGCAGCAGGAAAATCCGGAAATAGCCGTCAAGCTGATCCGTAACATCGCTCTTGAAATCAGCGAGCGCCTGCGCATCCGCACCAACGAGGTCCGGGCGCTGGAAGAGGATTAGATGTTGCCGGCTATTGATAGGGATTTCTAAAAAGAAAGGAGCGGCACATGCCGCAGAACGGAAAAGGTCCTTTGAAATGTTGATAATCCAGCCGTTCTGAAAGGACAACGTTACCGTTGCGCGCACAAAGATGTCAACTCTGAATTGAGGAGATAAAATGAGCAGATCTATTCAAGCATTCATCAAAAGCCTCAATGAAGTTCCGGAAGGTAAATTTCCCCCGGAGTATTATACGCCTCTTTTTATCCGCAGCATTGTATTCGGCAATTATGGTTATCCAACCGGATTATTATCCCATTTTTTGTTTTTGGTTATTTTTGCTCTGATCGGGGTTACGATATTGGCCATTTTTAATATATTTAGCATCCTTCTTTTTGCTACTGGTTTTTTCCTTCACAGGAGAGGGTATCTGTGGCTAGCTTTCTATCTTGTTACTTTCGAAATAATTGCCCATGCCACCTTAGCCATAGCTGTAATCGGATGGGATGCGGGGTTTCAATATTATATTTTGCTCGGACCGGTAGTGATATTCCTTTTACCGGCGAAAACCATTAAAAAAACGAAAATTGCGGCAACATACACGTTAGCCTTTGCCATCTTAAATTACTATGCGAACGTATCTGCACCCAGAATAGAACTCAGCGCGCTTTATATGGCCCTGTTTAGTTACGGTAATATCTTCTCTGTCTTTTCAATATTATCTTATCTGGTTTATCAGTACTATCGCGCAGCCAATTCTGCCGAGAAAAAACTTGAAAAAGAGCACCAAAAGACGAACGCCGCCCTGAATGAGCGTAACCAGGCACTGGAGC
>JABAHP010006492.1_pt1 | contig 20297 bp, 17 predicted proteins | sample 7062081 | NCBI WGS metagenome assembly JABAHP01 (sample SAMN14534357, study PRJNA622989) | marine sediment metagenome | biome: marine biome [ENVO:00000428]; feature: marine pelagic biome [ENVO:01000023]; material: deep marine sediment [ENVO:00002113] | place: India: Gulf of Kutch | collected...
GGACGTCTTGGTGTAGTCACACTGGTTGGCCAGGTGGTGGCGGTACCGGGACAGGTCCTCACGGGTGATGTCCTCGGGGTCCTTGCCCAGGTGGTCGATCATCCGCTGGGCGTGCCATGTGTACTGTCGTATGGTGTTGGGGGAGCGACCCAGCTCCTCCAGGTGGTTCCGGAAAGATACTACCGTCTCGTGCATCCCATCACGCATCAGGTTAGACGACACAAACCATTACTAATACGTTGCGCTGAGAATTCCAGACGGTGAAAGTGAAACCTCATCTGTACAGCCTGAGCTCGGGGGGGACCCGCGATTCCTCCACAGGAGGTTGGGGGCGTTCCCGATCCATCTGTCGGACCACGATGATGATGAGGACAAGCAGCAATGCTAGGACCACGGTGGCGACGACCTTGACCATCAATGGGATATCGAGTGACCACATGAAGAAGACCATCAACATGGCCAGGATGCCTCCGACTATTATCGATGTCTCGCTCGTCCTGCCTAAGACCCAGAGGTAGTTCGTGTAGAAGATGAGGAGCATGATCACCAGCATCCCAAGACAGAAGAACCCCTCTCCGGCACTGTCCGCGATGTCTTCCTCTATCGGAGAGAGCCCAAATATCGCGATGAGCAGGAACGGGAACAGTCCCAAGAATATCTTGACCAAAAAGATATTGCGAAGGTGTGCTGCAGGAACCAAGAGCAATCTCGACACGAAACCAATGAATGATTCCCCAGGTGTCATTTCTACTTTACTGGTTCATTCGGGACCTTCGCCCACCCCGTGCAAACCTCTAAGTATCGGTAAGGCTGATTGGCTCGCCGATGGAGTTCGGGTTGGTAGGCAAGCCCAACGTTGGGAAGTCCACGTTCTTCGCCGCGGCCACTCTGGTGGACGCCGAGATAGCCTCCTACCCCTTCACCACCATCGACGCCAACCGGGGCGTCACGTACGTCCGCTCCGAGTGCCCCCACGTGGAGCTGGGGAAGCAGTGCGACCCCGTGAACAGCAAGTGCGACGATGGCACCCGCATGATACCTGTGCAGGCCATCGACGTGGCGGGCCTTGTGGCGGGTGCCCACAAGGGGAGGGGGCGGGGCAACCAGTTCCTGGACGACCTCCGGCAGGCCTCGGTCCTGGTGCACGTCGTCGACGCCTCGGGGGAGACCGACGGCGAGGGCAACCTCATCGGCGTGGGGTCCCACGACCCCAGGGAGGACGTGGCGTTCCTCGAGGACGAGGTCGCCTTCTGGATCAAGGGCATCCTGGACCGGGGATGGGACAAGGTCTCCAAGCAGATAGCGCTGACCCACACCCGCCACGAGGTCGCCCTGCAGGAGCGGCTGGCGGGACTGGGTGTAACAGTGGCGGACATGCACCATGTGCTCAATTCCCTGGACCTGCCGGAGAAGGTGACCGAGTGGACCGACGACCAGCTGCTGGAGCTGGCCCGGGAGGTCAGGAGGGTCTCCAAGCCCATCCTCATCGCCGCCAACAAGGCGGACAAGGCGTCACCGGAGATGCTGCAATCCCTGATGGACCTGGACGACGAGATGGTCATACCCACCTCGGCGGAGTGCGAGCTGGCCCTCCGCAGGGCCTCCAAGGCCGGGTTCATCGAGTACCACCCCGGTGACGACGACTTCACCATCAAGGACGAGTCCTCCCTCTCCACCGCCCAGGTGAAGGGGCTGGAGAGCATCCGGACCTGCATGACGAGCATGGGCGGGACCGGGGTCCAGAAGGTCATCGAGAAGGCGGTCTTCGAGCTGCTGGACAGCATCGTCGTCTACCCCGTGGAGGACGAGACCCACTGGGCGTCGAAGAAGGGCCACCTGCTCCCCGACGCTTACCTGGTCAAGCGGGGTAGGAACGCCAAGGACCTGGCGTACCTCATCCACACCGAGTTCGGTGACAAGTTCATCCGGGCGGTGAACGCACGGACGAGGCGCGTAGTGGGCGCCGACTACGAGCTGCAGCACAAGGACGTTATCAAGATCGTGTGGGGAGGGTGATCGGCTGACCGAGGGCAGCTGGGACGTTCGTCTCCTGGAGGTCTCCTACTCCAAGCTGAGCGACGAGGGCGTCCGCATCGAGATGTACGGCCGGACCCGGGAAGGCACGTCGATCACGGCCATCCACGAGGACTTCCGTCCCTACTTCCACCTGGTGGAGCCCACCGCCGAGGCCCTGGACGCCCTGGAGAAGATGCCCAACTACCTGACGCGGGAGCCCGTCACCCTCTGGTACGAGGGCAAGGAGAGGGACTGCGTTAGGGTGATCGTCCGGTTCCCCTTCGAGGTCCCCAAGTTCCGGAGCCGCATGCAGCAGTTCGGCCTGACGGTCCTGGCCGCCGACATCCCCTTCTCGATGAGGTTCATGTACGACAAGGACATCGGTGGCTGCACCCGCATCGTCGGCAGGGAGGCCGAGGAGGCAGTCGCCAAGCGGTACACCACCGATCTGGTGGTGTGGGCCGAGGCCTTCGAGGACATCGAGGACTTCAAGCCCCAGCTCAAGATAATGTCCTTCGACATAGAGAACTCCCTCAAGGACGACGCGGCGTCGAAGCGCCAGCGCCTCCCCGGCGGGAGGGTTTTCTGCATCAGCATAGCCGTGAGGCAGCCAGATGGGGACCTGGTCACCGAGGCCCTGGTGGACGACGACGAGGAGAGGATCCTGACCTCCTTCCTGGACGCGGTGGAGCGCCACGACCCCGACGTGATCACGGGCTACAACATAGACGGCTACGACATCCCTTACGTGTACGACCGGCTGGCGGCCTACCGCCGGTCCACCTCCATCGGTCGTGACGGGTCTGAGGCCAGCCAGGTGAACAACCGCTTCTGGCGGGCCCACGGCCGCATCATCGCCGACGCGTGGTGGAACGTGAAGCGGGAGCTGCGACCCAAGCGGGAGCGGCTCGCCGACGTGGCCCAGCTGGTGCTGGGAGAGGACAAGCTGGACGTGGACACCGCCCGCATCGACGACGAGTGGGCCGCCGACCGGGACAAGGTGATCGAGTACTGCATCCAGGACTCGGTGTTGGCCCTCCGCATCCTCGAGCGCATCGCTGTGCTGGAGAAGATGCAGGACCTGGCGACGGTGTCGAAGCTCCCTCTCAACGACACCATCAACGGGAGGACCAGCCAGCTCATCGACTCCATCTTCATCAGGAAGGCGGACCGGGCGAACGTGGGGGTGCCCCTCACCCGACGGACGACCCGGGATACCAAAATAGAGGGGGCCTACGTCCACAGCATTGAACCGGGGCTCTACCACTGGATAGTCACCCTGGACTTCAAGTCGATGTACCCGTCCATCATCATCGCCAACAACATGTGCTTCACCACCCTTTCGCCTGACGGCGAGCACGTCTCGCCCGTGGAGGGCGTCCGGTTCGTCACCGCCGAGGAGAGCAAGGGCCTGCTGGCCGGCATCCTGGAGGAGCTGATGGTCGAGCGGGACGCCATCAAGGCGAAGATGAAGGCGGCGGGTACCGACGAGGAGCGGGATTATTACAACGGCCTCCAGGAGGCGGTGAAGATCCTGATGAACAGCTTCTACGGCGTCTTCGCCTCCTCCTTCTACCGCTTCACCAACAGGAAGATAGGGGAGTCGATAACCGCCTTCGCCCGGGAGAACATCAAGGCGGTGATAAGGGACCTGGAGGACGAGGGCCTCTCGGTCATATACTCGGACACCGACAGCGTGTTCGTGGAGTCGCCCCACGAGGGCGTGGAGCCCAACGTTCAGTTCGGGAAGGAGCTGGCCCGCAAGTACTCCCGCTACGGGGGCATCCTGGAGTTCGAGAAGGTCATGGACCCCTTCTTCACCCACGGGGCGAAGAAGCGCTACGTGGGCAGGGTGATGTGGCCCGAGGAGACCACCCTGGTTCGGGGCTACGAGACCCGCCGCACCGACTCCTTCGACTACCTGACCGAGGCGCTGGAGGCGGTCTTCGGTTGCATCCTGGACAGCGACATCGACGGGGCCATCCAGACCTCCAAGGACTACGTGGAGCGGGTCAGGAAGGGGGACGTGGACACCGCCGCCCTGGTCATCTCGCGTACGGTGAAGGACGACAAGGCCTACGCCAACCCCGACGGCCTGGTGCACGTCCGTGCGGCCAGGGAAGCTCAAGGAACTTGGCGAGGAGTTCGTCCCGGGGATGAAGGTGTCGTACGTCATCGTGGAGTCGGGAGGCAAGTCCAAGCAGGAGGCGGAGCCGTGGCTCACCGGGAGGCCCTTCGAGCACCAGGTGGACTACGAGTACTACGCCCGACGCGTCGCCGCCTCCCTGGCCCGCGTCACCGAGGTCTTCGACTGGGACGAGGCGGCCCTGCTCCGGGGGGCCCGGGTGACCCAGCAGGACCTGTTCTCCAAGGACTTCCAGCGGAAGTCGGACCTGGACGAGGACAAACTGCGGGAGGCCAAGGAGATGGGCATCCACCATCCCCTGTCCAAGAAGGAGACGGAGCCGGTTCAGCCCAAGCCGAAGGTGACCAAGAAGGACCTCAAGCTGGACGACTTCTTCTAGTCCGCCAGCTGGGCCATGCCCCGCAGGAACGCGAACACGGCGGCGTACTCGGGCAGGGTGGACCTCCTCTCGTGGGCCACCGCGTGCTCCTCGCCACCCAGCTGGAACGTGTCGTCGACGAGACCGACCACGTCGACCGGGTCCTTCCCGAATGCCAGGGCGTCGGTCAGCGGGTCGAACCCTTCCAGCTGGTCGCGGTTGAGCTCGACGACGCGGAAGCCCGTCTTGCCGTGGAGGGAGGTGGGAAGCCGGATGAGCCGCTTGGTGTCCGCGGTCACAGGCTCGTCGGCCTCCCCTGCCATCTGGACGAACAGCTTGCCAGCGATGCGCTCCCAGAACCTCTCCCCGATGCCCTCCCGCAGGTCGATGATCTGGTCGGAGACCATGCGGTCGAGCCTCCTGTTTCCGGGCTCGCCATCCACCAGCAGATGGAGGAGGTCACGGGCCTCGTCCTCCTCCACCTCGCCCAGGGCCGCCAGTCGCCTCACCGCTTCGTCCTCCCTCCCTTCGGCCTGCATCGCGTCCAGGTCCTGGAAGTAGGTGAGGGTCTCCCGGGTGAGGTCACCCTTCCAGTCGCCCCTGGCGGGGTCGGGCATGCGAAGGGTGTGCCGGGAGTACCCCCGTCCGTCCTGCCTCATCCCGGAGTGGAAGGCCTCCTTCTCGAGGAAATCGTCGGTGTCGGCCTTGCCCGTGACCAGGTCGACTATTTCCCGGCGCTCGAAGGCGTTGAGCTCCAGCACCCTGGGGTCCTCGATGTGGGCGTGGTAGCCGCGGCCGCCCGAGAAGGCGATCCCCACGTCCCGCTCGTCGAAGCCCAACTTGCCGATGAGCCACCGGTCCACCAGCTTGACGAACTCCACCTTGACGGCCTCGAGCATCTGACCGTACTCCATCTCGTGGGCGCCCTCCAGGTGGTCCGCGTCCAGGTCGAACACCAGCGTCGCCCCCTGCCATCCCTTCTCGTTCATGGTGCGGGCGCCCGGGTCCTCGTAGTAGGCCGTCGAGTAGTAGGCGTGTCGCGGGACGTCCCGTTTCAGGTAGTCCTGGATCTGGGACCTGCGCTCAAAGCCGATGTGGCGGACCATGAAGGACTTGTCGAAGAAGAGGAAGGCCCACTCCCGACGTGTGTAACGGGGCGGGAGGTGGAGCTTGATGCCCGAGTAGTAGGTGCCGAACCGCTGGACCAGCCAGCGGGTGGTGCGGATGAGGGCGGCATCGTCGCCCTCAGGCATCCTCCGCTACCTCCTTCTCCCCCTCCTCGGTCTCCGCCTCGGTCTCCGCCTCGGTCTCGGGCGGCGGGGCCTGCCTGCCCGACTGGCGCTCGGCCCTCCTCTGCTTGCGGAAGTAGTAGTACCTGGGGCTGCCCACCCGCTCGCATGACTTGTCCTTGAGGCAGATGCCGTACGTCTGCATCGTGCTGCACGAGGGTGGCGTGTAGCGGGTGCCGGAGATATCCCCGAGGATGTGATGGACCTGGTAGGACGCTATCGATTCCTTGAAGTCGGATGATGCCCTGAAGAGCTGGAGGATGTCATCGGCGTCGAGCCCCACGTGGGAGAGGAACGCCGTGAGGGCGAAGCGGCCCATGTGGGGGACGTTCACCCCCTGCTGGGTCTTGGTGAGCAGGTCGAGCATGCAGGGGGGCATGTAGTCGAGGGAGAACTCGCCGTATGATTCCTTCTGTATCGTCTCCCGGAGCCTCTCCACGCCCTCGACCACGCTTTCGATCTCGTCGGAGAGCTGCTCCAGGATCGCCTCGTTCACCTCCAGGGGCAGCTCCTCCTCGATACGTTGGCGTAGGGCCTCTTGAAGCAGCCGGGCGAACTTGCCCTTCCGCAGGTGGACGTAACCGTCCCGCAGGTCCTGATTGTGGAGCTTCCACGGCTTGTGGCGGATGGAGCTGGCGTTCTTCAGGTAGTCGGAGAAGTGGATGCTCACCAGCTCCTCCTCCCCCTCCTCGACCAGCTCGGCCTTTAGTCCCAGCTCCTCCTCGGCCAACTCGAGGAGGAACTCGGCTTCCTCGCCCACCAGGTGACCGTAGGCGGCCTTCGCCTCCTTGAGGGCGTAGCGGCGGATCAGAAGGATGTCGCCCACCGAGGAGACCAGCATGCGGGCGATGGGGTACGAGAGGACGGCGATGATGGCGGGGGCATCGTCGTACGCCGTTCGGTCCCTGATGCCGTCCTCGGAGATGGCCTCCATCACCCGGTCGCGGCCGTCATCGACCACCTGCTGATAGACGGGGTTGGTTAACACGTCGGCCAGGGAGACGCCCCTCTCACGTATCCACTCCTGGGCCTCGGACCTGAATGGATAGCGGGATACGGTCTGGAGGGACATCGCCGGGGCATGGGCTAGCAATTGAAAAAGGGTTTCGGGGGGGTGGGTGTATGTGCCCTACTCGTTCTCGATGCGGGGCGCGAGGAGGTAGGTGACGTTTCCGTTGCCCTCGGCGATCTCGAACTCCAGCTTGGCCGGGTAGTCCTGGCCGATGGCCAGGGTGACCACGCCCGCCGACGGGACGGACCTCACCATGTTCGAGAAGTAGTCCAGGGAGAACAGGCTGCGGACCGGCTCCGAGCACTCGAGGGAGAGGAGCAGGTCCTTGCGGAGCTTGAGGGAGACGGAGTCAGTGTCGCCCTGTGAGCTGAGCTCGAAGCCCTCGGAGTTGGCCACCAGGGCGATGTGGTTGCTGATGCTCTCGGAGGCCTTGATGCCCTGGTTGAGCTCGGCGGCCGCCAGCTTCACGTTGGCCGGGAGGTTGAGCTGGGGCATCTTGGGGTCGGACATGCCCATGGTGTCCACCAGGCTCATGTGGCGGGTGATGTTCTCGATGCGGACGACCAGCTTGTTGTGCTCCTCGTCGTGTTCGATGTCGATGACGTCGCCCGCCTTGGCGAGGGAGAGGACCTCCTTCATCTTGTCGATGTCGATGCCCAGCTCGCAGTCGCTGGCCTCCAGCTCCTCGAAGGCGTCCTTGCCCAGGGTCAGGTCCACCATGGCCACGTGGGCGGGGTCCACCGCCTTTAGGTCAACACCGTCCCCGGTGACGTTCCACTTGACCTCGTCCACCAGGGTCGAGACCACCTTTATCAACTCCTTCAGAACGTCGCCCTTGAGCTTGGCCTTGAACATCTAGACTACCTCCCCCCGGAGGGGTGTTCCCGAATATGGCTTGGAGTAGAAAAAGGTATTGGGGAGGGGGTCAGCGGAAGTGCGCTGGCACCTCAGAACTCACGCCATTTGTTCCCACACTTGGTGCAGGTGTAGATGCGCGTCTCGGGCTCGTCGGCGGCCCGGGTCTGTCGGAGTATCCAATAGGCCTCGTCGTGGTCGCACTTGGGACAGATCACCTTGGTCTTGGGGAGCAGGTCGTACTGGTCCTCGACCACCGCCGTCTCCTTCTCCTTGCCCTCCTTGGTGACGTTGCTGACCTTCTCCACCTCGTCGGGCTCTATGATGGTATCACACCGACGGCAGCGGAGCTTTCCCTCGTCTGGGAATAGTAGCGACTTGCACTTCGGGCAGAACATTACCCTTGGGCCTCCGGCGTGGGAAACGGAATTGATGTATTTAAGGATGCCGAACCGCCAGGAGGGGTGCTGGCTAGGTGCCAGGAAGCTCTATTCACTTCGAAACCTTTAACTACGGCCCAGGGGATATCCCGATGTCGAGGAGTCTTGGTGAGGTTGGCCTATGGCTGATGGGGAGGAAAAGAAGGGCAAATCGAGGCCATATTGGCTCCCCTTCGTCATAGCCTTCGTCATGTGGCTGGTCCTCACAATCTTCTTCTTCAGGCCCGACCTGGTCGAGCTCACCAGGTTCACCTTCACCGAGTGGGTCACCATCGGCTACCTGGTCACCGTCGTGATGCTGGTCTGGCTTCTGATCTGGAAGATCACCTTGAACACCGAGGTGACCGCCGAGGCGGTGGCTGCTGCCTCCGCAGCGGAGGAGACGGAGAAGAAGGTCAAGAAGAGGCCCAAGCCCGTGCCAGAGGAGATGGAGACCGAGGAGACCCCCGAGAAGCCACCCGCCAAACCGAGGAAGAAGCGTGTGGTGGTGGCCTCTGGTACCGTCGCAGGTGCGGCGGGCCACGATGACGAGCTCCCCGAGGGGCTCAAGCGGCCCGAGGACGTCATCGACGAGGACATCGTGGACATGGAGGGCATGCCCCGGGTGGTGGAGTACCCGGAGAAGGAGCCGGGCGGGGTGTACTCCGACACGCTGCTCAAGGTGGACGAGGAACTGGTCCTCAACTTCCGCATCCTCCTGGGGAAGGTCTGCCATAACTGCGAGACGCTGGACGATTGCAAGAAGCGGGTGATGGGAAAGCTGGACGATGACATCTTCCTGTACAACTTCACCTGCAAGGACGGCATCAAGGCAGAGCTGAACCGCGCAAGGAAGGAGCGGGAGGCCATGGAGGAGAAGGCCGACGCCGCCAAGAAGATGGTCGAGGAGAAGGCGGCGGAGGCGAAGGAGGAGGAGCCCACCGAGGAGGAGCCTCCCAAGAAGGCCCCGCCGAAGAAGAAGTCGACAGGAACGAAGAAGAAGTCGACGGGAACGAAGAAGAAGTCGACCTCCAAGGGTACCAAGAAGAAGTCCTCGTCCTCCTCCTCGAAGAAGAAGGGGTCCGGGGCCAAGAAGTAGGCGGTCTGGCACCTAGGCCAGTGGCCTATGGACGGACCGGTGATGTTTATATACTAGGAGTGCATTCGTGCCGCTACACCGACCGAGGTCATACGATGGCAAGGATGCATACCCGCCGCCGTGGAAGGTCCGGATCGAGCCGGCCATTCTCCACCGAGAACCCCTCCTGGGTCCCCCTCACTTCAGAGGAGATCGAGGAGAAGGTGGTCGAGCTGGCGGGCAACGAGCTGTCCACCAGCATCATCGGCATCCGGATGCGGGACGAGTACGCGGTACCCTCGGTCAAGCTCGCCACCGGTAAGAGCATCACGCAGATCCTGACGGAGAACGAGATGTCCCCCGAGCGGCCTGAGGACCTGGAGAACCTCATGCGCAAGGCCATCAACCTCTCCGGCCATCTCCAGAGGAACCCCAAGGACCTCCACAACAAGAGGGCGCTCCAGCTCATCGAGGCCAAGATAAGAAGGCTGGTCAGGTACTACAAGGATACCGGCAAGCTGCCCTCCGACTTCAGGTACTCCCTCGACACCGCCCGCCTGATGGTGGAGTAGGCCCATGACCTCTCTGAAGGAGGTTGCGGGCGAGGGGTTGTCACACGTTCTTTCCGACGCCGCGTCGTACATCCGATCCTTGGAGCCCCGGCTCGTCCGGGTGGTCTCCCACCACGACGTGGACGGCATATGCGCTGGCTCCATCTCCACAGCTGCCCTTAACCGGGAGGGGTACAGGGTCCACACCAGCTTCCTCGGGAACATGGGCGCCAGCGAGTTGGAACGGCTCGCCGGCGAGGAGTGGGACGTTATGGTGATATCGGACATGGGGTCGGGCCAGGCCGATGCCCTCGCCAAGCTGGAGCGTCCGGTAATCATACTCGACCACCACATCAAGCAGGGAGACGAGCGCCCCGCCCATCTGGTGGAGGTAAATCCCAACGACCACGGCCTTGAAGGCGCGAAGGACGTCTCAGGTGCGTCGATGAGCTTCCTCCTCGCCATCGCGATGGACCCCGCCGATGCATGGGACCTGGCCCCCCTTGCCCTCGCGGGAGCCATTGGTGACATGCAGCACGTGGACGGCATGAGGGCGATAAACGCGGCCATCGAACAGGAGGCTGTGGACCGCGGCATCGTGGAGCGCAGGAGGGCCCTCTGCCTGTCCGGTGGTACCATCCTCGACGCGCTGGTCAAGACGACGGACCCCTTCTTCCGTGGTCTTTCAGGTAGGGAGGAGAGGGCCCGGTCGGTGCTCGAGAGGCTCGGGGTCGACGGTGACAAGGCCCTGGAGGACATCGCGGATAACGAGGTCCGCTCACTGGGTTCATATCTCATCGTCATGCTCGGCGGCCAGGGAGTGCAGGCACCCTTCGCATCCCGAGTGGTCCAGCAGAGGTTGTGGTGGCCCGCCCGGTCGACTTGGCTCGACGATTTCTCCAACCAGGTGAACGCAGCGGGCAGGCTGGGGGAGACGGGGGTCGCCTCCGCCGCCTGCCTCGGACATCGTCCCTATATCGAGAGGTGCAAGCAGGCGAGGGAGGAGTTTCGGGACCAGGTCCGTTCAGGCCTCCTCTCCCTCGAGGAGAGGGGGACGGAGAGGCTCGATAATATCCAGTGGTTCGAACCTCCCGCCCGGCACATCGCCGGTCCGCTCGCTGGGCTGGGGATGATCTACCTGTTCCCGAAGGACGTACCCGTGCTGTCCCTGTACGTCGACGGACCCACCCTGAGCGTCTCCGCCAGGGCCACCGACAGGCTCGTGGAGGCGGGGGTGGACATGGCTTACGCCATGCAGGTCGCCGCCAACGAGGTGGACGGACGTGGAGGCGGTCACCCCGTGGCCTCTGGGGCCACTGTTCCCGCCGAAAGGAGGGAGGATTTCGTCTCCCGGGTCGATAACATCGTGGGGGAGCAGACGGCCTAGGCCGGTCCTGCGTGCGCTCACCCATCAGAAAAGGGGAAGGGGGAGCGGACCGTATGGCCTAATCCGCTGGCTTCTCCTGTGAGTACTCCTCCTCGTAGTCGGCGTCGGTTGACTCGTCGTACTCGCCCTCGTAGTACTCCTCGTCGTACTCGCCCTCGGCATACTCACCCTCGGCGGCCTCGCCCTTGGCGGTCTCGCCCTCGGTGGTCTCGCCCTCGGCGGTCTCGCCCTCGACGTACTCGCCCTCGGCGTACTCGTACTCACCGTCCTCGTACTCGTACTCGCCGTCCTCGTACTCGTACTCGCCGTCCTCGTAGTCGTAGTCGTACTCGCCGTCCTCGTAGTCGTAGTCGTACTCGCCCTCGGCGGCCTCTCCGTAGTCATCACCGTACAGGGCCTGCTGCTCTGCGGTCATGACGTCGGCACCTTCGGCGGGGGCGGTGACGTCGGCGGCCATGGCCTCGTCCTCGAAGTCGGCGCCGTAGATGGAGCTGTAGAGGTCAGCGTCCACCTGGGGCTTGCGGCGCAGGGCGAACACGTATCCCACCACGATGATCGCGGCCACGGCGATGGCGATGATGATGCCGGTCAGGGCGGTGTCCACCACCGTCCCGTCGTCGACCTTCTCGGCCTCCACGCTGACGTTGATGTACGAGACGTCGTTGGTTACCTCGGCCTGGTGATTGAAGAATATCTTGAACTCCAGGATGTGGGTTCCTGTCTTGTTGGCCCACCAATAGAGGGGTGGGTTCGTCTCGGTGTAGGGTCGCTCTCCGACGATGAACCTGTCGCCCACCGCGATGGGCGGGGTGGTGTAGTTGAAGAAGTTCCACCGGATCTGCTCGCCGTTCGTGTCCACGTAGTTGTCGAAGACGCGCACGGTCACGGATGACAGGGGTCGGGTGCCGTTGTTCTCCACCTTGAGCTTGAAGCTCAGGTTCGCCTTCTGGTCCACGCTTATCTCCGCACGGACCACGTCCCCCGTGTCGTCGATGAAGGTGGGGATGGGCGGTACCAGGGCGTCGTAGTTCTCGACCTCGAAGTCAAGGGGCACCTGGCGCATGGTGAAGGTGGGGTCCTCGGACGAGCCGTTGACGAATAGGTTGTACACGCCAGGCGGCAGGTCCTCCGGCACCTCAATGGAGACCTTGATGAACTTCACCTGGTCGCGGAGCAGAAGGGTGCTGGGCGGGGTCACCGAGACCTTGATGCGGGGGTCTGGGGAGTATCCTCCCATGGTGATGTTGTCACCGCCGTTGCCGTAGTTCTTGACCTCCAGGGTGATGTCGATGTTGTTCTTCTCGTAGGGGTTGAAGGAGCGGCGGGGCCTCACGCTGCCCGGCTGGGCCACGGGGCGGTCGGGGTTCGTGATGTCCTCGCCCTGGTACAACCACTCGATGCGGTAGAACTGTGTGATCTCGATCTCCAGGTAGAACTCCGCGTAGGCGTCGCTGCGGGAGCTGGAGGCGGGGACCGTCAGGTTGTACTCGCCGATGGGCGCCTCCTCGAACTGGGATGGCACGATGACGATGATCTTCACCGTCGCCTCCTGGTCCTGGAGGAGCGTCACCTCCGGCGGCTGCGTGTACGTCAGCCACCCCTGGGGGGCGCCTATGATGTCGTTGATGACGATGCTGTCCAGGCCGTTGCCCGTGTTGTGGACCGTCACCTCGAACTCCAGGTTGCCGCCGGGGATGGTCTGCCTACGGTTCGGCTCCACTGAGAACATCTCGATGGCGTAGAACTGGCCCACCTCCACCGCGAAGGACTTGGTCACGGGCGCCAGCTCGGGGCTGGACGACCGGATCTCAGCGGTGAAGAAGTAGGTCTTCTTGGGGGCGCTGGTGGGGACCTTCACGATGTACTGGATGGTCTCGGTGGTCAGCGTGTCGATGTCGATGGTCCTGGGGTTGGCCGAGGCGATGAAGTCCGGGTTCAGCTCCAGGTCCCATATCGGTTTGATCTCGAATGTGTCCCATCCGTTCCCGCTGTTGTTGATCTTCAGCTGGAACTCGACCTCGTTGCCCGGGATGCCCTCCTTCTTGTCGGGTCCATTGATGTAGACCTGGAAGTTGAAGTACTGCAGCGATGTGATGGACGCGAAGGCGGGAGGCATCTGCCGGCTCGTGTTGAACATCGATGTGGCGTTGACCGTGATCTGGGCTGTTACGCCTGCCCGCTCGCCAGCTGGTATCGGGACCCTCACGTCTATGAAGTGGGGACTGCGCTTGTTGGGGTCGGGCGTGAGGTTGGGCGTGAAGCCCCACTCGTCGACGCCCGACACGTACTCCATCTTCCATCCCGCGTCGGAGCGGGAGGACTCTCCCCTGATCAGGAAGTCGTCCACCCCGTTCCCGGTGTTCCAAAGGGCGAAGCGGATGGTGACGGTGCTGGGCGGGATGGCCTTGAACTCGCCTCCAGAAGGCGGGTTGTAGAGGGCTATCTCGAATCCCGCCTTCTGGGGGATCACTATCCCGAAGGTCACGCTCTGGTTCTGCCCAGCGTCCTTCCGCGGGTAGACGTTCAGGGTGAACCAGTACGTCCTGTTCAGCTGGTTGAACGGTGGGGTTATTGTGACGCTGACTGGGGCGGTCTCGCCCCTGGTCATGAGTATCTCCATGTCGACACCGGTCGGGTTGTAAGTGTCGGTGTAGGTGTCATACTGGGTGGCGGCGGTGTACACGATGTTCTGCCAGTCGGCGGGAAGGTCGATCATCTCGATGTACGTCTCCTGGGAGAGAGCGTCACCGGTATGGGTCACCGACATGTTGAACTGGATCGGGTTGCGGCCTTTGGCCACCTTCACATAGGTGTCCTCCTTCCACTGCAGTCGCAGGTCGTATTGGGCCGCCTCGGCGTCGTCGGAGGACACCAGGGCAACGCCCACCACCACGAAGGCTATAGCGAGGACCAGAACACTCAGTTTGTAGGCTTTGTTCATAGGAACACCCAGGGCTTGTTGAAGACCAACCTTTGTAAATGGACTTTCCTTATATAACCATTATGGTATCAGCTCGTCGTATGGTGTCCCATACAAAAAGGGTCTGGCCCAGCAGACTACCGCCCAATGGGACGCCGTGTGCAAATGCTCTTATCCCCTGAGTCCCTTCCCCGATGCACCCTACCTCGGGGGCTGACCATGAAAGGTGATGACAAGATAGAGCTGCTGAGGAAGATGAAGGAGGAGGCCTCGCAGGGGGGAGGGCCCGAACGCATCGCCAAGCAGCGCGCCAAGGGCAAGAAGACCGCCCGGGAGAGGGTCGTCGAGCTGCTCGACCCCGAGACGTTCGTCGAGCTGGACATGTTCGTGACCCACCTTTGCACCGACTTCGGCATGGAGGAGAAGAAGGTCCTCGGTGATGGCGTGGTGACGGGTTACGGCAAGATCGACGGCAGGGACGTGTACGTGTTCTCCCAGGACTTCACCGTGTTCGGGGGTTCCCTGGGCGAGATGTTCGCCAACAAGATCTGCAAGGTCATGGACCTGGCGATGAAGAACGGCGCGCCCGTCATCGGCCTCAACGACTCGGGCGGAGCGCGCATCCAGGAGGGCGTGGTCTCCCTGGGCGGCTACGCCGAGATCTTCTTCCGCAACGTGATGGCGTCCGGGGTGGTTCCCCAGATCTCCGCCATCATGGGGCCCTGTGCCGGAGGCGCGGTCTACTCCCCCGCCATGACCGACTTCATCATCATGGTCAAGGAGACCTCCCACATGTTCATCACCGGGCCCGAGGTCATCAAGACGGTCACCGGCGAGGAGGTGACCTTCGAGGAGCTGGGGGGCGCCATGACCCACAACACCAGGTCGGGGGTCGCCCACCTGGCGGCCGAGGACGAGGACGACGGTCTGGAGATGATAAGGCGCATGCTCTCGTTCATGCCCTCGAACAACATGGAGGAGCCTCCCAGGGTCGAGTGCACCGACCCGGTGGACAGGATGGACGAGGAGCTGGATTCCCTCATCCCCGACGACCCGAACAAGCCCTACGACATGAAGGACGTGGTCACCCACATCGTGGACGATGGGGACTTCTTCGAGATCATGCCCTTCTGGGGCCAGAACCTCATCATCGGCTTCGCCCGCCTGAACGGGCGTCCCGTGGGCATCGTGGGCCAGCAACCCGCGTACCTGGCAGGCACCCTGGACATCGACGCCTCCACCAAGGGAGCGCGCTTCGTCCGGTTCTGCGACGCCTTCAACATCCCCCTCATCACCTTCGTGGACGTGCCCGGCTTCCTGCCCGGCACGGCGCAGGAGTACGGCGGCATCATCAAGCACGGCGCCAAGCTGCTGTACGCGTTCTGCGAGGCGACCGTGCCCAAGTTGACCGTTATCACCCGGAAGGCCTACGGCGGCGCCTACGACGTCATGTGCTCCAAGCACATCCGGGCCGACTTCAACTTCGCCTGGCCCTCGGCGGAGATCGCCGTCATGGGACCCGACGGGGCCGTCAACATCATCTTCAGGAAGGAGATCGAGAAGGCCAAGGACAAGGAGAAGAAGCGCGAGGAGCTGGTGGCCGATTACAGGGAGAAGTTCGCCTCACCCTACATCGCGGCCTCCCGGGGCTACATCGACGACGTCATCGAGCCCAAGGAGACCCGGCCGCGCCTCATCAGCGCCCTGGAGGCCTGCGTCGACAAGCGCGAGGGCCGGCCGCCGAAGAAGCACGGCAACATACCGCTATGAGGAGGGAACGCATGTCCAAGCCCCGCGTCTACATCACCGACCTGGTCCTCCGGGACGCGCACCAGTCCCTCCTGGCGACCCGTATGCGCACCGAGGACATGCTCCCCGCCTGCGAGCGCCTGAACAAGGTCGGCTTCTGGGCTCTTGAGATGTGGGGGGGCGCCACCTTCGACTCCTGCCTGAGGTTCCTCAACGAGGACCCCTGGGAGAGGGTCCGCGTCCTCAAGGAGGCCCTGCCCGACACCCGGATGATGATGCTCCTCCGGGGCCAGAACATCGTGGGCTACCGCAACTACGCCGACGACGTGGTCAGGGAGTTCGTGCGCCTGTCGGCCCGGGCGGGCATCGACACCTTCCGTATCTTCGACGCCCTCAACGACCCGCGCAACATGGAGACGGCAACCGAGGCCGTCCTGGAGCAGAAGCAGTGGGTGGAGACCACCATATCGTACACCCTGTCGCCGGTCCACGACATCCCCGCTTACGTCAAGCTGGCCGAGCGGCTGGTCGAGCTGGGCTCCCGGTCCATCTGCATAAAGGACATGGCGGGCTTGCTCAATCCCACCGACTCTTACGACCTGGTCAAGGCGCTGAAGACCGAGTTCCCCGACATCCTCGTCCACATGCACTGCCACTACACCTCGGGCATGGCCTCCATGGCGTACCTGCGGGCCGTGGAGGCGGGCGCCGACATCCTGGACACCGACATCAGCTCCATGTCCATGGGCTCTGCCCACCCGCCCACCGAGTCGATGGTGGCGGCCCTGGCGGGGACCGAATGGGACACGGGCCTGGACATCGCGCTGCTAAAGGACATCTCGGACTACTTCCGCGAGGTGAGGAAGAAGTACGCCGAGTACGAGAGCGCCTTCACAGGAGTGGACCCGGCGGTGCTCCAGTGGCAGATCCCCGGCGGCATGATATCCAACCTGTCGTCCCAGTTGCGCGAGTCGGGGGCCCTGGACAGGATGGAGGAGGTGCTCCAGGAGGTGCCCCGGGTCCGGGAGGAGCTGGGCTATCCTCCCCTGGTGACCCCTTCATCCCAGATAGTGGGCAGCCAGGCCACCCTCAATGTGCTAATGGGGGAGCGGTACAAGCTGATCACCACCGAGACCCGCAACTACGTACGGGGCCTTTACGGGAGGCCGCCGGCACCCATCGACCCCGAGGTGCAGAAGCGCTGCATCCGGGACGAGGAGCCGATAACTGTGAGGCCCGCCGACCTCCTGGACCCCGAGCTTCCGGCGAGGAGGAAGGAGCTGGAGGAGAGGGGGCTCAAGTACACCGAGGAGGACCTGGTCTCGTACACCCTGTTCCCCCAGGTGGCCCTGGACTTCTTCGATCGCAGGGACAGGGAGGGCCGGCCCGACGAGGAGGTGGCAGCCATCGCGGCCGCCTTGGCCGACATACTCTTCGCCGAGGCAGCGACGCCGGCCCAGGCCCAGCCCGAGCAGGTGGGGGCGCCCACCACGTCCAACTGGGCGATCTCGGGGCGGGTGGACCACCACAACCGCCGCTCCGTCCAATGGAGGTACTGAGATGCGCTTCAACCTACAAGTGGACGACGAGGTGCACGCCGTTCAGACGGTGGGGGAGCCGGGCACGGTGATATTGGATGGCGAGAGGTTCGAGGGCAAGGTGGACCGTCCCGCCGAGAACCAGAGGGTCATCACCATCGGCAAGCGCCGCTACGAGGTCAAGGTGGTGGAGGGGGAGGTCTCAGAGGGGAGGTTCTGCATGGAGCTGAAGGGAGAGCGCATTCCCGTGGAGCTTTCCCAGATCGAGATGAGGACCGCCCGGGGACCGGCGGCGGCGAGGAAGAGGGTACCCGCGAAGAAGGCCGTCTCCAAGGCCAAGGGCGAGGGCGCTGGCATCAGGGCGCCCATGCCGGGCAAGGTGGTAGAGGTCTTCGTCGAGCCTGGAGAGGAGGTCGAGGTGGGCGACGTTGTGCTCATCCTCGAGGCCATGAAGATGGAGAACGAGCTCCGCTCCCCCATCAAGGCCAAGGTCAAGTCCGTCAACGTCAAGCCAGGAGACTCCGTCGCCGGCAACCAGCTCCTGGTAGCCCTGGACTAGTGGAGCCACATTGGAAGCGTCTCGCCGTAACCCGCCAGCGGAGCGCCCGTCACCGCCGCGGCGTCGTAGGTGTACGCCTCCAGGTTGGCTGGTGACGCCTCCCTGACGCTGGCGCACCCCATCTGGGCCAGGACCTCCCTCGCATGGACCGTCAACCTGCCCAGGTACGCCGTGAGGCTCTCGGCCTCGGTCCTCCAGTCCGGTCGGCCGCCCTCGGCTCGGAGGCCGTGACCCACCTTCGGGCACTCCCCAGGACCGCAGTCACCGCACAGGGTGCAGCCCAGGGCGATGCGGGGCGCCGTCCCCATCACCACTAGGTCGGCGCCCAATGCGATGGCCTTCACCACCTCCAGGGCGTCCTTGAACCCGCCCGAGACGGCGAGCATGGGGGCCTCCACACCCTCGGGACGCTTGGTCCTGGCGACGGTCCTCACCATCGAGGCGATCGCCCCCAGGGGGTCGGTACCCACAACGCGGGAGTGCATCTTGGAGGACCTGGAGATCCCGTGGACCATCACAGCGTCGGCTCCCGAGACCACCGCCTTGCGCAGGGTCCCCCGGTCGGCGACGGGGCCGGTGTTCACCACCACAGGGGAGCCCCCTGAGACGGACCTCAATACATCCACTGAGTTGGTAAGCGAGCCCTCGCCGTCCCAGGCGTCCACCGAGCGAACCAGGCCACCCTCGGGACCGGTGGCGGTGAGCTGGAGCTCGACGACCGCGGCCTCACTGACCGCCTGAACGAGCTCGGGGTCTCTTCTTGGGCCCACCACCACCCAGAGGTGGACGCCCAGCTCGCCTCCCAGCTCCAGCAGGTCGGGAGAGGGGTCGACCAGGCGCAGGGTGCACCCCGTGCGCGCCGCCGACTGCAGCAGGGCCAACCGGGACTGGGGCGAGAGCTGCCCCCTGCTCCCGTCGGTGAGCACGAGTGGTGATGAGAGCTCCACCTCGCCATCGTCATGGCCGAGGGTCGTGGCTATCTCCACCTTTTCTGGTACCGTGCGCAAACGGTCGGGGCCCGGCTGCCTCGCCACCAGGCTCAGCACGTCCCATGGTGACGGGGCACGCTCCTCGGAGACGCCCATTATCTCGTCGAAGGCGTCCCACCACTTGTAGGCGTCCTGCATCAGTCCCCCTCCTTGTCCTTGAGCTCCTTGGAGAAGTCGGCGAACCTGGTGGAGGCGCTGCCCTTCTTCTCCGGCTCCTTGCCCACGATCTCCAGGGTCACGCCGCCAGGGGTGGCCCCCTTGGTCCTCTTCGGGGATGGCTCCGCCTTCGGGAGGCTCGCCTGGTCCTCTGGTACGACCACCACCAGCAGGTCCGCCACCTTGTCGGGGGTGGCGACGCCCAGGTCCTCCAGCGCCGAGGCCAGATCCGCCACCTCCTGGTGGTCCATCTCCAGCTCGCCCAGGCCCCTCACATCCTTGGTCGTTCCCCGGGGGACGACCACCCGGGCCGGTCCGGGAGGAAGCTCCTTGGGAAGGTGGTTGGGGCGAAGGAGCACCAGGGTGCCCCCGGTCATCCCATCTCCCGGACCAGGGCCCACCGGGGCGTCCAGCACAAGCATGCCGCCGGTCATCATCGAGCCCGCCCCTGCTCCCACGCGGCCCTTCACGCGGGCGGCGCCGCCGGTCATGTGGCAACAAAGGCCCGAGCCCACCGTCCCCTCGACGACAAGGCGTCCCGAGAACATGGTCGAGCCGGCGAAGTCGCCCGCGCTGCCCGAGAGCGTCACCTGGGGTCCGTCGAGGAAGGCTCCCAGGAAATCGCCGGCGCTGCCGGACACCGTGACGCGGCCCTCCCCGGAGAGCCCGGCGAGGACGCCGTGGTGGCCGTCGAGGCCTCCGATCTTCACAGGCTTGCTGGTGCCGAGATGCTTGCGCACTGCGTCGTTGATCTCCGCGGTCGAATAGGCCCTCTCCTGCGCCACGACGCGAGTCCTCCCTTTCCCCCCCTGATTTACACAGGAATTCATCTAGCTTTGGGCGACGCCCATAAATATTCCGAAATCACCCATATGTAACGGCCTTCCCACTGTAATATTCCTGGCAGGACCGTATAGGATTCTCTTCCGAGTGATAATTATAAACCCCGATAAATCGTTTTTTTCCCCCTTTGAGAAGGTTACTGGGGATTATCACTTTTTGAAATTGAGAAGGAACGTTTTTATACGCTCCCGGAGGTCGAATCGCAAGGGCAGAAATGCCCCGGAGGACATAACATGAGAAAAGCAAAAGTAGTGTGGCATAGGGACGACGACGCTGTCTCGCCCGTGATCGGCACCATCCTGATGGTCGCTATCACGGTCGTGCTGGCGGCGGTCCTTTGGCTCATGGTGTCCGGTATGATCACCGACACCGACGAGCAGAAGACCACCGTCAACATCGCGAGCCCCGACGTGCAGTCCGCTGCAAGCACTG
>JABAHP010003424.1_pt3 | contig 20284 bp, 19 predicted proteins | sample 7062081 | NCBI WGS metagenome assembly JABAHP01 (sample SAMN14534357, study PRJNA622989) | marine sediment metagenome | biome: marine biome [ENVO:00000428]; feature: marine pelagic biome [ENVO:01000023]; material: deep marine sediment [ENVO:00002113] | place: India: Gulf of Kutch | collected...
ACCCTGGTTGGATACCAGAACATCACCTCGGTGGAGGTCAGCGTGGACGGGGGCGCCTGGGACAAGGGCAAGGAGGGAGCTGACTGGTCCTACGAGTGGAACACCACGGGCCTGAACGACGGACGCCACGACCTGGACGTCCGTGTCAACTACTCGGGCGCGTACGACCACACGGACCTTTACCTGAACACCGACAACACCCCGCCCGAGGTCACCGACATGGACCACGGCCTGGTAACCACCGGCGACATGGGCACGATCAACATAACGGCGACCGACCCCAATGATGTGGACAAGGTGCGCATCAACATCACCATCAACGCAGAGCCCTCCCAGGAGTACGAAGTCATGAAGTGGGGAGAGGACACCTGGTCCTTCACCCTCATGGTACCCACAGACGCTGTGGATATGTCCTACAGGTTCTTCCTGAACGACACACTCGGCAACGAGGTGTGGACCGACCTGGTCCAGACCCACGTGGTCGATGACGACTCCCCCCGGTTGCTAACTGATTCCACGATGACCAGCGCCACCACCGGCGACCCCTTCACCTTCGACGCCCAGGGCGTCGACAACGTGATGGTCGACACCGTGTCCCTGGATTATTGGTACGGCGACGACGAGGAGAACGCGGTCACGCTCCAGGCGGATGGTGACATCCTCGTGGAGACCATTGAAGTCCCCCACGTCCTGGACGTAATCCGTTATCGCATCACCGTGGAGGATACCAGCGGGAACGTCGTCATCAGCCCCGTGACCAACGTCACGATAGTCGACAACGACCTTCCCGAGTTTTTTAATGATGCAGCGACCACCGAGATCTACACCACGAGATTACAGACTGCCGGAAGACTATTAATAAATTCATTATTAATTATTTGATGTGATTTAGAATTGTTGATTGATAGAAGCCATGATTAATTGTTGNNGACGCCGGCCGAGGCCTACACCGGTGGCACGGTGACCCTGTCCATCAGCGCCACCGACAACATCGAGATGGCAGGAATGTGGGTGGAGCACGCCTTCGGCGACACCGCCCCCACCAACGTATCGCTGGAGGAGGGCCCCGACGGCAACTACTCCCTCACCCTCGACGTGCCTTGGGAATCCATCGAGCCCTTGAACTACGTCTTCCGGAGCATGGACAGCTCGGGCAACTGGAACTCGACGCGGCCGACCTCCGTCACCGTGGTCGACGACTACCTGCCCTGGTTCGGCGAGGACTCTACCCCCTCTGAGGCGACCACGGGCGATCCCATCTCCTTCGTGGTGGACCTTTTCGACAACATAGGCATCGACAGGGCTTGGGTGGAGTACTGGTATGGTAACGAGCCACACCTGGAGGCCGAGCTTGCCGACGGGAACGGCCTGACCTGGACTGGAGACCCAGTCGTCCGGGACACGTACCTTTCCATCTTCTACATCATACACATCGAGGACGCATGGAGGAACCACAACGCCACCGAGGTACGCACGGTTGTGGTCGTCGATGACGACGCACCGGAGATACTCGACGACGACTCCCCGGAGCAGACGACCACCGGGGTCGACTACAGGTTCCTCGTCACGGTCTCGGACAACCTGGACGTGGAGCGCGTCACCGTGACGTACTGGTTCGAGGGGTCAGGTCCCGTCGGGAATGTCATGGCCACAGATGACGATGACCCCAACGGCAACGGCACGTACCTGCTCCTCATCTCCATCCCCGACGACTCCACGGCTCCCCTCACCTACATGTTCAACGTGACCGACGCATCGGGGAACACCAACATCACCAACGGGCGCACGGTGCCCGTGTTGGACGTCAAGTCACCGGTCGCCGTCGCCGGGACCGATGTGGTCATCGACCAGCACGAGGAGGTGTCATTCAGCGCCGAGGGCTCCCGGGACAACGTGGGCGTGGTGGAGTGGAAGTGGTCCTTCACCGACGTCTCAGGTCCCGTCGTCCTCAGCGGACGTGAACAATCGTACATATTCCACGAAGCGGGGAAGTACACCGTCACCCTCAACGTGAAGGACCCCTCGGACAATGCGGCGACCGACACCGTGGAGGTCACCGTCCGGGACATCACCGATCCCGTGCCCAATGCCGGGTCCGACAGGACGGTGGACCAGAACACCACGGTGGTCCTGGACGGCAGTCGCTCCAACGACAACGTGGCGATAGCCAGCTGGACGTGGACCTTCGTCTACGACGGGGCCCAGAAGGAGCTGGTTGGCCAGGACACCGAGTTCTACTTCGTCACGCCCGGAGAGTACCAGGTGACCCTCAGGGTAACCGACAGGGCGGGGAACGCCGCCTCCACCTCCATAACCATAACCGTCAAGGACACCATCGACCCCGTGGCCGTGACCCCCAAGGACAGGGAGGCCGAGGTCGACCAGCGTCTCGTCTTCGACGGGAGCTCGAGCAGCGACAACGTGGGTATCGTCAACTACACCTGGATCGTAGAGAGGCCCACGGGCAAGGTAATCGAGCTCTACGGCGAGACCGTGGAGTACGTGCCCAAGGAGCCCGGCGACCACGAGGTCACCCTGGTCGTCTCCGACGCCGACGGGAACTCCGTCGTCTCCGACCCCTTCACCGTCCACGTGCCCAACGTGCAGCTCTGGATGACCCTCCTCATAATCGTGGTGGGGAGCATAGCGGCCACCGCGGCCGTTGCCCTCTACACCCGGAGGAAGACCCGGAGGATGGACCAGCAGCGGCGTGGCGGGGGCTGAGGTCACTCCTGGAGCCTCGCATCGAACCCGAAGAGGAGGCCGTCGTCCCTGCACATCACCTGGACAGCCTCAAGGCCCGAGAACATGGAGGGGATGTACCCGCCCAGGACATTGACTACTGCCCCGCCATGTAGACATGTTGGTCAGGGCATCAACCCGCGATGAGGCCGATTGCCAGGGGGAGGGTGATCGCCCCCATCAGGTGTACGCGCATCAACCCCAGGAGGGGAGGGACCATCCCCAGGGCAGAGGAGGCCACCAGCACGGGGAGCGTTGTTGGGCCACCCTCCCAAACCGCCACGGTGACGAGCATGAGGAGCAGGCCGAGGAGGGCCCAACGGTCCGACAGGAGGGGGAGGACCCTCTGGAAGCCCCTCCCTGCCAATATCGTCATCGGTACCGCCACCGCACCGCCCACGGCGGCAGCTGTGAGAAGTCCCAAGACCTCGATCCCAGGGAGAGGCCCCTGGGACCACGGTGCCACCCCCCATCCCATGAGCCCGCTGACGGCCGCCGCCGAACCGCTCCTCACCCTGAGGAAGGTGGCCAGGGCCACCAGGGTGAAGACGGCATTGGCTGTGTTGACCGCGGATACCCCGGCGATGAACCGCCTGGCCCCCTCCACGTCGTCCCCGTCGTCCACCTCGCCCACCACCGCTAGGACGGTGGCCTGGGCAGACGAGACGCCGGGGAACCAGCCCACCAGGCTCCCCGCGATGGAGCCGCGGACTATCGGCGACAGAGGGGGGCGGGTCCTGCGGCGAGACGTCACCGGGCACGGGAGCGGGTCCACCCTTTGCCGGTAGATCATGGCCACCAGGAGCAGGGGCACACCGAAGAGGCCTATGAACATGGGGGCCAGCTGCCCCGCCTGGAACACTGCCAGTTCTCCCAGGGCCCCCGAGGCGAGGAACACCACCAGCGCGGCGGTGGAGGCCTGCCACCCTCCAAGGTGGCCGGGGGCGGTCTCCTTGACGGATTCCTTCAGCACCATGACGGCCGACACACCAAGCAGTAGGGGCCCCCATATCGTGGAGAGGCCCCCGTAGGCCCCCGCCCTCATCACTTGGGTCATCGGGATGACCAAGGCGAGGGCGAGGCCGAGGGAGAGGAGGGAGCTGGTTACCGAGACCCGGAGGGCCTCGTCACCCCTGCCCGCCATGACCATCCTGTGCCCTGGCAGCACAGAAAGGGCCGTGTCCCCCTCGGGGACGGCCAGGTAGATGGAGGGGACGATGTTGGCGACCGTATGGGCCACGGCGCACGCGACCACCAGGGAGGAGGCCATCAAGGCCCACCCTCCCTCGTCGAGGGCGAGTGTCCCCAAGGTGACGAGTCCCAACAGGAGACCCGGGTTCGCCCCCATCATTGACGCCACGTTGTTCGAGTGGAGCCCGGGAACGAGGCCCGTGAGGCAGCCAAGGAGACCGCCAACGATGGATGCCATAAGCAGGAGGATGAGCGGCGGCGTCATGGGTACCGCCATCCCCGTAGACTCGTGTCCAGTTAAGGGGCCCTTGATAACCATCCCCGTTAATCGCCTCCGCCACAAGGGAGAAATACAGGCCCGCCCATTTGAGGCCGAGGTCATGGCATGGGCGATTATCCGAAGTGCGGGATGTGCAAGGAGGGCAGACTGGTACCCTTCTTCTTGGCGGACGGCCGGAACGCCTACGCTTGCACTCACTGAGTGCAGGACGGTCTTCCACCTGAAGGTCCCCCAGGGCAGCGAGGCCGCCCCCGAGGGATGGAAGGCGGACTACACCATCCAGGAAGACTTCAATGTTTGATCCCGTCACCGACGAGGTCCTGCGCAGGCGAAGGATGGGCCTTGTCCAGGACCTTCCGCCAGATGATGCAGAGAGCCGCACGCTTCTCGTCTGCAGCGTATGCGGTCGGGAGATGGGAACGGAGGAGCAGGTGTTCTGGGTCGCTGGAGAGATCCACTGCTCCCAGTGCCACGGCATGCTCGAGTTCGAGTACGACCGGGAGCGCAAGGTCGACAGGGAGATGCGAAAGAAGGGGACCCGCTGGCAGAAGGGGGAGTAGCTCCCCCGTCCCCTTCACGTTCCCATATCCTTGGGAAGGCACAGGCAGTCGGGGAACTCCTCGATGCCCTCCCGGAGGTCGCCCACCATGCCTGAGAGCTCGATGAGCCGCCAGGTGTCCTTGTGGATCTCGTCGCGCCGGTGTTCTATGTCCTCTGCTGAGAACCACTCGGCCTCGCCCACGTCGTCCCCGGGCCGCAGCTCATCCGATTCGGCGAAGGCCCAGTGGATGTGGTAGACCGCGTGGACCAGCACCTCGCCGTCGTCGCCCCTGACCACCCGGTCGTGGGGCGGGATGGGATGGCCAACACGGATGTCGAGGCCCGTCTCCTCCTTGACCTCCCGGGCAGCCGCCTCTGCCAGGCTCTCTCCGCGCTCGACCCGTCCACCTGGGAAGAGCCACTTACCTCGCCAGAAGTCACCGGGGATGTCCACGTGGCGCACCATGAGCACGTGCTTCCTGTCCGGGGATATCACGATGGCCCCAGAGCCGAGGATGATTCCCCTTCGCTGGAGGACGGGTTCCGTCATCGACCCGGGAACGATGGTGCGGCCCTTGAAGGTTTCGCCGGTCCTACGTGGGAAGCTCCTTCCTGTCGAACAGCTCCAGGCTCAGGAATATCAGGATGGCGAAGAGGACGCCCAGGACCACCACGTCTCCCCACGCGGACCACTCCCCATAGAACGTGTCCGCGAACTTGTAGTAGCCGAAGGGAGTGACCGTGTTCAAGTCCTCCAGGCTCTCGGTGATGAAGGAGGCGAAGCTCAGTATGTAGAGGAAAGTGGTCACACCAAGGCTTATCCCGATGCCCATCTTCATGTCGTTGAAGACCACCGAGATGAGCGCGCTCCAAGCGAGTATGACCAGCAGCAGTGGCCAAGCCAGAAGGAACGTGCTCGCCACGGCTTTCGAGTCCACCTCCTGGCCGATGCTGTCGACGGAGGCGAGGACGACACCCAGCAGGAGGAGGAGGAGGACCAGCATCATCAGTGACATGGCGGCTACCCGCTCGATCACGAGCCGCCTCCGGGAGACGGGGTTGGAGAGGATGATGTCCATCGACTTCCGCTCCACGTCCCGGGAGACGACGGTGACACCCAGGTAGGCGGCATAGAGGCCCACCATCAGGGACAGGTAGGACCCCACGTATATCGTCATGAAGCCCCGGATGTCCAGGAAGTCCATGTCGCGGCCCCCCGTGAACCCCTGGTAGCCCGAGGAGTTGAGGAACTCGTCGAAGGGGTTGTCCTCCGTCAAAGTCTCTGTGGACACGATCCCGGTGCTGGTCATGTTTCCGTCCGCCAATTCGATGAGGACGATGTACCAAAGGGTCTCGTTCCCTATGGGGAGATGGATGAAGACGTCCGGACCGTGGTACACCACCTTGACGGTGAGGTTCTCCCACCCAGCTCCCTCGATGAGACCGATGAAGGAGCCCAATGAGAAGCTCTGGTTATCCTGGAGCACCGTGTAGTTGGTGGCGTCCTCCACGGGGGTCCAGGAGAGGTTCGCCATGCCCTGGTCCTCGTCCTCCCATTCCAGGCGTATACCCTGGGCCTCGGCAACGTCCTCCATGAAGGCCTCGGAGAAGGAGGGGAATATCTGGACGATGCCCCCGAACATGAATAGCATCATCAGGGTGAACACGAAGAAGCCCTTCCAGGTCTCCCGGAACGTCATCCAGAAGACATGGAGCCCGAAGGGCGAGCGGAACCTGGGTGGAAGGAGTCTCATTTCACCAAACCCCCTCCAGGCCCTCCGGCACCGGTTCCCCCCTCAATGTCCCCGTACATCGCCAGGAACAGCTCCTCCAGGGAGTAGGTCTCCACCGTCATCGACTGGATGCTGTGGGACGCAAGCCTCTTGATCACCTGGTCTATGTCCTCATGGACGGTCATCCGGTAGGTGTCATTGTCCCGGGTCAGGTTCGAGACGCCCTCCATCTCGAGCTCGGCGAGGTCCACCTCGTCGTTGAAGGTGACGGTCAGCACCTTGCCGACCCTGTCCTTGAGCTCGTCGATGCGGTCCACCATGACGAGCCTGCCCTCCCTGATGACGGCGACGCGGTCGCAGATGTGCTCCACCTCTGCCAGGAGGTGGGAGGACATGAAGATGGTCCTGCCCGCCCGCTGCTCCTCTCGGGCGAGCTTGTAGAACTGCTGCTGCATGAAGGGGTCCAGGCCCGACGTGGGCTCGTCCAGGATGACCAGCTCGGGCTCGTGCATGAAAGCCTGCACCAGACCCACCTTCTGCCGGTTCCCCTTGGAGAGCTCGCGGATCCTCTTGTCGAGGTTGAGGTCGAACCTCTCCGCCAGCCGCCTCATCCGCGGCTCCTTGTCCGCCGCTCCGGCGAGGTCGAGGAGATAAAGGAGGAAGGCCTCAACGGTGAGGGTCTCGTACAGGCCGAACTCGCCGGGAAGGTAACCGACGCGGCGGCGGATCTCGATGGACCCCTCGTTGGAATCGATTCCGAACACGCGGACCTCGCCCGAGGTCCTGCGGATGAAGTCCATGATGACCCGGATGGTGGTGGTCTTCCCGGCCCCGTTGGGACCCAGGAAACCGAAGATCTCGCCCTTTCGGACGGTCAGGTCGATGCCGTTGACGGCTTCCACCTTCCCGTAGTGCTTTACGAGGTCCCGAAGTTCGATGACCGCCTCGGCGGTCGTCACCCCATCGGGCGCCGCCGTCACTTCAGTGCCTGCGTCCNNTTGATCGTTGGAACTGTCCCGCTCAGCCGCGAACTGTGCCGCCTGCTCGGCGAACTGGTCGATGAGGTGCCTGTTCTGCTCGAAGAAAACCATGAAGGAACCCCTTTCGGCGCCCAGCACCCGCTCCCACAGGTCCAGGGCCATCAGGTACCCCTTCATTATCGCGTCCGGGTCCCCGGTGTCGAAGTTCATGAGGGCCGCAGCCCCCCTGACCAGGAACTCGGCGGCCTGGTTGGGGTACTCGGTGTCGAAGATGCCCTCCTCCACCCCCTGGGAGATGATGCCTCCCAGGATGGGGACCAGCTCCTCGACGCCCCGCTCCATCATCCTCAGCACCAGGGGCGATTCGGGCTCCTTCAGGTAGAGGTCCATGAGGTACCTCTGCTCCACCTTGATCTGGCCCCTCACGTGGGAGTAGAGGAACAGCTTCTCCAGGGCGCTCAGGTCGTCCCGGGCCATGATGGCGTGGTAGTCGGTGACCGCGCCCTCCCACAGGCGGTCGACGATGGCCTCAACCAGGTCCTCCTTGGTCTTGAAGTAGTAGTAGAAGAGGCCCTTGGCCACGCCCATCCTATCGCAGATGTCCTCCACCGAAGTGTTGTAGTAGCCCTTCTCGTTGAAGAGCTCCACCGACGTGTCGAGGAACTCGATGCGCCTCTCCTTCGGGTCCTTCACCGTCCTGGCCATGACTTCGCACCGCTTCGTTCTCGTGTCAGAGCGTCATTGACTGACCGTCAGTCAATAGGTACGATGTACTATTAGAGCATATTGGTTCGGATGGTCCCAAGGCGAACCCTACGCCCCATCCCGTGACGGGTCCCCGGGGGCCGGTGGATGCCACAGTAAAACGGTGGAACGGAATGCTTATTTATGCACCGATACCTTATCATCGCTGCGTCAGTTGTTATGCTGGCGTTCCGGAGGAAGGTCGGGGCAATGGAAGCTGTGAAAGCTTGGGAGTACCTGACTCGAGGCCATGTTCTAGACGTCTCGATATCCGCCGATGGCGAGTTCATCGTGGCCGGCTCCCAGGACGCTTACCTCTACCTGTTCAACAAGGCGGGCCAGGCCGTCTGGGGACAGAACCTGGGCACCCCCGTCATGCGGGTGATGGTGTCCCCCAACGGCGAGTACATCTGCACCACCACGTACGACAACATCATCTCGTTCTTCAACATCCAAGGAGCCCTCCTATGGAGGCGCCGCGTCAACCGGCCCGTCATGGGCATGGACATGACCAACGACGGCAACTACGTGGCCCTGGGCTCCGACAACAGGAACATCTACGTGGTCGCCGCCAACGGTGCCCTCATCTGGAACCAGAAGGTGGGAGGCGAGGTGCGCCACGTCACCATAACCCGGGACGGCAGGTACACCATCATCGGCTCCTACGACGCCTTCATCTACTGCTTCGACCACTCGGGCAACCTGTACTGGTCTTACAAGACCATGGGCCCCATCGAGGCCCTGGGCATCAACGGCTCAGCCGACTACATCCTCACCGCCTCAGCAGACCGCCGCACCTACTTCCTCAACCGCTCGGGCTCCATGATCTGGAACCCCAAGAACACCGAGGCGGTCCGCCACGTGCAGGTCAGCGATCAGGGCAACCTGATGGTGGAGGCGATGGGGGAGGACGTGCTGGTCCTGTCCAAGGACGGCAACTCCCTCCATCGCTCGAAGGCGGGCGGGATGATCTCCGCCATGGCCATCTCGGAATCGGGCGAGTACGTGGTGGTGGGCACCGCCAACAACAAGGTGACCATGTTCGACAAGGCCCTCCAGCAGCTCTGGCAGTGCGAGACCGGTGGGGAGATAACCTCCCTTGCGATCTCGGAGAAGGGCCACTACATCGTGGCGGGGTGCAAGGACCGCAAGGTGTACATGTTCGACAACCACCGCTACTTCGACACCGCCATCGAGAAGGCGGCGGCGGTGCTGGAGAACGCCAAGGCCTTCGGCCTCAACGTGCTGGAGGCGGAGGTGCTGCTCCAGAAGGCCCAGGCGGAGCTGCAGAGGGACGAGTTCGGCTCGGCGGTCAAGTACGCCGAGGCCGCCGAGAAGGTGGCCACAAGGATGCTGGGCAAGGCCAGGCCCGAGGTCTCGGTGCTGGCGGTGGTGAGGGAGTCCTTCTCCCCCGGCACCCCCACATCGGTCAAGGCCCTGGTGATGAACACCGGTGCCACCCACGCTTACAACATCACCATCGCCATCGAGGGCGGGGTGGTGGTCGACCCCATCGAGGCCATCGAGTCCCTGGGCGTCAACGACTACGTGAACCGGAGCTTCAACATCACCACCAAGGGGACCGGCGACATCCCCATCAAGGTGACGATGGACTGGACCGACAAGGCGGGGCTGGCCCAGCACACCGAGGGCAACTTCATGCTCAAGTCGCTGGAGCAGAAGAAGACGCTCTCGAAGAACCTGCCCGTCATCAGCATCGGCAACGTCCAGAAGCTGGTCCAGAAGGTGGCGGCCAGCAAGAAGGCCAAGTCCGAGGCCACCGCGGCCAGGGACGCGGCCAAGCACAAGTGCCCCCGCTGCGGCAACATGGTCCTGGAGGGCGCTACCCAGTGCTCCCGATGCGGTCAGAAGCTCAAGTGAGCCCCCGGTGAGAGCCATGGAAGGATTGTCCATCGTGCCACATGCCCATGAGGGTGTGTACACCGACGGCAGGGACCTGTACACCAGACTCCTCGAGGGCGTCGACCCGGGCACCGTCCGCACGGTGGACGGGGAGGACGGTCACACGTACAGGTCGTTCCCCCCGTCGGCGACGAAGCTGGCGGCCCTGGTGAAGGCGGGTGTCAACTACTGGCCCTTCCGACGGGATTCCCGGGTCCTCTACCTGGGGGCGGGGGCCGGGACGACCGTCTCCTACGTATCGGACATCTGCCCCGAGGGGAGCGTCATCGCCGTGGAGTTCGCCCCCGAGCCCTTCCGGGACCTGGTCACCGTCGCCAGGGACAGGCCGAACGTCCTGCCGATCCTGGGCGACGCCCGGGACCCGGACCGCTACGCGGTGATGGTGGTACTACCGGTGGACGTTATCTACCAGGACGTGGCCCAGCGGGACCAGTGGGGGATAGCCCACAAGAACGTGAAGGCCCTGATGGGAGAGGATGGCTGGCTAGCGCTGGTGGTGAAGGCCAGGAGCATCGACGTTTCCAGGCCGGCGATCGACGTGGTCGACCAGGTGGCGAGCGAAGCCACATCGGCGGGCTACATCGTGTTGGAGATGGTGGACATCACCAACTTCGCCGACGACCATTACGTCATCATCGCCAATAGGAGATGAGATATTGTCCGAAGACCATTCACATGTCGACCCGCAGGACGGAGGAACGGTAGCATGAGGAGCATAGAGGGAAAGAAGGTGGTTATCACCGGGGGGGCCGGATTCATAGGTTCCCACCTGGTGGACAGGGTCATGAAGGAGGCCGAGGAGGTATGGGTCATCGACAACCTCTCCGGGGGCCGTGAGGAGTTCCTGGAGCGATGGTACGGCGACGACCGCCTCCACATCGCCCGGGCGGACGTGACCAAGATGGAGAGCATTATCCCGTACATGAAGAGGGCGGACGTGGTGTTCCACCTGGCCGCCAACCCGGACGTCAGGTCCGCCGCCGAGAACACCTACGCCCACATAGAGCAGAACATCCTGGCCACGTACAACGTGCTGGAGGCGATGAGGTTCCAGGACGTTCCGGACCTCGTGTTCACCTCCACCTCCACCGTGTACGGGGAGGCCACCGTGCTGCCCACCCCCGAGGACTACGGCCCCCTCAAGCCCATCTCCGTCTACGGCGCCAGCAAGCTGGCCTCAGAGGCCCTCATCTCCTCGTACGTCTCCACCTTCGGGATGACCGGCGTCCTCTACCGGTTCGCCAACGTGGTGGGCTCCCGGGGCACCCACGGGGTGATCTTCGACTTCATCAACAAGCTCCGTAAGGATCCCAATCGGCTCGAGATACTGGGCGACGGGAAGCAGCGCAAGTCCTACGTCCACGTGGGAGACTGCGTGGAGGCCATGGTGATGGGCTACGTCCGCACCGAGGAGCCCCTGGGCATCTACAACATCGGCACCGAGCAGTCCACCGACGTCATCACGATAGCCGACATCGTGACCGAGGTGATGGGACTGGGAGGCGTGGCCTACAGGACCACCGGCGGTGTTGACGGCGGTCGCGGCTGGAAGGGAGACGTGAAGGTGATGTCCCTGGACATAAAGGCCATCCTCGCCCTGGGCTGGGAGCCGAAGTACACCTCCGACGAGGCGGTGAGGAAGACGACGGAGGCGCTGCTCAAGGAGATAGACTAGGTCTGTCCAAACAATCCTATTCTGGGTACCCCGGGTAGATGTCGGTGACGTAGAGGTACTCGGTGTTCTCGATGTCCCATCCGCCCTGGGCGTCCGTCGCGACGCCGCCGTAGGGCAGCCCGCCCAGGTACTGGCTCGACGTGCCGTCGGCGATGATCCAGTAGCCCAGGTCGTCCACGAACCAGGCGTACCTGGGGGACGTGCCGTAGTACATACCCAGGGCGTCGAGGACGGCGTCCTCGTCCATCGTCCTGGGGCCCAGGTACACGGCGGCGAAGGCGTGCTTGGTGATGATGTAGAACTGGGCGTTGCCGCCCCAGTGCTCCACCACCGAGGCGATGAGTATGGAGTAGTCCTCGCAGTCCCCGGTGAGGAGGTCGCAGGTCTGACCAGGAGGAGCCCATTCGTCACCCTCGGAGGGGTCGGACTTGTACTCCAGCTCGCTGATTACCCAGTCGAAGAGGGCGGCGACCCAGTAGATGTTGTACTGGTCGCCCAGGCCCTGCCTCACCTGGTCCGCCAGATCGGCTACCCTGGGGTCGTTGGGCTCGATGAGGTCGTTGACCTTCCTGTACACGTCCTTGTCGTTGGTATGGACCTGGTAGGGGGCCACGTTGATGGTCTCCCTGACCTCCATCTCGAAGCTGTTGTGGGACTGGGACGGGATGTCCGCCCACGTGCCCAGCAGCGGGCGCTTCACCATCAGGTCCACCTCGAAGTGGTAGTTGTAGATGCCCGGCGCCGCCGGCCCGTCGAAGGCCAGGAGCCCGATGTGGACCTCCTCGCCGGGGGGGACGTACCTGCCGATGTTCGTCGGGTAGTACACCAGGCCGTCCGTCCACTCGGGGAAGAACCGCACCTGCTGGACGTAGATGTCGGTGCCGCCCTTGTTGGTGACGTTCACGCGCATGGTGCCGCCCCATCCCACGAATACCTGGGAGGTGGTCCAGGATATCACGTACTGGGCGTTGGCCGAGGTGGCGCCCGAGGGCGTGGGCGGCTCGTCGCCCAGCTCCGGGTCCCATTCGGGGACCTGAGGGGCGGCCAGGTCGGACTGCTGCAGCGAGGTGGGCTGGAAGCTGTCCACGTAAGGGAGCACCGAGGGTCCCATTATCAGGACGAAGACCACCATCGCCGCCAGGATGCCCAGGAGGGTGGCGGCCACGGTGCCCGCGGCCCGCCTCCTTCGCATCCTCCTCCTCTCCGCCTCGTACTCCTCTTGGGAGATCTCCTCGTCCGGCTCGTCCTCGTAGGGCTCGAACTCCTCCAGGAGCTCGACGGAGCTGGCGGGGGCCACCGGGGAGTGCTGGGGCCGCTGGGGAGGGGGGGTGGATTGCATGGGCTGCCCTTGTGGATAGGGCGCCCGGGGGTCAACAGGGTTTCCATATTGGCGGGCGGGGGCCGAACGACCTGGCGGTGGCTGGGGCTGCAGCGGTGGCTGCGGGGGCGGTCGCCGTGTGGGGTCTGGCTGTCCGGTCAAGGTCCCTCACCGGGCTTGTCCTGCTGCTCGATGCCCTTGAGCACTTCCTCGGTCAGGTCCTCCAGGACCTCGTGGCGGATGTGGGCGAAGGGGTCCGACGCCCGGTCCCGGGGTCGGGTCAGGCCCACGGGGAAGATGGCCTTGATGTCCGCCGGCCTCGCCGTGAGCACGACCACCCGGTCCGCCAGGTAGATGCTCTCGTCCACCGAGTGGGTGACGAATATAATGGTCTTGTGGGTCCGGTTCCATATCTTGAGAACCTCGGTCTGCATCAGGTTGCGAGTCTGGGCGTCCAGGGACCCGAAGGGCTCGTCCATCAGCAGCACCTCGGGGTCGTTGGCCAGCGCGCGGGCCAGGCCCACCCGCTGCTGCATGCCGCCCGATAGCTCCCGTGGGTACGATTCCTCGAAGCCCTGGAGTCCGACCAGCTCGATGTACTCGTCGGAGACGCGTCGCCGCTCCTCCTTGTCCATACCCTTTATCTCCAGACCGAATTCAATGTTCCGCCGAACTGTGCGCCATGGGAAGAGGGCGAAGCTCTGGAATACGTATCCCCGCTCCGCCCCTGGCCCCCTCAGCTTCTGGCCCCTGATGCGGACCTCCCCGCTGGTGGGCTCCTCCAGCCCCGCGATGCATCGCAGGAGCGTGGTCTTGCCGCAGCCCGAGGGGCCCACCACGCACACGAACTCCCCCTCGGCGATGTCCAGGTCGAAGTCGCGGACGGCGTGGACCACGTTCTCCGGGTCGCTCTCGTCCACGAAGGACTTGGAAAGGGACTTGATGCGGATGAAAGGCTCGTCCTCACGGGTCATCGTCTCACCCATTTCTCCGCGTAGGAGATAGACTTTATCATGATGATTCCGATGATCCCTATCATCAGCATTCCGGCGAACATCTCGTCGTACTTGAAGATGGCCGCCCGGTCCCAGATATACCATCCCAGGCCCTCGCTGAAGACGGGGGTCATCTCGGCGGCCACGATGGTCATCCAGCCCACGCCCAGGCCGATGCGGATGCCCGTCATCATGTTGGGTATCGAGGCCGGCAGGACGATCTTGCGGAAGATCTCCCTCCTTCTCGCGCCCAACATGAGCGCCGCGTCGTACAGCAGCTCATCGATGCCCTTGACCCCGTCGATCGTGTTGGTGAGCACCGGGAAGAATATGCCCAGGAAGATGATGAACACCGCCGCCGCGGGGAAGTCTCCCGCGGTCGCGAAGAACACTATCGCGAAGGGCAGCCAAGCGATGGGAGGGATGGGCCGGAGCAGCTCAACGGAGGGGCTGATGAACTGGTCCACCGTCCTGTAGTAGCCCGCCATGTAGCCGATGGGGACCGCCAGCAGCATGGCGAACAGGAACCCCCAGGCGACGCGGGAGAGGCTGGAGGAGATGTGGTCCCACATCGTCTTGGGGTCTCTCAACGTGGTCTCGTAGAAGGACCTTATGAGGGCGTCGATGACCTCGGGGGGGGTGGGAAGGTAGGGCTTGTCCACCCACAGGGCGAGGACCCACCAGGCCACGATGAATGACAGGAAGCCCGCGACCCAGAGGAACCAGCTCTCGTAGCGATGCACGAAGGCCAGCACCCGGGGCATGGCTGACGCTCCCGAATGGGGGCCTCGGGGCGCCTCCCCCTCCGTCCGTGGCTTCGGGGGGTCCAAGGGCATCGCCCCAAGAACGGGGTCCGGGCTATTATCCCTTACCTTACAGCGACGTCTCCGCGTCCTTGATGTACTTGTCGACCACGTACTTGTCGGTCAGGTCCTGGGCACCGGCGTAGCCCATGTTGTCCAGGGCCTCCTGGGTGAGGGTGCCTTGGGAGATGAGCTTGTCCACGTAGTCGGTGAAGGCGGTCTTGAAGGCGCCGTCCAGAGCGTAGTTGTACTCCATACCGTCCAGGGCCTCCTTGACGACCTCCTCGTTCCGGCCGGTGAAGTCCACAGAGATCTGCACCAGCAGGTCGTAGTCGTCGGACTGCTTGTCGGCCATCGCCTGCTGCATCCACTTGGTGGCCGCCACGTGGGCGCGCAGGTAGTCGGTCACCGCCTCGGGCTGGTCCTTGGCGAAGTCCGTCATGGTGCCCAGCACGCAGCAGATGTGACCGGGCCAGATGTCCGTCGAGTCCGCCAGCACGTGGCCCAGGCCCCGGTCCACGGCGTCGGCCGGGAAGGGCTGCCAGGCGATGAAGCCATCGATCTCTCCCGCCTCCAGCGCGGCCGCCATAAACGTGACTGAGGAATCCGTCAAGGTGACCTGGCCGGGTCCGTCACCGACCTCGAGCCCGTTGTCCTCCAGGTAGGTCAGCAGCATGAAGTGCTGGATGGTCACCGCGCCCGGGGTGGCGATGGTCTTGCCACCCAGGTCCGAGGCGTTGACTATCCCGTCCTCGACCACGATGGCAGAGCCGATGCTGTTTACCTGGCCGATGACCTTCGTGTCGATCTCGGAGTTCACGTGGCCGATGATGGCCGGCGGTGAGCCCAGGTAGCCGATGTCAACGTCGCCTGACTGGAACGCGGTCATCACCGCGCCCCCGTTGGCGTAGGGTGCTCCCTTGGCGTCCTCAACCTTGACATCGTACTGCTCGAAGAACGATTCCCCACCACCGGCGGCGGCGCTCTTGGCGACGAAGTACGACACCTGGTGGATGTCCCCCTGCAGGTACGCGACCCTTATGGTCCCGTCCCATTCTTCCTCACTGTCGAGGCACCCGGCGGTGAGCAGGGTGGCAGTCACCATCAGGACCGCGACGAGTGAAACAGCTGCCAGTCTCTTCATGTGATCGAAGCTCCGTACAGGTGTCTGTATATTATACCTTCCCTTTCGTTCGATACGAAGGGACCGAATAGACGAATCCAGGCTATACGAACGTATTAATATATGGCCAGTGCATCCCGGGTCGGGGTGAGTTGGTGACAGCGGACGAGGACCTGCTCTGGGCCGCCGTCGAGGGAGACGAGAGTTTCCGCCTGGAATTGAGGCGTGTGCTCCGAGAGGAGCTGGGCATGACCGCCCGTGACTTCGCCAAGGAGGCGGGCCTGGGCGAGAGCACGGTGTACAAGATGCTCTCCGGGGACAGGCATCCCAACCTGGACACCCTCCGCCGTATCGTCCGCGCCGTCCAGGACATCATCGGCTCCCAGCGGGGCCGCTTCATCGCCCTCATCGTGGCCCGCTCAGTCATCGAGGACCTCACCCCTGAGCTCCAGGCCCTCGGGCTGGGCGACATCGAGTGCCGGGAGTACTCCGCCTTCAACCTGGAGGAGGCCATCATCCAGGGCGTACGCGCCGAGCGGGAGGGCGCCATGGCCCTGGTGTGCGCGCCCATCGTGTCGACGACGATTGAGAGGATCCTCCACATCCCGGTGGCGACCATCCAGCCCCAGGAGTCCGTCATCAGGGCGATACAGCTGGCCGCCCAGAAGGTGCGTTAGGGCTCAGTCCAGCCCAGAAAGCTCCTTGACCGAGTCCACCAGGTGAGAGATGGGCAGCCTGACCTGGTCCTGGGTGTCCCTCCATCTTATCGTGACCGAGTCGTCCTCCCTGCTCTGGTGGTCCACCGTGATGCAGAAGGGTATCCCCGCCTCGTCGGCCCGTGCGTAGCGGCGGCCGATGGAGCCGGACCCGTCGTAGTGGGTCCTAAGGCCCGCCCCGCGGAGCCGTCCGTCCACCTGCTCGGCGATGATGTCCAGGCCGTCCTTGGTCACCAGGGGGAAGACCCCCACGTTCACCGGCGCCACGATGGGTGGCAGCTGGAGGACGGTCATCGCCTCCCCGTCCTCGCCGGTGCGCTGGGTGTAGGCGTGCTCCAGGACCGTCCAGGTGATGCGGTCGATGCCGAACGACGGCTCCACCACGTGGGGCAGCACACGCTCCCCCGTCACCTTCTCCACCTTCCTCTCCAGGGTGAAGCACTCGGCGGGTACTTCGACCGAGCGGGTCCCGTCCCCGTCGGGTATCGTCACCGTCGCGGTGCCGTCGTCGCCCACGGCGCTGGCGTCAGCCTCCATCAGGGCCTCGGCCACGGCCTTGGCGTCTCCCCGGAAGCGGGGGCCCAGCTCCTTGTGGACGGGGGCCAGGCGCTCCACCTCCATCTCCTGGGGCTCTGGGTACCGGACGAAGACCCGGAGGTCCTGGCCCGACCGCTCGTGGTGACGGCGCAGGTCGAAGTCCCCACGGTCGGCGATACCCACCAGTTCGGTCCATCCGTAGCTCAAGAGCGCCTCGGCGTCCCAGCAGTCGGAGGCGTAGTGGGCCATCTCGGTCTGGAGGTGCTGGCGGAATCGGAGCCGCTCCGGGTCCACTCCCACGCCGACCAGGAAGCGCTGGGTCACGCCCACGAAGTATGCCAGGGCCTCGTTGCACATGATCCCCTTCTCAAGGGCCTCGCCCAGGGTCACCTGGACCTCATCGGAGCCGTCGGGCACCAGGGTCAGCTGGGTGTCGGCGTACGTGCGCATGTCGCCGGACCACTGACGCTTGGCCGGATGGAAGAAGGCCTCCACCTCGGCCATGTTGAACTCCCGGAGGCGGATGATGCCCTGCCTGGGGGAGATCTCGTTGCGGAAGCCGCGACCCAGCTGGGCGACGCCGAAGGGGAGCCGCTCGCGGCCCAGGCGGTAGAGGTGACTGAAGTTGACGAAGATGCCCTGGGCGGTCTCGGGGCGAAGGTAGGCCTCCCGGCCCTCCCCCGGACCCGCCCGGGTGGCGAACATAAGGTTGAAGGAGGCGGGTTCCGAGATGCCGCCGCCGCACTCGGGGCAGGTGACCCCCTTGACCACCAGCTCCTCGGCCAGCTCCTCCTTGGAGAGGGCGTCGGGGTTGGGATGGAGCCCCTCCAGCAGGTGGTCGGCGCGGAAGCTGGAATCGCAGTCGGCGCACGAGACGACGAAGTCCTCGAACTCCTCCAGGTGGCCCGAGGCCTCGAACACCTCACGGGGGTTGACCAGGGCAGAGTCCAGCTCGATCATGCCCTCCTCGCCGACCCAGAGGCGGAGCCAGAAGCGCTCGATGTTCCGCTTGAGGGCGGCACCCATGGGTCCGTAGTCGTAAAAGCCCCTCATGCCGCCGTAAAGTTCGAAGGAGGGCCACAGGAACCCCCTCCGCTTGGCCAGGGAGGTCACCACCTCCCTCGTGTCCCCTTCCTCCGATGGCAAGGTCCTTCCTCCCCTCGTCTCACTTGGTCAGCACCGACAGCAGGTCCAGGTCGTAGACCATCCCGGCCAGGTGCCGGTCCGTGTCCAGTACCGGGAGCTGGTTGTACCTGCCCCGGTGCATGAGCTCGGCGGCCCGGGAGACCGAGGTCTTCTCCTGGACGGTCTCCGGCCTGGTGACCATGAACTCCTCGATGAGGGTCCGGGGTATCTCCACCTTGCCGGTGTCGTAGTAGAACTTCATCACGTTCCGGAGGCTGTCCCAGGTCCAGTGGTCCTCCTCCGTCTCCGGTCCGAAGTCGGCGGCCACCATCTTGGTGTCGATGGAGACCTGGGCGAAGATGTCCCTGTCGGTGACGATGCCCCCCACGGTGGCGTCGTCGACCAGCACCGGGAGCGCCTTGGAGCTGGTGAGGTTCATTATCTCCAGGGCCACGTTGGCGGGCATGGCCCTGTAGAGGGGCACCACGCTCCTCTGCATCACCGTGTCCACCGTCTGGTCCAGGTCCAGCTCCTCGACGTATGGCAGGATGTCCAGGGGCGAGATGATGCCCGCCAGCGCACCGTCGTTGTCGACTATCGGCAGGCGATGGATGTTGTGCTCGCGCATCCGCCTCGCGGCCACGTCCAGCGTGCAGTCGCAGGTGCAGGTGACCGGGTCCTTGTGCATGATCATGGCCAGTTGGTCCTCGTGGGGCTTGGCGAACACGTCCGNNCCAGCGCGTCGTCCGACTCCCGCAGGACGGGGACGCCGGAGATGGTCTTGTCCACGAAGACCTTCATCGCGTCCCTCCGCGTGCCTGGGACGTACAGCACTATGGGGTCCTTCGTCATGTACTTGGCTATCTTCGGCGTCTTCAAGTCACCGCCTCCATACCCTGCCGTCGCGCATCACCAGCTCCGCGCCTCGCCCGTGGGAGCCCCGCAGGAAGTCGATCGGGTCCGACCCGTCGAACGTGAGCACGGCCAGGTCCCGGGACCCGGTAGCTATTCCAAAGTCACCCTTCTTATTTGAACCCTTCGCAGGACCCAGTGCCCACGCCACGGCCTCCAGGGGGTCCAGGCTGGCGTTCTCCGGAAGCGTTAGGAGGTAGGCCACCTCGTCCAGCACCGAGGGCCCCTGGAGCATGGCGTTGTCGGTGCCGACGCGGACATCGACGCCCTCCCTGAGCATCTCCATGACCGGGGGTGCCCTGGTGAACCTTCCCGTGGACCGAGGGCACACCACCACGGGGATGCGGGCGGCGGCCAGGTCCCGGAAGTCCTCCCGCGTCCCGAAGACCATGTGCACCAGGAACTCGGGGGCCAGCTCCAGGGCCAGCGACAGGTCCTCCCTGCTGCTCTCGGAGCAGTGGAGGGCCACGGGCCTGCCCATGTCCCGGCTGGCCTGGACGATGTCCAGGAGGGGTTCCCTGGGCCAGTCCATCACCGCCGAGAGGCCTATGCCGTCCACCATCCCCAGCAGCGCCCCCATCTCTCGTGGTTCGAAGGCCTGCCGCAGGGGGCGTCCGAAGACCCTGGTGCGGGGTGGATCGAAGGCGCTGTAGCGGGCGTTCATCAGCAGCTCCACGCCGGCCACGCCCCCCTCGCGGAAGTCGGTGTGCGCCACCGTCCCGTGGGCGGTCATGTCGTCCATGAAGCGGGTGATGCCCTTGCGCAGGTCCCCGGGGGGCATGCTCTCCAGCATGCGATGCTTGTACCCGTCAGGCGGCGGGAAGACCTCCGAGGGCCCCAGCTCCGGAGGGGGCGGGGGCACGGCGGCGTCGCCCACGTGGGTGTGGGCGTTCACGAGGCCGGGAAGAACGATGCCGGTGGCGACGGGCGCCATGGGCGGCGCGCCC
>JABAHP010001885.1_pt6 | contig 20263 bp, 14 predicted proteins | sample 7062081 | NCBI WGS metagenome assembly JABAHP01 (sample SAMN14534357, study PRJNA622989) | marine sediment metagenome | biome: marine biome [ENVO:00000428]; feature: marine pelagic biome [ENVO:01000023]; material: deep marine sediment [ENVO:00002113] | place: India: Gulf of Kutch | collected...
TGGCAATCTTTAACGGTGGCCGGTCCTTCCAGGCCGATTTTCACGTCACGAGAAATAACAGTGGAATTGCCGAAGATCTTAGACCCGGTATAAAGCACGACGCCGTCTCCGGATATATGATCAGCTTCGACCTCTTCGCCGATTTGAATGCTATCCGGACAGTCAATCCGAACCCCTTTATCGATGAGCTGGTGTACCTTTGACTTTTTGGAATGCGACATCGCGCAACCTCAATCTGGATCGGTCCTTACTGCAAATATATCAGATGGCCACGGGCCTAAAGTCAGGCCTTACCTTTTTGCCGGACTTCCTCTTTAATTCGTTGAATGTGCCCCCGCCCCAGACCCTTCACTTCGCAACCCAATTCAAAATATTGGCGAATTTTTGTATCATCCAGGACACCAAAACAGTCGACGATCGCCGCCGGCCGTCCAATCATCTCAACGACCGACTCGGGTTCGAGTTCCAGATATTCTTGATGCCGAACCGCAAAAATGACGGCATCAGCAAAAGGCAGCACCTGAGACAGGTCGGTTTCAATCCGGATTTCATCCAACCGGTCTTGATTGCGGAAAAAACGACTCATTGAATGATTCGGCCCCGGATACGTATCCTGTTTTTCAAGTTCCCACCAGCGTTTGACATAAGGGTCATTGACAGCGATCTCAGCGCCCATCTCAGCTAATTTGCGAACAATGATCTCCGAGCCGCTATAACGCGTATCGCCCACGCCTTCACGATAGGCGGCCCCTAATAATACGACCTTTGATGCCGCAACAATTTTGCCCATGTTGCGCAACGCGTCCCGTACCAATTGCGGCACCCGCAATGAACGCGTGTCATTGATATCAATGGCTGCCGGTGTGATTTTAAACACGTTATCTTCAAATCCCATCAACGTATGATACGCCCACACCCCTAAACCGCCGTCTTTGGGCAAACAATAGCCACCAATACCCGGGCCGGGAAAAATCATATTGGAGTGGGTCGGCCGGACCTTAATGGCTTCAATCACCTTGATCAGGTCCACCCCATTGCGTTCAGCAAAAACGCTCCATTCATCCAGGAAAGCCAGCAGCGTGGCGCGGAAAGAATTTTCCACGATTTTGCAGGTCTCGCTTTCGATCGGTCGGTCCAACACCGTCAGCGGATATTGCTCGACATTGATGATTTCCGATAAAAATTCGCTCACGCGTTTACGGGCCGTTTCGTTGATGCCGCTGCATACCCGCCAGAAATCACGTACCGAGGCGACATAATTACGACCCGGCATAACGCGTTCAAAGGAATGAGACAAAAGGGGCTCTGTGTCGGTCAAACCTCTTTTTTCAAACGCTTTCTTAACGATGGGATAGGCCACATATTCCGTTGTACCCGGTGGCACCGTGGTTTCAATTAAAACCAAACACTCGGGGCTGATCCTTTCGCCGATAATCTTCAGACTGTCTTCAAGGGCCGCGATATCGGCATGACCCTGTCGAACGTTGCCGAAAGTTTCCTTAAAATAGTCGCATTGCACATCCACAACCACCACATCGGCCAAGCTCAGCACATCATACGTATAGGTGGCGATCAACGTTTTTTTCTGCTTGACGCAGCGCTCGATCAGAGGGGCTACTTCGGGATCTTCAGCTTCTACCGGTGCAATACCTTTGTTAATATAGGGTATTTTCCAGTACGAGCGCGTTGACGGTCGCTGCATGCCAATGACAAATTTGTTGGGATTGCCATCCGCATCAACCGAATCGGCCACAACACCGGCCATCACAGCACCGACAAAACCCACCCCCATCACCACGACAATTTCCCTGCCCTTCAACCGCTCCTCTTTAACGTGGCGCTGGAGGCGTTTGAATTCTTTTTGATAGTCTTTTTCATCGGGTAGTTTGAACACCTCTCCGCGCGGGCAAACCGAAACCGCTCCATCCGTACGCGTATCCTGCTGCTGTTTCGAAACCTGCATAAACATTCTCCGTTCACATTTGAAAAGGTTAAATTTTCACTGCATTTCAATAAATTACCAACATTTTTTTTAGGATTCTAACATAAGCAAGGCATAAAGTGAAGATAAATTGCGTTTGACCGGGAACGATGGTATCCTTATGGGCCTTTTAAAACGAAATTATTTCAATATGTTAAAATAAATTCACATTTTTTGGTATTGAAAGACAGCTAAAGTTATGATCTAATATGAACAGCTGGTTTCAATTGCCAGGAAATGTGTAATTGCCTAATTGACTAAGAAAGGAACCGAGTTTAATGGCACGCATACTGATTATTGATGACGAATCCCAGATTCGATCGATGCTTCGATTGATGCTGGAAAGAGTCGGCTATGAGGTTATTGAGGCCGCTGACGGCATGGAAGGAATCAGGCAATACAGAGATAATCCCGCTGATCTGATCATCACTGATTTAATCATGCCGAATAAAGACGGTATTGGTATGATCATCGAACTCAAAAAAGAGTTTCCTCAAGTGAAAATAATCGCGATGTCCGGCGGCGGCGTAAACCGCCCCGAGGGCTATCTGGATGGTGCCAAAAAACTGGGTGCCGGGCGTACGCTGACAAAACCGATCGATCGAGATGAAATGCTTAACGCCGTAAAGGAGACCCTGAAAGCTGACACGGATTCGGCTGAGCCGTCAATTTGAAGTCACCAGCCCCTTTTGAAAGCATTCCCAAGTGCGTTACAGCTGAAAAAATTAACAAGCCAAACTACCGCAGAATAGTTTTGTGTCATTTGGGTTGCGGCAATACTCCCAACATATTTCAAAAACGGTTGCCGGGAGTTGTGGGGGGTTGAAGTTCCGCCCGGCAGCCTCACCCGCTTATTTCCAACTCCATTATTAGCCGGCAACAAATGTATTGCCGTTGCAAATTCTTCCAGATTATACTAAGTCCCTATACAGGCATTTGAAACGCAGGGCTGCACCTGCCGTGTGGCTTGGAGGAAATCATAATTGAAAAGATTTACCATCATACTTGGCCTCATCTTCTTGTTGCCGCCGCTGGGCAAAGCCGATATCATTTTTTTTAAAGATGGCATGAAAACCGTTTGTCAGGAAAAAGCCTGGGAAGAAGGCCAGGAAGTTAAATGTGAATATGAAGGCACGGTACTGAGTTATCAAAAAAAAGATGTTCTTCGCATCCAGAGAATAAGAACTCCCCAAAAGGCGCCGCCCTCTGAACCCCAAGAAACCTCCGAACAGCCGGCTGCAACGGTGGCACCCCCTTCCGCTGATATCAAAGCAACTGGGTCAACGCCGAAACCGCCCGAAAAAAAAGATTTAAAATCCCAGCCGGTTCAGCCAAGCAGTGTATCCAATACCGAAGGGCTTGAATTTTATAATCCGAGAAGACCGCAGAAGTATTGGACCAGCGCTGTTGCCAAACACCAAACCTTTAAAGAGGCCATTGCGGCATTGGCCAAACAGTATGATCGCAGTCCTGACTGGATTAAGCAGCAAATGGGCGAAACCAATGACCTCGATGAAATCCATCAGAATCTGGCTCGCAGCAAATTAAATGCGCCGGTTGAACCGAAGGTGCAGACTGAAAAAAAAGTATCCGATACGCTTTTTTACAACCCTCGAAGACCGCACAAGTACTGGACCAGTGCAACCGCCAAACACAAAACCTTTAAGGAAGCCGTGAATGCATTATCAACAGAGTACGGTCGTTCACAGCAGTGGGTTCAGCAATACATGGGAGCATCGAATAACTTGGACGAAATTCATCAAAACTTAAGAAACCAAAAATTATCAGAATCATCACCCTAGTGGATAATACAGACAAGGCATTTGCCTCAATGTTTGACCACAGATGATCAATAATGGAATTTGCTGTCAGTTTTGGCAAATAACCTGGGCTTTTGGGGCTTAGCAAATATTGACAATTTAGCTATTTTCCTGTAGGATTTGGTTAAATTATATTGTAATATAGACTATTTATAAAGCATAGGGGTATTGTTTTCGCAGCGGCTTTTGTTGGTTGCGATTTTTTTGAAAGGGCCAGCGTTTATGATTTCATTCAGTCGCGATGTGGTTGCACTCGTTCGGATTTTTGCAAGCTGTCTAACGGCCGGGTTCCTGATTTTTTTCATATCCTCTTTATCGGGCGAAGACCTCATTAAAAACAACAGCACCGTCGCTGATTTAGACAGGATATTAGCTGAAATTACAGTTGAATTGGATGGTGGCATCGAGAACCGAATCCGGCAACTGGGAGAAGTCCCTGCCATCAATCCCTACAAAAAATTCTATTGTGCCGAGCTTGCCAAAGAAATCCATGAAGTCTCTTATTTAACAGAAAAACAAAAGATCCTGTTTGATGCCTATAATGTCCGCGATTTCGAAAACAAATCAAAGCGCCTGGTTTCTTTTTCTGAAACAGCCAATATGGAAGCCCTGATGAATGAACTGGAAATCGTAAAAAGAGAGCTTAAGAATTCTGTTAACCTGATTGATAAAAGGCGTAAAAAACTCGTACGTCAGAGGACAGCCTATATTATCCTCTTTTTCGTGCTCTGGATTGCCATCTATTTCTATTATAGCCGCGGCTTTTTGAAACGATAGGCCAACTATTTTTTAACTTTTTGTTGAAATTAACAGCATTTCCGTTTCCAGATCTGTTGCAGCCAAACGGGTGTCGGAAGCCGATTCATTATGTACCAATCATTTTACAATCTGAAAATTAAGCCGTTTCAAATTACGACGGACCCCAAATTTCTCTGGCTTGGCGAGAAGCATAAAGAAGCCCTGGCGACACTCAAATATGGCATCCTTGAAAACAAAGGGTTTCTCTTGCTCACCGGTGATGTGGGCACAGGCAAAACCGTTTTGATCCACGGCTTAATGAAGATTATCGATGTGTCTGCTATCGTGGCCGCCATCCCGGATCCCGGACTCACCCCTATTGATTTTTTTAACTTTTTGTCTGAAGAGTTTAAAATGAACCGGCGCTTTGATAGCAAGGGTGCTTTTCTAATTCATCTCAAGCACTTTCTTTACAATGCGTCTTCTGCGGACAAAAAGGTCCTGCTGATTATTGATGAAGCCCAACGCCTAAACCACGAGTTGATTGAGCAAATCCGTCTGTTGTCAAACATCGAGATGGATAACCGCAAATTGATCAACATTTTTTTTGTCGGGCAAAGCGAATTTAACAAAATGCTCAACGAAGACCGTCACAAAGCCGTTCGGCAAAGAATTACTGTTAGCTATCATATCGATCCACTGACCGAGCAGGAAACCCGCCGGTATATCAATCATCGCCTCAATGTTGCCGGCTGCAAAAAAGAGCTCTTTAAACCCGATGCCTTGCGCAGGATTTATTCATTTTCCCACGGCTATCCTCGACTGATTAATATTATTTGCGACCATGCCTTGCTTACCGGATATTCCGGCGGCAAAAAAGCAATCGATGCCGGCGTCATCAGGGAGTGTGAAAAAGAACTAAAAATCCCGATCGATCAGCCTGAAAAACAGGAAAAGGAAGCCGAATTTTTTGAACCCAGAGAAGAAAATCCCTTTAAAGTGCTTCAAAATCAATCTACGGGAAAACGTATCGGATATTTCGCGGTTATTATTTTACTGCTTGTGGTAACGGGTTATTTTCTTTTTACGCTGCAATCGAAAGACGAGCCCCGCTGGAAAATGGAGGAAATCGCGCCGCAATCCTATGATTCCCCGACGTTAAAAGCCAAAGAAGCTTTCGTTCCAGGCGTCGTCGGTGAAACAGATGAAAAAAAAGAGCGGCCCAAAATCAAACGTTTTGATGAGCAGGCCATTGAAGGTAAAGAAATCGCGGCGCCGACGCAGTCGAACCTGCAGAATCAAACAGAAGACGCTACCACGATTCCAAAGGTCAAGCCCTTTCCCGATCGAAAAATCATCATTTACTTCAAACATAACTCCAACGATCTTCCGGATCAGGCTTATGATATGCTTGACCGCATCGCTGGCTTCATGGTCAGCAATCCGGATGCCAGCATCAACATCAGCGGCTATACGGATTCATCCGGTGCCTATAGTTATAATGTGAGCGTTTCCCAGTTCAGGGCCAACATGGTCAAAGGGTATCTAGTGGGCAAAGGCGTTGATCCATTTAAAATAGAAGCGCTTGGATTGGGTCCCAAGAATCCGATTGCCAGCAATGCTACTGAAAAGGGCCGGCAGACAAATCGCCGGGTGGAAATTGAACTGAATATCGACAAACCCTAAATGCATGGCGCGAACCCGCAAAGATCCAGTTCATTGGTATTGTTGTTTTCGCTCATATCGCCTGTCTGAGTACGAGCAATCTTGTCTTCAACAGCTAGGTTCCGAAATGGAACTTGCTCTGCAATAATCTCAAAGTTGTTTTATTCACCGCAAGCGTTTTAATTTCTTCGGCAGAAACCCAGCGTGCCTCGACAGCATCATCTCCCGCCGCAAGCTCACCGGAAACGTAATCAGCTGATAGATCAATAATGACGTAATGAAACCGTATGCCTTGACTTTCATCCCGTTCGATAACATCAAAGGTGTAAACGGGTTTGGCAGCTCGAATCCGAATGCCGGTTTCTTCCCAAATTTCCCTTTCAGCCGCCTGCTGCAGCGTTTCGCCGATTTCTACGCTTCCACCCGGAATTGCCCAGAGATCTTCGGCAGGCGGTTGTCCGCGGCGAACAAGTAAAACCCGATTCTCCTTGAACACCACGGCGCCCACAGCCACCCGGGGGTGGTCGGGATAGTCATTTTTGGATTTCGATCGTGACCTTTTCAATATGCAAAGATTCCTTCTATCGATTTTTCAACTCGTAACGCGAAAGGCGCAACCCGAAACACGTAACATTGCAACACCATTACTCCAATATCCCATCACTCCAGTACTCCAATAGTTTATTTGCTGTAACTGATCCGATAAATTGCTCCAGCCTTGTCATCGGATACGAGCAGCGATCCATCGGCCATTTCAACAATATCCACCGGCCGTCCCCAGGCTCTGTTACCCTGAAGCCATCCTTCGGCAAATATTTCATAGCGAGGTCTCCGGTCGCTGTCAAAGAGCGCCAGAGTGATACGGTAGCCGATCGGAATACTGCGGTTCCATGACCCGTGTTCGGCCATAAAAATCTGATGGCGATACATGGATGGAAACATGCTGCCCGTATAAAATTTCATGCCCAGCGGCGCAACATGCGGGCCCAGTTTTAATGCCGGTGGTGAAAATTCGTCACAGTTCCGTCGGTTGCCATATTGAGGATCCGGTATCTCTCCGGCATGACAGTAGGGAAAACCGAAATGCAGATCTTTTTGCGGGGCATGATGCAGTGTGTCCGGCGGCAGCTCATCACCCATCCAGTCCCGGCCGTTGTTGGTAAACCACAGCTCCTGAGTCAACGGGTGCCAGTCAAAGCCCACCGTGTTGCGCACCCCACGGGTAAAGATCTCAAGACCGCTGCCATCCAGCTGCATGCGCATGATGCTGGCATAGCGCGGATCCTTTTGCTCGCAAACGTTGCAGGGCGCTCCGACCGGCACATAGAGCATGCCATCCGGTCCGATGGCAATGTATTTCCAACCGTGATGTTTATCCGTTGGAAAGTCATTACGGACGACAGCTGGCTTAAGTGGCGCCTGCAGGTGCTGTTCGATATTGTCATAGCGAAGCAGACGGCTAACTTCAGCGACATACAGCGAACCGCTTCTGAATGCCACTCCGTTGGGCATATTCAGTCCTTTGGCCAGGGTAACGACCGCGTCGGCAAGAAAATCGCCATTCCGATCCACCACTGCATAAACTTTCCCGGCTTTACGGGTTCCAACAAAAAGGGTCCCCGACGGGCTCAGCACCATGGAGCGGGCATTGGGAACATCGCTCGCATAAATAGCGATGCGAAATCCTGCGGGCAATTTAATCTGTTCGAGCGGAATATGTGCCTTTCTGCCGGCCACACCTGCGACGCTTGTCATCAACAGAATGACTATCAGGATCGACAGGCCTCTGACTGCAAAAACGCACCATCGTCTCATTTCTGAAATCCCTCCTTTGAAAATGTCGGATTTATTGATTACAAAACGATCAGCTGCTTAAGAATAATTAAGTCATAAAGTAGGCATAAAATTAATCCGTTCAACAACTGCTGCGGATTCTTGACAGCAGTCGTTGATTAACCTATGGTCCCAAGAATTGAGCCCATTTGTTATTTTTAAGATGGTATTAAGATGGTATCCTGTTGTGCCGGGCTCCCGTGTGCCGCTGAATTTGCTTTCTCGCTATCAGGGTGCTGATCTTTAATAAGAACTTAAAAGGCATAAAGGCCGCTATTATGAATTTCCAATCAAAACTACCCGATCTAGAACTCACCATTTTTGCTGTGATGACGCAATGGGCAATTAAGCACAACGCTATTAACCTTTCCCAGGGCTTTCCGGATTTTGATACCTACCCTGAATTGATTTCGCTGGTTGAAAAATACATGCGTGCGGGAAACAACCAGTATGCTCCCATGCAGGGCGTGTTGCCGCTACGAGAGCAAATTGCCGCAAAAGTATATGATACGTATGGCGCCCAATACAACCCGGCGACCGAAATAACGGTTACCTCCGGCGCCACCGAATCGATTTTTGCAGCAATTTCCGCCCTCGTTCAGACAGATGATGAGGTCATTATTTTCGAACCGGCCTATGATGCCTATGCACCCATCGTACAGCTAAACGGTGGTATACCGGTTTTTTTACAACTAAATTTTCCGGACTACGCCATCGATTGGAATGAATTTGAAAATGCCGTCAGCAGCAAGACCAAGCTCATTATTTTGAATTATCCGCATAATCCCACCGGCGCTGTTTTGACCCAGGAAGACATTACCCAACTTTCCCGCATCGTCGAAAACACCCGCGCATTTATTGTCAGCGATGAAGCTTATGAGCACATTATCTTTGATGACCTGCAACACGAAAGCATGGCCAGGCATCCCCAGTTGGCGAGGCGGAGCTTTGTGATTTGCTCCTTTGGCAAGACCTACCACACTACCGGTTGGAAGATCGGCTACTGCCTGGCACCTGAAATCCTCTCAAGCGAACTACAGAAGATTCATCAGTACCTCACGTTTGCATCCAATACCCCGATTCAGTTGGCCTATTCCGAATTTATGCAGAAAAAGGAGCTGTACCTGAATTTACCTGGATTTTATCAACAAAAACGGGACCTGTTTTTGGATTTGATCGCCGAATCCCGCTTTCGTCCCCTGCCCTGCAAAGGAACGTACTACCAGATGCTGGATTATTCGCAAATTTCAGATGAACCGGATCTCGACTTTGCCAGACGGCTGACCGCAGAGCACGGTGTGGCCGCCATACCGCCGTCGGCGCTTTACCATCAAAAAGATGATTATAAGGTGCTGCGCTTTTGTTTTGCCAAAAAAAGTGAAACTCTTGAAAGTGCGGCTGAAAAATTATGCCGGATTTGAAAAAGAAAGCGCATGCAAGATCGATGAAAATGCAGGCTCAGCAGGATCTGGAGCAAGGCATCCTGCACGGCATCGCCTGTGAATGGGAGGCAACACGGCTCTGCCTGGAACCGGACATACAGCCGCTGGTCCGCAAACCGACATTTGCCCTGGCGGATTTGAAAAGCCAGTGGGGAAACTGGTCCCCGGCAAAGCGTCAGATCACGATCAGCCGCCAGCTGGCGGTCAACTATCCCTGGGATTCAATTCGCGATGTGTTGCTGCATGAAATGGCCCATCAAATTGCAAACGAGCTGTTTAATGCCCCTGCCCGGGCACCTCACGGATCGGCCTTCCGTCAGGCCTGCAAACTGCTGCGAATCGATCCGGCGGCCTCTGCCGATTACCAGCCACTTCACGACCGTCTCATGAACGATCATTCCAGCGTTTATGACAAGCGCATGCTGCGCATCAAGAAGCTGCTGGCCCTGGCGGAAAGCAAAAATCGCTTTGAAGCCGAAGCGGCCATGACCAAAGCGCATGAACTCATAGCCCGACACAACATCGAGCTCGACGACCACGCAGATGGACGCCAATTTTTAAGCATCTTTATCGGCTCCCCTGCCCTGCGTCATCCCCGTGAAGATTACCATCTGGCCAATTTGCTGCAGGATTTTTATTTTGTCTATGGCATCTGGGTGCCGGCTTACGTGCTGCACAAGGATAAAATGGGGAGAGTCTTGGAAATCAGCGGCACGGCCCATAATCTAAATATGGCCGATTACGTCCATGATTTTATCCGCACGTTTATTGAAAGCCAATGGCAGTCGTACAACCGGAACAAAGGCCTGAATCGCTATCGCAAAACCGATTTTGCGGTGGGCATCATCGAAGGATTTCGTAACAAACTGGAATCCAATATCAACCACAGCAAGACGTCGCCAAACTTGCGGGCGCTTATTCAAAAAAAAGATCCCCGACTGGAGAAATATTATCATTTCAGATATCCGCACACCGCTTCCATCCAAAGAGCGCCTTCCCGCCAGGATGCCCGGGTGTTAAAGGACGGCAAAAAAGTGGGCCAAAAACTAATCATTGCCAGAGGCGTCTGTGAACGCAAAGTGGGTAAACCCCGCCTGATTCCCCGTAATACATAACGTGTTGTTTAAAACTGCACATTGTTTGTTAATCATGAGATCTAATAGACTTTGAAGATGTATTTCGACCGACCGCCCTTAATGGCGGTAACACAAAGCGGGCGTTGGGTCTTGCCGTTTGGCCCGATGGTAATGTTACCGATAATCCCTGTAAAATTGGTCGTTGAACGGATCTGCTTGTTGATGCACTCCCGGTCTGCGGGATCGCTGCAGCGGTTCATTGCGTTTAACAAAATGGCATATGCTTCAGCGCCGATGGCCGCATGGGATGTTCTCGTATCCTCATTTTGTTCCCGATACAGTTTTCTTGCCCGCTCCCCCCAAGGTGTTAACGGCATCCCATGGGCCATAAAATCAGTCGCCAGCATGCCGTCGACAAGGTCTATGTCTTCTTTGTGTTGCGCGAGCATCGTTGAAATGAGTCCATCGCCTCCCATCATTTTGGGTTTCCAGTCCAGTTTGCGAACCTCGCGGATAACACGGAGCACATCCTTTACGTTAATGGGGAGATAAAGCAGCTCCGGGCTGTGATCGTGTACCCTTTCAATTATTTTGGATAAATCGGCGCTTTCTTCAGTTAAAGATATCGTATCGGTAATCTCGCCGCCGATGGATTTAAACTTCCTTTCAAATTCAGCTGCCAGATGGCTGGAGTAAGCGCTGGTCGGGTTGTTGAATACGGCAACTGTGTCGATGAGCAAGTCGTCTCTGACAAACAGGGCGGCAACGATTCCCTGAAAGTCGTCGTCAAAAAGAAGCTGACTGATAAAATTATTATACTTGGTGATATCCGGATGGGTGGCAAGGCCGGCCAGAATGGGCGTTTGATATCTATCAGCAACTTTTGCCATTGCCAGAACCGGGCTGCTGCTGGAGAAGGTGACTATTGCAGCCACCTTATCTTTTTCAACCAATTTCCTTAGCAATTCGACCGTTAAAGCGGGGTCGTTCTGATCATCTGCCACAACCAATTCGATGCGGCTGCCATTTTGCAGATAAGGCTGCAATTGCATAGCGATTCGTATTCCTTTCAGACTTTCCTCTCCATAGGCAAAGACAGGGCCGCTAAAGGGTGCAATGATGCCAACCTTGATTGCTTTACCGGAAGGCTTAACTGCCGGTTTCTGGTCACATCCGTATAGACAGAAGACATAGAAAATGAGAATTAAAAGATAGACAAAATTTTTCATGGCAACCTTACGGGATGTAAAATGTTTTGAGTCGAATGATCAACTTCTTGTTAAAATTGGCTTGAATTTTCTTTTTAAACGCATTCAGATCCTCGCGGGTCAGCGGTTCCCGTGCCAATATGTCCATCAGGATGATGCGGTTATCTCCGCGCCAGATAATGGATGCTTTAACGATGATAAGATATTTTTCATTCACTAAAAAGCGTTCCTTCCGCAAGCTTTGTTCGAAAATCCGATCTTCCACGATGCGCGAGTAAGACAAATAAAGGGGAATCGCAATCAATATCAGGCAGCCAAATACAATCACAAGGCTGCGTTTGCTGCGCACGACCGCAGAGTAACCCAACACCCGGAAGGTAAACGTGGCAGAAATAATGATGCCGATCAAGTTGGTCGAAAAAAGCAAAAAGGCCTGATAAAAGAAATAGAAATCCAAACGGCCAATGCCGATTCCGGCAACTGCAAGCGGGGGAACCAACGCCACGGCAATCGCCACTCCGGCCAGGCTCTGGATAATTTCCCTAAATGACTTGGAGCAGGCCGCAGCGATTCCTGAAATGATGGCCACGGCAAGATCCAGCAGCGTTGGATTCAGCCGGGCCAGCATTTCTTCCGTAACGGGTTTATGGGGAAACAAAGATGTAATCAGTGCCGATGAAAACAAGGCGATAAAAATGCCCAGAATGATTTTCCCGATCGAGCTTTTAAAGAGCTCGATATTGCCCCGAAGTATGCCCATGGACAGGGAAACGATGGGTGCCATCAGAGGCGCCAATAACATGGCGCCAATGATCACAGAGGCGCTGTTTAAATAAAGCCCCACAGTAGCCAGCATGGTGCTGAGTACCATCAAAACGATATAGATGCCGCCAATGCGTGCATCCTCTCGCAGCGCTGGAAACAGGTCTTGAAAGCGTTCTTCTGATGCATAAGAGAAAAAAGGGATTCGTTTTTGCTTCTTGGCTTTAATCAGTTCATTTTCCCTGGGCAGGTTGTTGATGTCGATTTTTTCTTTAGCCGCCTTGGCGCTAATGCTTTCTACACGCAAATTGTCTCCGACATTAACATGCACGGCTTTGGTGATGGCTTCGCAACGCAGGGGCGTATGCGTGATCTGCTCGTCATCGATGATCACTTCCAGCCGGGTTTCTGACTCGATATCGACCTGCGGGCTTTTGATATAGCCAATAGAGCCGGGAAGTTTTTGATATCTCTTAGAAGATCTAAGGGCTTGCCATAACAACTTAACATACTCGATTATCGATATGGGGGCAGATATGACCAGTGAAATCATTCCATCGGTGAAGGAATGATCATAAGAGATTAACCTGGCTGCAAAGCTTCCCCGGGAATGCTGCAGGATCATGCATCCGCTCGCAGCAGTATCGATATCTTGTTTGTCGGCTGTTCTGAATGTAAAACTATGCAACTTAAAGCGGACAAACTTTTTCAAAGCGCCAAACAGCACCCGAACCCGATTGGCTTTTGCGGGCGTATCTAAAAATGGGATGCGACCGATGGCGGCCTTAAACAGCATGATCTCTCCATTGCACATTATGAGATCGATGGCCTGGCCATCCTGACGCAAGGCCAGTTCGACAGCAGCGGACGGATTTTTGGGAAGGTCATAAAACTTGATCAGATGTTTTTGTTTTTTAGTGGGGATAATACCAATGTTGAACCGGTATTTCAGGGCCAAGCGCAAAATCGCCTTAATGACCTCAAGAGATCCTGCAACCACTACGTGATCAACGCCTTCAAGTTGTTTCTGCGGCGTTTGCATGAAGTCATCGAATGCAACAGCGGTGATGCGGCTGCCCGAAGAATTGTTTTGCAGCGGATCGATCAGATACCTCGTATCGTCGGTATGGACAAACAGCGCAGCAGCGACATATTCGGTCATCAGACAACCTCCTGGGCAAAAAACAGGCAGTTAGATTATACGGAATGTTCCCCTGTCGGGGTAAGCTAAACGAACTACCAACCGCAGGTTAATAGCGACCGGCGGCTGCAGAAGATAATCAGGACGATTTGATTCGACCGATGCAGACATGGCAGCATCATTATCAACACGCCTGGCTGCTTAAAAATTTATGCTGGGAACTATTTTGAGCAACTGCCATACCGTGCCATGCTGCAGAAGATATAAAATTTAACCGGAATATGTCAATTTTTATCTTTTTCCAAAATCCATATCCCCGGTATATCAAACACCGTGAGCCGCAGTGCAACGTTTGTTGGCTGAGTGGATATGTCCATTATATTTTTATCCAAACCGTTTAAGCCTTCGGATTTTTATGCGATTCAGATGACCTTTTAGCAGCTTTCGAAACGGAAGGCTCAGACACCACCCGAACCTCCAGCGGACTGGATGCATCTAAATGCACATCGCGCTGCGGAAATGCAATCGTAATGCCGGCTTGCCGGAATGACTTATCAATGGCCATGTTCATGTCGTGTAGCATCGGTATCCAAGTGTCGATGCTCTTGATAAAAACTCGCAATTCGAATTTAAGGGTGTTGTCCCCGAAGCCAAGGAACACCGCCTGCGGTTCCGGGGAATTTAATACCAGCGAATTCTCGCGGGCCGCTTTCAGCAAGAGTTGTCGCGCCAGATCTGTGTTGGATCCATAGGCGATGCCGACCGGTATCTTGATGCGGATAATGCTGTCGCTCAGCGACCAGTTGATCAGCCGACCGGTAATAAATTCTTTGTTGGGGACAATGAGCTCTTTGCGATCCCAGTCCAGAATTGTCGTTGCCCGGATCTGGATGCGCGTTACCGTGCCATGGATATCACCGACGGTCACCGTGTCACCCACCGCAAACGGTCTTTCAAACAGCACAATCAATCCGCTGACAAAGTTGGCGACAATTTCCTGCAAACCGAAACCGAGCCCGACGCCCAGCGCAGCAACCAGCCACTGCAGATTTGACCAGCGCAGACCCATGGTGTTGAGAGCAATCACAATACCGATCGCCGTCAGCGTGTACCGGGTAATGGTTGAGTAAGCATAGCGGGCACCGGGATTCATCGGCAAGCGGTTCAGCAAAATCATTTCAAACAGACCGGGCAGGTTGCGCACGGCGATGATGGTGACGGCAATGACAATCATGGAAACGGCGATGTTGCCCAGTGTGATCGGAACGGCCTGCGGGGTGCCGTCTACCACCCGGCTGTAGCTCCACAGTTCAACATCTTGAAAAATCCCCAGGGCCGGTAAAACCGGTTCCCAGATCAGCCACAATCCAAGCAGGGCAAAAATGAATAGCAGCATTTTCAAAAGGGTGCGGGTCTGCTCGTCGATGGTGCCCATGTTGATGACCGATTTCATCAGGCTTGCATGATCATCGGCGCTGGCTGCAGGTGCCGGGCCGGATTCGCCGTCAATCATTTTCTCTTTTTGCTGCTGTTGGGCCATACGGGCTTTTTTCAGCGCAAGCTTGCGGCGCGTCAGCATTAATAATCTGAGAATCAGATCATTGAACACGATCAGAGCGAAGACCAGCACAGCCGTCCAACCGGTCACAAAACGGATTTCAAGTGCCGAATAGTAATACCCCAGAACCGTAAGCACTAGATTAAACATCGGCAGCGCAACCACCACGGGGTACCAGACATAGCGCAGGCGGGCCAGCCAGCTTTTGGGATATTTTTTAACCAGCGTAGAGGTAATGCCGCCTTTGAAATGTAAAATCCGCGCTACAAATATGGCGCTAGCGGCAGATTGGACGATCAGTGCAAATTTGGCCAGCGTATCCGCATATTGCATCTCCGGCACAACTTCCATGGCAGCAACAAAAAAAGTGCAGACAGCGACAATTGGAAAATACCAGCTGAAATTGTGCATAAGGAGCCGACGGGCGGGTTCCGGCCAGCGAAAGTGAGTCTGCGCCAGGCCACTTTTGCGACAGATATAGTAAAAAAGGCTCATCAAGAGCAGGATTATGGCGGTGTCCTTCAGCCCGCTGATCAACGCAAAGGTAAACGGCTGCGGCGGCCGTATTTTGAACAGCAGGGCAGAAGGAAATGCCATAATATACGGCCAGACAACAGCCAGCAGCACGGTCAGCCCCAAAGCGCCGAGGGTCAGCTTAAATGAATCCTGCAGTGGATGGTGTTGCACAATCTCGCTGATTTCCTTTAATTTGCGCCGTTCCCACCGCTTGAGATACAGCAGCATACCTGCGATCAAAACACCGATAAACCAGATCGCCCCCTGTTGGCGCAGTGAGCGACTCAAATCCTGCACGAATTCACGCCAGGATGCGGGCGCGAAGAACCATGCCATAGAGATTCTCAGGTTTAGCAGATCCGAGCCGCTCAAGCGTTTTGAACTGCGAATCCAGAGCAGATAGCGGTCGAGGAATTGGCCGAACGCTTCTGCCGTGTTGACCAGCTGCTGCTCGCTGAATTCAATATCCTGCTGCAACTTGAAGATCCGGTCGTAGCCGGAGGTCAATTTTTCGATGATCTCGATGCGTTTATTCAGTAATTCTCGAATTTTCGTATTGATTAACATACGGTCGGCATCGGACAGATGACCGGCTGAGGCGACCAGATGCTCTACCAGCTTCTTTGGAGCGGAGATGTCACGCAGCATACGGTTCAATTCGATCTGTCTTTCGCTCATTTCGCTGATTTTGAGCATGCGGGCATCGGAATCTGTCATATAATGATACTCTCGCGGCAGATCAAGGCGCTGCGCACGTAACGCCAATCCGATCGTCTCGGTCAGCACAACGGATTGAACTCTCCGCTGGGCCATTTCATAATCTTCTTCCAGCTTATTCAAGCGCGATTGCAGCTCTTTTTGTTTTTCGATCAGGGCGGCCTCTTCCCGGGCAATGTCTTCCAGCTCGGTGCTCAATTGGATGTTGATGTCAAATTGATCCCGGACATCTTTGGGAAGCAGCGGTATCTGAAGGATGGCATCACGCGCCTCCTCCTGCGCCTGCTCGGCCTCCTGTTGCCGGCGTTTCTGCACTTCGGTCTGCCAGAAGTCCATCATTTGCTGACGGCCCTCCACCGCTTTACGGGCCACATCGCGTTCGGTGCTGTACAATTCGACGATCACATTATGCCTGCTCTGGCGCAGCTCGATCAAATTGATCTCGGCGTTTAATTTCTTACGCTCGGCCTCAAGACTCAGCTTCCTGAAATAATTGACTGTCTCTTTTTCGGTGATGTTTGCCAGGTCTGCCATCTCATTTTCAATCTCTTTGTGCCGGCCATTTGCACTGGCCAGCTGAGCGGCTGCCTGGCCGCTGAATTCCTTTTCCGCAGACAGGCGATCATCCCATTCCTGCAACCTGTTTTGAGCCTGTATGAGTTCAGCTTCTTTCTGCAGGAGGCGCTGCTCAACTTCATGGATGTCCATTTGCCGCGCCCGTTGTGCGATGTTGTCCTCTGCTGACAGTGATCTTTTCAGCTCCGCCATTAAAATTTTCAACCTTGCGGGGGCTGCCTGGATCAACTGTGAGAGTTCTTGCGCCTGTTTTTCGGTGCTGCCGGCCAGCTCCAGGAAGGCGATTGCCTGATCGATATACTTGAGGCTGTCACTTTTTGCAGCGGCATCCATATCGGTCCTATTTTCGATGGTGCTGCGCCTGTTATTTAAATTTTCGACCGTTACCGCCGGCGATGATGTGGTCAATGACGGGGATTTTATGCTCTGTTGGGCCTTAATTTCGACTGCTAAAAGCAACAGCAGTCCTATTGAAATCATGCAAACAAAACCGACCGTTTTTTTCATGATGTGCAACCTCTCTCGGCCTTCTGGTCAATAAAGTGCTGACGTCTGTTGGCGGTCAGGCGCCTCCCGTCTCTGATAAATGCAAATAACAATAATAACAATGGATTGCGTTGTCAAACAAATCTGTTCAATTAACGCGACGGCTCATTTTAAAGCTACCATTTGGCAGAATTAATGTTTTAATATCAATCTCAATAAGTCATCTGCTTGACAAAATAAATGATCGACATAAGATGTAACCATCCAGTTTAGATTATAAAACCAAATATACGGCTTGCTGCCGGTGTCTTCCTTCCAAAAAATCAATAGCAGCAATATTTTATGCGGTCGGCAGCGAATCTGGAGGGGACCATGTATTCCAATAGAAAACAGCTTCAGTGTTTATTATTGTCTGTTGTGGTCATTTGTTTGTTGCTTAACTGGCCGGGTTTAGCCTGGGCACAACAGATTGAATACCAGCTGGCAAAAAACAAGACCGCGCCGGCCGCAGATAATATATCAAAAACAAAATCACCATCTGATAGCCCGTCGCAAGATACCGCCTCAGCGCCGAATAAGGTTGACCGGGTCGGTGAAAAGGTCGGAGAACAAGTCGATCATTTTACCCGCAAAGCGTCTTCTCTGTTTGGGGACTGGATCGGCACCAAGGTCTTTTATGATATAACGTGGCTCAAATTAATTCTATGCTTTTTTCTACTTTCTCTCGTGCTGCTAATCGAACGAGGGGTGCGTTTGACCATCGATCGCAGAATGAAGGCGATGGAAGAAGAAAAAGACTTTAAACCCATCAGGCACCTATTATTGGAGTCGATTGCAAGGCCACTGTCGTTGTTTATTTGGGTCTACGGCATATATCTGGTTCTGACGCCGTTGTTTTTGCATTTTCGAAGGCCTGATGGGACCAACCTGGTGTGGTTTATCTTTAAGCTGGTGTCGATTGTGGATTTTAAGCTTAAAAACTGGGCCGCATCCACCGATAATGCCCTCGATGACGCTTTGGCACCGCTGGCGGGAAGGACCTTGCGCGTTTTCATCGTCATTATCGGTGGCATTATCATCATCCAGAATCTGACCGGCGTTAAAATCGGCCCCTTGCTGGCCTCCTTGGGCATCGGCGGTATTGCCGTCGCATTTGCGGCCAAAGATTCCATAGCCAATTTTTTTGGTACACTGACCATTCTTTTTGACAAACCTTTCCAGCTCGGCGAACGGATCACGATCGATAAATACGACGGTGTTGTCGAGGATGTGGGCTTTCGCAGCACACGCATCCGAACTTTGACCGGGCACCTGGTGACCATACCCAATGAAAAAGTCGTTAGCTCGGGGGTGGAAAACATCGGCAAGCGCCCGCATATCCGCTGGCTGACGAATATCACCATTACCTATGACACACCGCCAGACAAAGTTGAAAAAGCAGTCGCGATCATCAAAGAGATCTTAAATGACCACGAAGGCCTGCATCCGGATTTTCCGCCCCGGGTTTACTTTAATGGATTCAATGACTGGAGTCTGAATATTATGGTGATTGCCTGGTATCATCCGGCCGATTACTGGGCCATGCAGGAATGGCAGCAGCGAACCTGTCTGGAGATACTGCGCAGGTTCAATGCTGAGGGCATCGATTTTGCCTTTCCGAGCCGCACAGTGTATCTGGCCAACGACGACAAACGCCAGTTAGAGCTGAAAATGCTGGCAGGTGAAACAGTGACATACACCCCGGAGGGAAATGACCATGAGTGAACAAAATGCTCTGGTATGTGCCTATTTGCTGGATGGCAAGGGCGGTGGCAACGCCTTAGACTGGGCTGCTATCGATGCATGGGAACCTGAACAAGGCTTGCTGTGGATCCATTTGGATTCAACAACTAAAGAAGCGCAGTCCTGGCTGAAAGAAAAATCCGGGCTCAGCGCGCTGACGTGTGATTCGCTTTTGGATCGGGAAACACGACCTCGCAATACCCAAACAGATGACGGCTTGCTTGTTATTCTGAGAGGCGTAAATTGCAACCCCGGGGCAGAGCCCGATGACATGGTGGCCATCCGGATGCTGTTCACCCAACAACGGATTATTTCGATGCGATTTCGGGTGGTGCGGGCCATACAGGATATCCGTAATAATATTGAAGCCGGCAAAGGCCCATGCTCCCCCGCAGAATTTTTAGTAATGGCCGCTGAGCGAATTACCGATCGCATGGGAGATGTTGTCGCTGAACTGGATGACAAAGTCGGCGCTTTGGAGAATTCGGTTTTAATCGCAGACAGCCAGGAGCTGCGATCACAATTAGCCGACCTGCGGCGGACCTCGATAAGTCTGCGCCGTTATATCGCTCCCCAAAGAGACGTTATGGCGCGCCTTGTTGTTGATCGGATAAGCTGGCTGGATGATACGGATCGCGCCCACCTGCGGGAGGTCGCAGAAAGAACCGGCCGCTTCGTTGACGATATTGATTCAGCCAGAGAAAGGGCAATTGTCACCCAGGAAGAGCTCATCAACCGGCTTTCCGAGCAGATGAATAAAGCCATGTATATGTTGTCGATTGTGGCGGCTATTTTTCTGCCACTGGGGCTGCTGACCGGTCTGCTCGGCATTAACGTGGGCGGTATCCCAGGAGCCGAATTCAAATGGGCGTTTGCGATTGTAACCGCTATTTTACTTTTGATCGGAGTTGGCCTTATCCTATGGTTTAAAAAGATAAGGTGGCTCTGATTGTCGGCGCACT
>JABAHP010003204.1_pt1 | contig 20197 bp, 22 predicted proteins | sample 7062081 | NCBI WGS metagenome assembly JABAHP01 (sample SAMN14534357, study PRJNA622989) | marine sediment metagenome | biome: marine biome [ENVO:00000428]; feature: marine pelagic biome [ENVO:01000023]; material: deep marine sediment [ENVO:00002113] | place: India: Gulf of Kutch | collected...
TCATCTTCAAGCTCTTCCAACTCCTCCAAGTAATTGATGAAGTTGGTCATTTTGGAAAAGGAGTCCTTCCGCCACTTTTTCAGAACCCGCTTGACTTCATCCCTGTTTTCCTCAACGGCCTCAAGAAAGAGGGGAAGTTTCTTCCTTAACCTGCGCGCCCTCTTGTTTCTCTCCTGGGATAGGAAATTGTTGATGACCGTAAGGGCATTCATCAAATTCCCCATTTCAAAGTATTTATCAAGATCTACGATCAACTGCCTCTTCGATATGGTCATCGTGCCAGCCTCCTGGTCTGCCTGTTTCTCTAGGCACCATCACAAAATATAAGATTTGGAACAACTGAAAGCTGATCCTTGACAAGTCAGATGAAAAGACTTCAATGCCTTATTATATGTCTCGATTCCAAAGCCTTCGCACAAAGAGCGCGTATACCCAGGTGAATATAAGGGTCAGAATGGCTGCTAAAGATAGAAGGAGTGCAATTTTTGTGCTCGCAGTCTTGGCCAGTTCTACCCTCTCACCTGCATAATAACCGATACCTACGAACATCAGGACTTGAATGGCCACCGACACACTGTCCACCACGAGGAATCGTATCCATGGATAGGAGGCCGCCCCTGCAGCAAAATAGGCCACTGCGCGTATTCCGAAGGTGAAACGCGCCACAAAGAGGGTCCAACCTCCCCAGGTCAGAAACGCTTGCTGGTATCTCTCGAAGCGTTTCTTGCCTGCCCATCGCTTCAACCAACCCGATGGAGATGGCCGACCAAAGAACCAACGGGCAACGGCAAAAAGGACAATGTCACCGCAAATTATCGCCAAGTACCAGAGGCCGAGGCCCGGTATGGTCGCCACGACGCCGCTATAAATCGCGTATCCGCCTCCCACCAAAGCTGGGTTTTCAGGAACAGGCAGTCCCAATCCGCCCAAAAGTAAGGCAAATGAGATGACCCAAATGACAGACCCTATTCTCATTTCCCCTTTCTCTCAAAGGTAAGCTCAATCACGCACCGACCATCCCCCTTGATGAGGTTTTCCTTGATCTTATGAAGAGGCTTGAGTCGTAGGGCCTTCATGACCCCATTTCTGACGGCCTGGCACCCGCATTCATAACCAGATAACAATCCAGCCCGATTCAACGAATCAAAGGCATGACATCGGGTTCCAATCCACACGGCGCTATTCCCTTTGTACTCGATAGGCTCATGGATATAGAGATCATCAAAAAAGGCGTTTTTCCAGACCACCTTGAAAATCTGCATCAAATCCTGGATAGAGTCTGGTCTTTGAATGATCCTTTCCCGAAGTAGCATGTTTGTCAGCATGCGAAATATCTTCTCAGACACCTCGAGATTGAAACGATTTGCCTCTTCAGGACCCAACTCCTTCATAAGCGCCCCATGCCAAAAGGAATCATGAAGCCACCAGAGTCTCCTCACGGTATCTCTAGATCTGAATTCTGCAGGCGACATGTTATGGGCTGAAAGGGGGATGGGTCGCCGATTTGGGACCTTTAGCGCCATTGAAGATCACTCAGCCTTAATCTTCACAATCTCACCTGGGAAGATGGTACTTCGGGGTGTTAGGTTGTTTATCTTGAGGAATTCCGAAAGATCCATTTCATACTGTTTGGCAATGAGATATGGGGAATCCCCCTCTCGTACCAGGTGGGTTTTATTGCCCTCCAGCTTCATGACCACACGGCCTGGAGATATCTTCAAGACCTGCCCGACCCTGAGCACTGAGGTGTTAAGCTGATTGAGNNGGTCGTTCCGAAACGTCTCGCGATCAGCCAGAGGGAATCCCCCTTTTGGACGGTGTATTCAACAATTTCTCCCTTCAACTGTGATGTCTGAATGGGGGGCCTTGCCAAATGGGTGAATCTCGTCTTCTTCACGGGTATCCTTAATTTCCAACCGACCTTCAGGTAGTCCCTTCTTCTCAGACCATTCATGTTCATAATGGCTCTCACAGACGTTCCATATTTGTCAGCGATAACGGAGAGTGACTCTCCATATCTAACCCTGTGGACAACATAGGCCGGTACCGGGGGACGCCAAACAGGGATATCATCCAGCTTGGTGAGAAGGACTTCTCCTTTACCCGGTGGGACTTTGAGCACATAAGGCTCGCTTGGGGTTAAGTGATGCCGTAGTTCCGGATTTAGATCTTTGAGGAGCCCATAATCAATATCAAGACGCCCGGCAATGGTCTTCAGATGGACCTGCTTGTTGATGTCCACCTTTTCAGCCCGCAGCTCCTCGTCCACAGGAGGCAGAGTGAAGCCATGTGCGTCTGGATCGTTCAGAATGTGCAAAACGGCCAAGAACTTCGGCACATAAAAGGCCGTCTCCCTTGGGAGTCTTTCATAGAGGTCCCAGAAGTTATCCAGATAATTGATTCTCTGGCCTTTAATACGGTTTAATATCCTGCGTTCTCCACAATTGTATGCAGCTAAAACCGTTGTCCAATCCCCAAAGATTTGATGCAATTCCTTAAGATAGGCAATCGCCGCCTTGGTGGATTTCTCTGCGTCCATTCTCTCATCTATCCACATGTTTCTCTTCAGACCAAATTTATATCCGGTGGAGGCTATGAATTGCCACAATCCAAGGGCCCTCGCCCTGGACATGGCCCTGATTTTGAAGCCACTTTCGATGAGAGGGAGCCACGAGAGTTCTTCGGGGAGACCGGCCTCCTCCAGAGACTTGACAATGGCTGGCCGATATCTTCCGGATCGACGATAGGAGGCCAGGAAGAATTCCCTTTCTCTCCCCTTAAATAGGGAGAGTGCTCTTTCCACGTGCCTGTTCATCACAAGGGGAATAACTTTATGGTCTCCGTTTGCCGCCGTGAACCGTGACGCATAGACTTCAACGATCCGCCTTGAGATGGTAATGCGCAAATCCTCTTTTTGTTGCAAGAGCTCTGGCTCAGCGTCCGCACTCACTTTCAATATGAGGGAATAGGCCTTATCGAGGGCATCAATGGCGTTCTCCAGATCCCCCTGTTCCCAATAATCATTTGAGGTCTGGCAGAATTCCAGGGCGGAATCGACAAGCTCTTGATTGGACATCGCCAAGGACTTGGGAGATAGGGGATGAGGCGTCACTTTAAATTTGGGTGAGGCCTGTGGCGTGGACGCTTGCGTGAGCATCTTGGGCGAGCCTGATGGCCCCGTAGGCTCGACTGACGAAGATTGGCTATCTTCTTTGACATTTTCCGAATCGTTGCCCCCGGACGCTGAGGCCTCCGGCGCCTGGGTGGATTCTTCTGGTGTTCCGTTCTCCTCCCCCAAAACGGTTTCCCTGTCCAAGAATTTGTATGACGTCTGGGATGCACAGCTGGAAAAGAATAGCAGGCTCAGGACCAGGAACAAGTGACGAGACCAGGACAATTGCATATCAGAATCCACTCCTCCATTTTTTTAAGAGCAATCAGTACGCAACTTTTCGAAAGCCAGAGACTTGTATTGCTTGGTCATGAGAACTGGCGAGTTTTCCCCGAAAAAGGCGGTACAGCGACTCTTGCGGATCTCTAGTTTGGATTGTGTGAAGGCACTTAATTCTCGGTTTCAAACAGACACAAGTTACAAAATTTGCTAAAAATATTAAATCCTGATTAAAGAAGTATAAATTAACCCTTTGAAATGGTCAATAGTATATAACGATTTAGGCAACGGAAAATACTGAAGATTGGCTATCTGGTGGGTAAGATTCAAAGGAAAGACACTGAATTTTTGGGTCGCTTCCTTGATTATTCATCCCTTTCCATGTATATTTCCAGGGGTAAATAGATAGATGGGATAAGCATCTCGGGCTCCCTGAACCCTTTAGGGGATGAACTTGTGAATTTTGCATCAACCAAAAAAATGGGTGGCTCCCATAACACGCCGGCTGTGTCAAAAAGGACTGCAACAAGGAAATGTCTTGCCTGTGGAACGAACAACATCAAGGCCGGGAGGCGTTACTGCTCTAAGGATTGCCGACAACAAATGCTTTGGGTTCTTTCCCTTTCAAAGGGGCTGCTCAAAGTCTTCAATGCCAGATATGCTGCTTTTTCCTTTAACGAGAATCACATCATCCTCGATGTCCTCCCCGTCTGGGCAAAAGAGATTTCCAGATTCACCTGCAAAAGGAGAACGGCGATTAAACCTGCCGAGGATCTCAAGAAGCTCATTCTTCAATCAGGCAGTGAATGGTATCGAATGGTGGACAACAACAATTCCAAAAGCTATGCGTCTCTTTGTCTTCTCAATGAAAAACATTACAGGCGGCTCGCTCCAGACGCCATAAAACCTGACAATCGATTGCGTCCCAGGTTCTCCAAATGTGAAAGGGAGTCCATGAAACTCCTTCAACTCAAAATGGAGGAATTAATTTCTGATGGGAATGTGGCGAAAATAAAGGCGTCTTATAAGAAATTGGCCAAGATCTATCATCCTGACGTGGGCGGAGATGCAGAAAAATTCAAGAGACTGAATGAGGCGCACCAGCAAATGCTTCTGTGGGCAGAGAATCCACAGTACACCTCAAGGAAGGCACTTGCTGATTGCTGGTCATACGATGCATCCACCAATCGGTGGTCCCCACCTTTATAAAAAGACCTTTGAAAAATGCCCCCTTTTGCTCAATCTCCCGTCCGCCTCGCCTGCTCGGCTGGAGGGCGGGCCTGAGCGGCTCGCGCCCGTCCTCCGCAGTAGCCTGCTACGGAGGATGGAATGGCGGGCAGGCCGCGTCAGACTCGGATTTTAACCTGCCATAGTCCTTTGGCGGGTGAATCCTCGAAATACTCATCGTGTATTCCTGTGGTCAAAATCTTCCCGTTATCCTCCGGCTTCCGGCTCTTAGAGCCTACAGCCCGGAGAGGCCGGAGGCTTGACCTTGAACAAAATTGATTATTTTTTCAACGGTTTTTTAACAAAGGCGAGGCTTCAAAGGCTGGTCACTTAAGAGGTAAGCTCATGAGGGGTTGGACTCTTTGTTTCCTAGAATGGACAGGCCAACTAAGACATGTCCCTTAAAGCGTCCTTCTTCATCTTTCGTAATATGCCTGATCTCAGTCTGTAGATGTTCAGTTGGTGCCAAGGAATCCGAGCTGTAGTATTTCATATCCATTACATCACCCGCTTTTAAGTGCTTCAACACGGCGGAATCCTCCTTGATCAGCACACACATTCCTTTAGAAGACATGTTCCAGATCTTGAATTGATACACAAAATCTATGCCCTTTAGCGAAAATTCTACGCTATAGAACTTGTCAACAATGTCTCTGGGTTCTGATCTCTTCTCTACAAATTCGTCCGGCATAGTCTAAGCTTTTTCGGGACCTGACTTGAATTGTGAGAATCGTGTCCCTAGTTATAGATTTTTTATAATAATTAGAATAACATTGTTGCATGATTTGTGCCAGCCTTAAAATCTGATCGTGCGCCCCAAATAGAAGGATTTTTTCTCATGATATCTGTAAAGAACATTCTCCAGCCTCAAGCGATAGAGGCGTCAGCGCCCTGCCGCATCGACTCTGGGGGCACGTGGGACATCAAAGCCTTGGCACTTCCACTCCAAAGAATTGAGCCGGTGACCCTCAACATGGCCTTGAACTTAAGAACCAGGGTATCTCTTTCCCCTTTCAGGAACGGCTGGGTCAGAGTTTCTTCTGAAGGATTTCCCCGTGGGGAGGAATACTCCCTTGATTCGGTCCCTTTCACCAGCCCTTTTGGCCTTTTCTTTGCTGCCGTTTCCCATTTCGCTTTCCACGGCCTGCAAGTCCATATCAGATCTGACTCCCCTGTGAGGTCTGCTCTCGGTGGCTCAAGTACTGCGCTCATAGCCCTCCTTAAAGCCCTCTCCAAATTGTCCGTGGCGGCCGGCATGAAAAAGTCCTCGGCACGGGAGATCCTTCACATGGGATACCACTTGGAGGATGCTGTGAGCGGTGGGAATTGTGGTATCCAGGATCAGGCGGCTGCAGTTTATGGTGGCGTAAATCGGTGGACATGGCGTTACGGAGAGAGGGCTTCACCCTTCGAAAGGGAACCCCTCTTGGACATGAACGGGAAGAGAGAACTTTCAAAACGCATTCTCGTGGCCTTCAGCGGGAAAAGCCACGCATCCCTGCGCATAAACCGCACGTGGATCAATGACTTCCTCTCTGGGGTAACAAGGTCAGGCTGGGTGAAGGTCAATGAGGTGGTCAACTCTCTAGCCGCCACAATCAAAGCAAAAGAGTGGGACAAGGCCGCCCGTCTTTTGAGGGAGGAGCTAGCCATACGAAGAGACATTACCCCTGATGCCTTGATACCCCTTACTGAAGAACTGGTGGATCGGGCCGAGAATCTGGGTTGCGGGGCCAGATTTACGGGAGCCGGGGGAGGAGGCACCGTCTGGGCCCTTGGTAAATTGGATAGGATCAGAGATCTCAGGAGGATTTGGGAAGGAATTCTTGCCCCCATCAAGGGCGGCAGGATTCTGGAATGTGAAATTGACCCGATGGGAATGAGGTAATAGGATCAAAAACCTCAGTGCTTCACCTTCTCATAAACTGGGCCATAATCGCCCGTTTCATAGATGGACCTGAACTCACCTAAGAGGGCATTGGTTGCCTGCTCAACCATAAGGACATCCCGTTCAGAAACCTGGCTCATGTCCATGTTATCGACAGCCTCTTTTAGTTTTTCGAACTGGGACAAGAAATCATCATTCCCGTAGGGATTATTAATGCTTTTATGAACGTCAATGATAGTACCGATACAGATCTCTACTCTCAAACGATATTTGTGCGAAGCATCCATTGCTGCCGAATCTAAACCTTTCCCACCTCAACGAGTGTATCCATGAAGACTTTATAAAATTTTTCATAGTCAGAAAGGGCCCTTTTCAGGATGGCTGATAGCTTGTCCAGCTCTTTTGTGTTGACGACCAGATTGACACTCAAGGCAAAGGCCATCATGTCATCCATGGTCTTGAATCCCTCTCCCATCAGCACAACAAACATCCGGCGACGGATGGCCATGGAAATGTTGTTCAGGTAACTGAGAACGGGGTTGCGTTCTAGGGATTGACCATCAAACCCATCAGAAAGGATGACCAGGTCAAAATGATGAAAACGCATCCTGCCTATGGCATCCCGGATGTTGGGCGCGGAAATGGCCTTATAGCCCAATTGTCCCACATCCATCCTGATATTGTCAGTATGCTCAGAATTGTTGTCCATGACCAGGGCCAATTTTGTGCCCTCTTCATAGAAAGCAAGGGCTTGATCATCGCTATAATCGCTATAGCCATAGCGATCTTCCCCCGATTCCTCTGCTTGGGTTGATTCTATGAATCTGAGGTGAAAACTGCCCGTCTCATTCTGCTTTTTCTTTGCATTCAGGGTCATCTTCTTTTTGCACTTGGGGCAGGCGATCTTCACGGTCTGATTCTTGGGAATCTTTTTATCGGGGATATTTAATTTGGCTTTGCAGTGTTCACAAATGGTTTCCATATGGCGCTCTTCTTAAACACCCTCTATTGTTTTATTTTTTTCGCGTACTCTTTATCCATAGAGAGATCTTCTATGGTGGTGGTCTTTTCTCCTCTCTCAGACTTTATGGCGTCGATGGCCCTTCCCACCACGGCTTTGCGGGACGCATAACTCATGGCCGTCTCATCAGTAATGAAACCCTCTTTGTAGAGTTCAGCAATGCATTGATCAAAAGTCATCATGCCAAAGGCCTGGCCCTGTTCAATCATCTCATAAAAAGTCTTCCCTTCAGATTCTCCATGCAAAATGGTGTCTTTGACCCTAAGATTTGAGCCCAAGATCTCAAAGGCTGCCACGCGACCCCCACCCACCTGGGGCAGGAGCCTCTGGCAGGCGATCCATCGAAGGGACTCTGCGAGCCGTATTCGGATCTGCTTCTCCTCATCCTTTTCAAACATACCCACGATCCTGTTTACGGTCTGCCCTGCATCCGTAGTGTGAAGGGTGGTGAGAACCAGGTGACCCGTTTCAGCGGCGGAAAGACCGATCTCCACCGTCTCCCTGTCCCTCATCTCACCCACAAGAATCACCTTTGGGGCCTGTCTGAGAGCCGCCCGCAGTCCGGATGCAAAGGAGTCAAAATCGGCGCCTATCTCACGTTGATTGAAGGTGGACTTCTTCTGGGAATGAACATATTCCACCGGATCTTCCAGTGTGACCACGTGGACCGACTTCATTTCATTGATTTCGTTCAGGACTGCAGCCAGGGAGGTGGATTTTCCGGTACCTGTCGCCCCTGTGACCAATATGATGCCATTTCTCTCCTGGGTCATTTTGCGAAAGGCGGGAGGAAGCCTCATCTCATCTATGGTGGGAACCCTCGTGGCCAGCTGCCTCATAACCGTGGAGAGATGCCCCTTTTGAGAAAAGATATTGACCCTGAAGCGCGCCTTACCCGCCAATTGATAGGACAGGTCACAGGACCCTTCGGTAAGAAGCATTTTTGTCAACCGACGATCTCCGTTAATCAGGTTGAGGGCCACAATCTCTGCCTGGAACGGGGTCAATTGATCTATGGGGGGATTCAGTGTAACGGGTTTCAATTCACCGGAGGACTCCACCTGGAAGGGCTTGTCCACCGTCATATTGAGATCCGACACATTATCGTGAGACTCTAGCATGGATGTAAAAATATGGTCTATTTGTTGTTGCCTCATACTTTATAATTGCCCCTTTACAAGGTGTTCTGTCCCCTAAGGATTCTTTTGCCTAGACCTCTGTAAAATCGGCCGGCGGTTTTTTCAAGAAGGGTAGAAATTTCTGTTTATCATTGGACTTGGTATAGGCATCCTCAGGGCTGATTATCTTTCTTTCAAGCAGGGCCATGATGGCGTCATCCAGGGTCTGCATGCCATATTTATGCCCTGTCTGTATCATGGAGGGTATCTGGAAGGTCTTCCCTTCCCTTATGAGATTTCGAATAGCCGGTGTGGCGATCATCACCTCCACAGCGGCCACCCGTCCCGGGTTGTCACGCCTTTTGAACAGAGTCTGTGCTATTACGGCCCGAATACCGTCCGCAAGGGTGCTCCTCACCTGGTTCTGTTGGGCCATGGGAAAGACCTCGATAATGCGGTCCACAGTCTTTGCCGCGCTGGTGGTATGGAGGGTGGCAAAGACAAGGTGGCCTGTAGCAGAGGCCTCAATGGCCAGGGAAATGGTTTCCAGATCGCGCATCTCACCCACCAAAATAATATCAGGATCCTCCCGGAGAGCACCCCTGAGAGCTGCGGAAAAGGATCGCGTATGCATCCCAATCTCTCTGTGATTAATAACGGCCTTTTGACTCTCATGAACGAACTCAATCGGATCCTCAATGGTCAGGATGTGTTCCTTGCGGTCCTTGTTTGCCTCGTGAATAATGGCCGCAAGGGTTGTAGATTTTCCGCTTCCTGTGGGGCCCGTAACCAGGACCAAACCCCTGGGTAATGTGGCAAGCCTGGGGATTACAGGGGGAAGCCCTAAATCTTCACAGGTCATAATCTGTGAGGGAATCTCCCTGAAAACGGCACCAATACCATATTTTTGCTGGAAGAAATTGGCACGATACCGGGCGAGCCCCGGGATCTCGTAGGCAAAGTCCACATCCCCTGTCTCTTCAAATTCCTTCACCTTATGTTCAGGGGCTATTTCATAGAGCATAGATTTAAGGCCATCGTTTTCAAGGGTCTTGAATTTGACCCTTTCCAGTTCTCCACCGACCCGCAAGACAGGTTGCTGGCCAGATATCAAGTGGAGGTCAGAGGCTCCCTGGTCGTGCATGAGTTTGAAAAACGCATCAATCTGGGCCATACGGTCCTCCTGAAAAATAGCGTATATCTATTATACCCGAAAATGCGTTATATTCAAGCTATTATGCACACACCGGGTTGCGACCTCTCCTCAAAGCGTCACAAAATCGGAAGCGGCATACCTCACGGAAACATGACAGAATGCCCACCCTTGCAGGGCTCAAGGCGAATGAAATCCTATTGCAGGGGAAGGATCTTTCAGATCTTTTTAGACATGATCAGGGCGTTTTGGCCCGCGGGGTAAAAGCCTTCATTAATCCCCCGCAAAACATATTCATTCTTGGCAAAGAGATTTTGCGCCGCCAGATTCTCTTCGGCGGTGTGTAGAAACAGTTCCGAGATACCCATCTGAGCGGCCCTTTTCTCCACTTCTTTGAGGAGCGTTTCACCGATCCCCATACGCTGTTTTTCGGGTGCCACAGCAATGGCCAATATTTCGGAGATCTGCTGAGGGTTGGCTTCTAGGGGGAATTGGCTGATCATCACAAAACCGGCTGGTTTTCTGTTTACGAGGGCCACAAGGGTCAACGTCATTCCCGATTCCAGCCAGCTGCGGATAATCTTTTCATAGGGACCATAGATACGGAAAACCCTCTCACTTAACTGGGCAATGTAAAGGGAATCAGAGGGCCTGTCGAAACGAATTTTCATGGGGGTCTTTTTCACATCCGACGCCCTGAAAGAAGGCCGATGCGGAGAGGGCCTGGTTTCCTGACCATGGGAAAGTGGGGGACTTTTCCTCGCCCGTCTAAGGCGATTTAGCCTCTTGATTTCGCCATACTTCCCGAATCGACCCCGATGGCCCATGATATATGTACCGCAATCTCTACGATTTATGTAGATTTAGAAAATTGGCCAAACACTCGCCTCTGAAGGGTTTCTCACCCTCTGATTTGGACGCTTAGCCTAAGTCAAAAGCTCTTCCAGTATCGACGCTGAACGTCTATGACCTGTTTCGTCACCTGGTCGAGGGCTCTCTGATCCGCCTTGTTGAGGAGTGCTCTCGTATCGGTCTCAGATAATCCGGCCAATTCCTTTAGCACCGCCTTTACCGAATCTCTCAGGCCTTGGAGGTTATATCCCCCTTCAAGGGTAATGACCACCTTTCCTCCACAGCATTCGTTGGCCATTTGCATGATGGATCGGGTTAGTCCAGCAAAACCCTCTGGTGTAACGTTCATGCCCCCCAGGGGATCTTCCATATAAATATCAAACCCAGCCGATACAAGGATCATCTCAGGATTGAATTCAAGGGTAACAGGCCTCAATATCTTTTCAAATATTCCCACATACTCCCCATCTCCATATCCCATGGAAAGGGGCACGTTGACAGTAAACCCCTCCCCTTTTCCCTTTCCCGCTTCGGTCAGGGATCCAGTTCCTGGATAGTAGGGATACTGGTGGGTCGAAAAGTAGAGGATGGAAGCGTCCTCTTCAAAAGAGTGCTGGGTTCCGTTGCCATGATGTAGATCCCAGTCTACCACTATAATCCTATCTAGTTTTAGATGTTCTTGCGCATATCTGGCGGCTATGGCCGCATTATTGAACAGGCAAAACCCCATGGCCTGGGCCCTTTCAGCATGGTGACCGGGGGGCCTTACCAGGGCAAAGGCGTTATCCAGTTCTCCGGAATGGACCATGGATATGGCTTCACATAATCCTCCGGCTGCCAGCAGGGCCGCCTCGTAGGAGCCCTGGGAAGTCTGGGTATCCGGATCCAGGTAAGTGTATTCTTTGCCTTCCGTGGATGCCAACCGCTCCACATAGTCAGGAGAATGAATCCAGAGCAGTTCTTCTCTCTTGGCTCGCCTGACCGGCACATCCGTGTAATTGCCCTGCATGTCAGCATCTTCCAGCATGGCGTAGATAACTTCAAGACGACGAGGGCTTTCTGGATGGTAGGCCCCCATCTGGTGGTTCATATATCTTTCGTCCTGCACGATCCCTGTCTTTGCCATCTTTTTCTCCTGGGTTTGAATTTCTCCTTAAGAAGGACATGATTCCGGGCGTTGCTCCCGAAGAACCAATCGGGGCGAATCCCAAGAAGGGCTCTTGTTTTCATACCATAATCTCCTCGGAGATTAAAGTGAAGCTCCCCGCGCTTCCGCGCGGGGCATCCTGGCGAAGGCGAGCGACTCTCCTTTCCACTTAATGCTTGATATGAGATCACTTCAGGGCTAGATTGGACATATAACTCTAATCGGTGCCACACCTAGAGAAAACCCCATGTTCTTCCTCATTGCCGGTGTTCAACCCAAAACTGTGACTCTCGATGGTCAACCCAGGAGATGTCCTTCCTGCGGCCTTGAGCAGGCGGTGACCAAGAGGGTGGACCATCACCTCTCCATATTCTTCCTCCCCCTTGTCCGGGTAAAAAAGGGGAGCCCCTTTTTGCAGTGCCAGAGCTGTGGCAGCCAGTCCCATGAATCCGGGGAGGTGTGGCATGGGTCTCAGGAAAGGAGGCAGGGCCAAAACTGTCCCTACTGTGGGAAAGGGCTGGAGCCCAGGTTCCGTTTCTGTCCCTTTTGCGGAAAATCCATCTAATCTCTAACTTTCTTGACCCCGAAGATTATTTTTTCTAAGGTATTTGCTGGATCATTATGGGTGGCACAGCGTTCGAGGCGAGGGGACTAAAGGTTTACCATCAATCATGAAAGGAGCAACACCATGAGGAAAAAAGTGACCGTTGTTGGGGCTGGCAATGTGGGCGCTACCACGGCCATGCGTATTGTAGAAAAGGAACTGGCTGATGTGGTGATGGTAGACGTGGTGGAGGGCATGCCTGCAGGAAAGGCCCTTGACATCTGCGAGGCGGCGCCCATCGAAAGCCACGATTGCACCATAGACGGGTGTACCGCAGAGTATGAAAAAGCGAGGGACTCAGATATTGTTATCATCACTGCAGGCATCGCCAGGAAACCTGGCATGAGCAGGGACGATCTCCTTTCCACCAATATGGGAATTGTGGCAGCCGTTTGCAAGGAAATTGCCGCAGTGGCGCCAGATTCCGTGCTCATCATTGTGAGCAATCCCTTGGATGCCATGTGCCATGTGGCCTTTGATAGCAGCGGCTTCCCTAAAAACCGGGTGATCGGTATGGCCGGCATTCTGGACTCCGCCCGCTTCAGGGCCTTCATTGCCATGGAACTGGATGTCTCTGTAGAAAACATCCATGCCTTAGTGCTTGGTGGACATGGGGATACCATGGTTCCTCTGCCCCGCTATTCCACCGTGGCAGGGGTGCCTATCACTGAGTTGATGCCCCCTGAGAGAATCGAAATCCTTGTGGACAGGACACGAAAGGGCGGCGCTGAGATCGTGGGACTTCTAAAGACAGGGAGTGCCTACTATGCCCCTGCCTCTGCAGCCGTGGAGATGGCAGAAGCCATCTTGAAGGATAAAAAGAAGATCCTTCCCTGTGCAGCCTATCTGGAAGGGGAGTATAATATCGCTGATCTTTTTATTGGCGTGCCCGTCAAATTGGGAGCCAATGGCGTGGAGCAGGTCTTGGAGATAACGCTCTCCGATGAAGAGAAAAAGGCCCTTCACAGTTCGGCTGCAGCGGTCCAGGAACTGGTAGATGATATGAAGAGGCTGAGCCAATAGGGACGATTCTACCGCCCCTTCTGGGTCGAGATTTTGGGGTTTTCTAGGGGGAAAGCAGGATTGGATGAGGATACCCTTCTGGGCCAGCTTGAGGAATTGGCTCACTCACTGGGAATTGAGATACGCTACGAACCTCTAAAGAGGGAGAGTGGTTTTTTCCCAGGAGGCCTCTGCCGAATCAAGGGAGAATATGTCCTGATTCTCAACTCCGCGGCAGCCACAGAGGATAAGATTCTGACATTGGCAAAGGCCTTAAACCGATTTGATCTCAGTCGAGTCTACGTTCGGCCTGGCCTCAGGGAATTCCTGGACAAGGCATAACATCGCCTCACGATTGTACTTTTCTAAAATAGGTGGGATGTGGTGCCCTTCTTCTTTGGTTTCCGCCTTGCCCGATAGTTGGTCCGTGTATATAACTCCAGATATTTGGCGATGGCCAGTTTCATGTTTTTCCTCTCAGAAATCTCCTGTATACCTCTCAAGTTATGATAATAGTCCAAATGGTCGTATAATTCACCTGATATCTGGTGCAAATAGTCTGAACGGACCAGCCTCTCCTCCACCTCGAATCCCCGAGACTTCATGACCCTGGGTCCGGCGAATATGACCAGGGCTCCGGGCTCAGCGATGATCACATCACCAAGGGCGGCATAGCTGGCAATCGCTCCCCCGGTGGCGGGATCTGCCAGGACGGAAATATACGGAAGGCCATGCCTTTTTAGCCGGTTGACCGACTCAATGGTCTTGACCATCTGCATGAGGGCCGATATCCCTTCATAAAGCCTTGCTCCTCCTGAACAGCAAAGGCTGATAAACGGCAGATTTTCCTGAATCGCATAGTCTGCCGCCCTTCTAAATTTTTCTCCGAAGACGACCCCCATNNTAACCGGTAATAGCCTCTTCATCCAACAATTGCGCAACGGTCAAGTTGCGATAAAGCTCGTGAAAGGTCCCCGTGTCAGCAAGACAGTCTATCCATCCTTCCGCACCCAGGATATATGAATATCCGCACTCCGGACAGACGTGAAAATTCTCGAGAAAGGTCTTCAAGGGAATAAGTTTTCCACAACCTCTTTCCCGCTTCTCTTTCCCATGCACAGCCCCGCATTCGATGAACTCATTCGTGGTCTCTTGCTGTTCCACTTTTCCATAGTCATCGCTTACCTCTGTGAGGCTGGAGTAGTTTACGATCTTGATGTCCGGAGGCGGCTTGTGGAAAGCCTTTTTTATGGGGGTCTCAATGTAGCGTTTTATGTCGTGTAAGGTCCCACTCTCCTTTGAGAGACCATATTTCTTGGCCCGTGCCTCCCGCTTCTTGATCAGTTTCTTTATTCGTGAACGGGAGAGGTCTTTCATGGATTTGATCAGGAACTGCTTGATGTTATCTGCCATTTCCTGGCAGTTGCTCACTTCTTCGGGGGAAGGCACGATACGATCAACGACCCCTAGGCGCTTGAGGTCCCTGGCACTTGGTTTCAGGATGGAGAGTGCGTCGCTGATGCGAGTGGGATCACGAAAGACGATAGAGGCCATGCTTTCCGGAGGAGCTGTCGCATAAAGGGCGTCATCCATCTGTCCTCTTATGTCAGTGACCTGAATGGCGAGTGCGCCGCCGCTGCCCCCCTCTCCCAAGACCAGGGAAATGGTTCTGATGGGGATGCTCAAAAACTCCCGGATGAGATGGGAAATGAAAAAAGCCTGAAAGCGCTGCGCTGAATACATGGAAATGTCCGCGCCATAGGTGTCTATTAAGGAGAAAATAAACGTCTTCTCTGGGTCTGATTTTCTCGCTTCTTTTAGTAGTGTGAGAACTTGCGCGTGATCATCAGAGGTCATCATGCCGTAATTCAGCTTTTTCAGATCATCACTGCTCTTCAGATCCGAGGGCTTCGGTTTCTGCTGTCCGATGACAAAAAGCTGTTTATTAAGGAAGAGGCAGGTGCCTTCCACAAGGGCTTCCCCCGCCCTGTTGAAGGGTTGAAAATCTGGAAAAAGCTTACTAATGACATCAGAAGCCCTTGGCCGAAATGGGTGGCGGGTTCGTTTCTTAAATATGTCCACAAGATCTAATTTGGCCATCGTCGTTACCCTTCCAGACCTTCTTAAGCGAATGCCATCAGATCTGGCCAAAATTAAAAATTTAACATGCTCCTACAGGATTATCAACCCTCCCATTATCCCATCCCCCTTTTGGAGATTCAACTCTATTTTCTAGGATTGGATGCGCGAAATCGTTTCTTAACAAAGTTTCTAAGGCAGGAAACGATAAGAAGAAGGTCTTAAGATCAGGGCTGAGATTCCTATTCAACGGATGGGATGATAAGATGGCGTGGACCTATCGTTTACGTGCAGATAAAGTTTCAAAATAGTCCTTTAGGATTTTGCTGTGATCGAAGGCCAGCTCTTTGGGAAGGGAGTCCGCATCAAAAACACCAACCTCTAGGGCATCATCTGAGGCCCCAGGTTTTCCCTTGGCCCTGCTTCGCGCCACAAAAACAATAGAAATGTTGTGTTGTCTTGGATCCCGACCAGGATCGGAATAGGCGCCGAGCTGCGAGACGAGTTCCACATTTAGGGAGGTCTCCTCTTTAGCCTCTCTGATGGCTGCCTCCTCTAGGCTCTCGCCATAGTCTACAAAACCTCCAGGGAGTGCCCAACCATAAGGGGGATTTTTTCTTTGGATGAGCACGATGCCGCCTTCCACCTCTATAATAATGTCCACTGTGGGAAAGGGATTACGATATTTCTCCACCACCTTTCCACAGTGTGGGCACAGAAGCCGATCTTTCACTCTACCTGATTCTCCCTCAAGAACTGATTCTTGACATGGATCATTCTATGGATGGCGGTAATATTGGTCGATAAGGCAAGAATGAGGAGCGTGACTTTCACGAAAATCAAGCCAATGACGGGAATGGAGCCGAGAAGCGACCCTATGACCAGAAGGGTTATCCTTTCCGGGCGCTGCATGAGACCCACCTTACATTCAAGCCCAAGGGCTTCGGCCCGGGCCCTCGTATAGCTCACCATAAAGGAACCGGCCATGGCCAGAATGATGAGAACCACGACCCATGGGCTTTGGTTTCCAACCGATGCCTCACCCCCACTCCCCAAGAGTATAGGACCGCCCGCAAAGTACCACCCTAGCCCCAAAAGGATAACCCCGTCACTATACCTATCTAAAGCACTGTCAAAGAAGGCGCCAAATCTGCTATTCTTCCCCGTTTGCCTGGCAAGCTCTCCGTCCAATGCATCACAGGTACCCGCTAAAACAACGATCCAAGCTGCCCAGAAAAAGGATCCCAGGCTGTAGACAAATCCGGCCACCACGCTAAGGATCAATCCGGTAATGGAAAGTATATTGGGATGGACACCGAGCCTGGCCAGCACTTTCCTTAAGGGCGTGATGATCCTCAGATATCTTTCCTTGTTTTTTTCGCTTAGAAATACGAATTCAACCATACCAATCCACGCTATCTCGATCCATCTACATAAGGCCCAAAGGTGGGGCCAAAACGAAATCAGGGGGCTAAAATATCAAAGGTGTTTTCCTTTGTCAAAAACCCTTTTTACGCAGGATTTGTCATAAACCGACTCGCCCTTATCTTTTCCCCCACCTCACCGGTTATCAACTCGCACAGCGGGGCATCCCACAGCTTGTTCTCAGATAGCTTTTCCCCCTTTCTTCGTGATACCTCACTTTTGGCCAAAACTTTTAGGAGGCAGATATCGTTGGAGCCATATTTCGGATGCTGGACCTTATCTGCCAGCTTGTAAGCAAACGTAATAAGGGCGATGGACACGATGGCATTTCGATCCCTGGCATAGTCCCTGATGGTAATGTCCACAGAGCTTGTAAGGGCCAGAATTTCATCTGGAATATCTTTCAGTCGCGTCTTCTTATCAAATTCTCCTGAAAGCCACTCAAAGCAGTTTGCACCTATGATTTCCACGATCTCATTCTTTGATTCATTATTCATTATTGCCTACCCCTACCCTCATCTGTTCAGTGGTTTAAAAGCTCACTTGAGCGATAAATTCACCTTTTTCACATTTTCTTTAAAACGTGGCATCCCACCCCCCTCACTGACGATGCGCAAGAGCTCCAGAGGGCGGGTAATGATAATACCTGATAAAAAGGTCACGGAAGTACCCTCAAACACCTCTGGAATGAGAGGCGTCGAGGCGCCCAGCAAGATGACTTCCCGACATGCCCGGGCAGCGCGGAGAATCTTATCAACGGTACGGTTCAGAATAGATGTGGAGGTGATCATGGCCACCTGGCATTGGGGCAGAAGCCGATAGGCCTCCTTTTCGGGCAAGAGGTCGCCCTGTTTTCGTTCAATCTGCTCAAAAATCACAATGGAAGAGCTCTTCTCCCGGAGCCGCGGCAGCATGGGTGCAAAATTACCCACCATACCCACCTTCTCCTCCGGCCCCACATGGATATGCTCCATGATATCCCCTTCCAGCATATCCCTCCGCATCGTATTGGCCAGGGCGTTAGCCGTAGCCAGGGCCACTGCCATCTCAATCTTGTCAGTGGATTNNGGCGTTAGCCGTCGCCAGGGCCACTGCCATCTCAATCTTATCTGTGGATTCCAAAAACGGGAGGAGCTCATGGGCCCTTTTGCCCGCCAAAGGATGCAGACCATCAAGTACCGCACAACCCCTTGTCAAACGCTGGTGGAATGTGAGGGCCACGCCTGCCTGACCATCTTCCAAGAGAACCGCCGTGTAACCCAGGCCAATGCGCACATCTCTTACCTTCACCCCCGCCGCCCGGGGCATTGTGTAGTCTTTTATCTTCTTGTGTATGGCAAGGGTGACATCCATGGGACCCTCCACATATTTGGGTCGCATCAAAGGGCTCAGGGAAAAGCGCTCATCATCTAAAGGTCTAAATAGGCCTTTCTGCCCAAGCTACCCATCACTCGGTGTTTCAAGAGGCCCGGTTTTCAGCATATGTGACTACGACCTTAAACGAAATGGCGACAAAAATAAACATTTAATGGATTCTCATTAGCCCCTATGCTTCCTTCAGAATTCCAGCCCCATTTTGTTCCTTCATCTGCCAGGAAGGATGCCGCCTGCTCATCCCTCTTTGAGCGAAAATCTACGCTCGGCTCCAATGGGCGAACGGCGCATTTTCACATTTGACAAATCGACGGCAGCTATTATAAGGAAATCTCGTGCCAACCGTTTACCCCATCATTCTGGCCCACGGAATCTGTCCCTTTGACAAACTTATCCGGCCTTTTTCAGACATGGACAATCGTGAGGATGACCGTCTCCACTATTTCCGCAAAATAAGAAGCACACTCAGGCAAAACGGGTTTCTCGCCTTTCACAGCAGGGTCCGCTGGGCTGTAGATCTAGACAGACGTGCTTCAGACCTGAAGAAAGAGATCACCAGAATAACTGAGCACTTCACCCGGTGGGGGCGAGTCCATATCATTGCACACAGCATGGGTGGCCTCGACGCCCGTCAAATGATCTTTAAATACCAAATGCAGGATCGGGTGGCTTCCCTCACCACCATAGGGACGCCCCATCTGGGCACGCCCTTTGCGGATTGGGGGGTCAAAAGGTTTGGGATTCTTTTGGATATGGTTCGGCCTTTTGGGTTAAATTTGGAAGGATTTAAGGATCTAACTCGGGAAAGTTGCAGGAGATTCAACGACATAACCAGCGATTTTGAAAAGAACAATGGCGTCCTCTACCGGACCGTAGCAGGTGTCCAGCCCTTGAACAGGATATTTAGGCCCTTGAGATATCCCTACCGAATCATATGGAGAGAAGAGGGGGAGAATGACGGGTTGGTCTCCCTCAAATCCGCCACATGGAGAGACGAATATCTTCTGGAGATCTTGGATGCGGATCATCTGGACCAGATAGGGTGGTGGGACAGGAGCAAGGGCGGCTGGATGGAGAAAGAGGCCTTTGAAAGGCGCATCCGTCAGTTTTATTTGAGGATTTCTGGTGGACTAAACGATTAGCCGCGTCTCAAAATCGCCCTTTGGAGAGAGAAGCCAGTTTTTCGACAGTCTCCTAATTCTATTGCCATCTCACATTATTTAAAATATACTCCATTCTCTTGCCCGCCCACGGGGAGGCATTCCCGCAGAATGACATAGAATCGAGGTTGACATGAAACGCAAAGATGAGATCCAGAAGCCAGAGGGCAAATTGGGAGTCCTTATCCCGGGAATAGGAGGTGCGGTGAGCACCACGTTTTTGGCAGGCGTTGAAACAGTGCGCCAAGGACTTGCGCTTCCCATTGGTTCTCTGACCCAGATGGGAACCGTTCGCCTGGGCAAACGGTTCGAGTATCGGATTCCCTTGATAAAGGATTTTATGCCGCTCGCGCAGCTGGATGACCTGGTCTTTGGAGGATGGGATGTGTTCCCGGATAATGGCTACCAGGCAGCGCTTCAGGCCAGTGTGCTCAACCGGGATCATCTCGATCCGGTGCGTTCACATCTTGAGGCGTTGCAACCCTGGCCCGCGGTCTTCAAACATTCATATGTCAAGAACCTGGATGGACCCCATATAAAGCCCCAAGATTCCCATCTGGAATTGATTGAAGCGGTTAGAGAGGACATCGAGTCGTTCAAGCGCGAACACCAGGTATCTCGTTGCGTCATGATCTGGTGCGCCAGTACGGAAGTCTACCTAAAACCCCATAAGGTCCATGCCTCGCTGGAGAACTTTGAGGCAGGCCTGAAGAGCAACGACCCCAACATATCACCGAGCATGCTTTACGCTTATGC
>JABAHP010000351.1_pt2 | contig 20193 bp, 39 predicted proteins | sample 7062081 | NCBI WGS metagenome assembly JABAHP01 (sample SAMN14534357, study PRJNA622989) | marine sediment metagenome | biome: marine biome [ENVO:00000428]; feature: marine pelagic biome [ENVO:01000023]; material: deep marine sediment [ENVO:00002113] | place: India: Gulf of Kutch | collected...
GCTTCCTCCTGATGGATGTCCTGCGTGAGCGGGGACGTGGCGGGTGCTGCCGTGGCGGCCTTGCCCCGTTCCTGAATGCCCACTTCACCAGTCGGCCTGCCTGGGGGGACACCGTGGTGGTGTCGTCCCGCCAGGCCCGCCGTACAGCTCCACGCCATCGCCACAGTTTCATCAGCTACCTCCTCTGAGTCTGGCGAGCCAGCGGTGCAGGTTGTGGCCTGCCTGGTATGCCTCGCCGAGATCCTTGTGACCGCCGGGTGGGAACACGATTGTGCCCCGGCCCAGCATCTCCAGCTTCCTATTGGCGTAGGCCAGTCCCTCCTCGTCGGGATCGTTGTCGGCCACCAGGATGATGTCCCCCACGCGGGCGAAGGCGCTGGTCCAATCGGGGCTCCAGACACCGCCGCCGCCGAACGGGGCCACAGCCTGTATGCCCATCTGGTCTAGGAGAATGCAATCGAGCACGCCCTCGATGATGAGGAAGAAGGGCCACTTGCGCTTGGAGAGCAGCCGGTCGAAGTTGAAGATGGCGGCACCCTTGCTGCCTGGCTCCATCGTGTAGGTATCAATCCATTCCTCGGGCGGCCTCCCGATCCAGCGCTTCTTGATGCCGTAGACCCTGCGGCCACCGTTGCGAACGATGCAGGGGATGGTCAGTCTGCGGCAGTTGCGGCCTACCCAGTAGCGACGTGCAGTGTCCTGGCGGATGCCTCTGGTGGCTAGGTAGGCCAGGACCTCTCCGTTCAGGTTGTCTCGGTACTTGGAGACCAGGGCCATCGAGGGACGTGCTTTGGGCGGCGGGGCCACGAAGTCTCTGGCCTCGTCGCTGTCAAACCAGCCCTGCATGCCACCTGTGCTGCAGGACTTGCCTGGGCAATCGGGACACTCCTGGCGACACCACCAGTTCTTGGCGCCGGCCCACCAGTGAAACCTGTCATCCCCAATACCCTTGAAGGGACAGCGGCCTGCGTATTCGCCTTTGTTCCTGCTTACAAGCGTGCCCTCCAAAGGCAGCATCTCATAGTTCCCTCCAGGCCATCCAGCGGGCGTCAAATTCAACGGGGACCGCGCCGGTCTGGCCCATGTTGGCGTTCTTAACGATTGCTTGTCCCATCGGGTCCAGGCTGTGGTTGGGTAAGCGTTCTCTCACCAGGGATAGCCACACCTGGGCCTTCTGGGCTGATTGCTTGGTCTCGTACGGCGTGCCGTCCACGCCCTCCTGCTGTATCAGAAATGCTATGGTCCCAGTTGCCTCGGCAGTCTGCTTCACTAGCTCAGCATCTCGGCCCCGTCCAGCAAACAGGCCATAGGCTTTCAGCTTGCGGGGTGTGAGCTCGGCCTTGTTCAGGTAGTCCACGACCACGAAGTCGAGGGGCTTGTCTGCTGCCCGGCCCTGAAGCCACAAGCGGCGCCAGGTGCGGATCACCTGCTCCATCGTCCAGCCAGCTGCGTAGATCTCGGTGCCCATGTGGCCCCACCCGGCAATCTCTCCCCGGACCTCTTGTATGCGCTCTTGGTCTGCGGGAGACAGCACCGTGCCCAGCATCTTCCACAGCGGCACGCCGTCATACCGGGTCGCCATCTGCCGGGCGATCCGGCGCAGGTCCATCACCTCCGGTGTGTCCTCGAAGTGGAAGTAGGCCCCACGCATCCCACGCCTCACATTGTAGTCGAACAGCTGGGCTGCGAAGGAACTCTTGCCAACTTTGGTCTTGCCGGTAATCAAAACGACCTGCCCCGGCAGCAGGTAGGGCACAAAGTGGTTGAGGCGGTTGATGACGAAAGCCACGCGGATCTCCCCGTTGGCCATCGACTGCTGGCGGTGGGCCAGGATGTGCTGTCCCTCCGTACACCGCTCGGCCACGGTGCCGATCCGCTCCTCCTCTGAGGTCAGGCTGATGCCAGCGAAGCGGGTGTGAATGGCGTCCAGTGCGTCGCCGGGCTTCTTGGACTTGGCATCCTGCATAGCGTCCGAGGCGGCCATGTTGATCGCCCGCCGGGCGCTGTGGTAAGCCACGGCCTCAGCGTAGATCCGCAGCGCACTGGAGTCCACGCTCTCTGTCCCAGCCACCAGGTCGAACTCGTCAACTCCTGTAGCTTGGGCGGCTAGCTTGGTGCTGGTCGCTACCTCCTGGTAGGCGTTCTCCAGGATGAGCTTGAACAGCCGTCTCAGCTTGGGGTCGTTGATGTCCTCGGGTGTAACAGCAACAGGGAGGGCAGCTAGGCGCTCCAGGGCACCGTAGCTCTCCTCCCCCGGCTTTCGCAGCAGGCTGTGTACCAGCCCGCGCTCCGCCTCTTGTTGACTCAGCATAGGCTGTCAGACTCCAGGACGACGCGCCAGGACTTACCGCAGTAGTAGCACCTGCGTCTCAGTCCTGTCCCAGGAGGCGAGGGGCCGTGCTCGCTGAAGAGGCTCGTGCGCCCGCACTCTGGGCAGTAAGCGAACTCGAAGCTCTGCTCGCAGGCGCTCACGACCTCTCCATCCTCCACGCGCCAGCGCGGGTGGTGGGCCTGGACGAAACGCAATGCGGCGTCCACCCCATCCAGGTCAATGGGCTCTGCCCAGTCCTCCTCAAGATGGTTGCGGCCCTCCTTGACGTGGACCAGTGCCGCGTCCGGGCAATGCTTTCCGTTGACCCATATCTCTAGTGGCATGGTACTCCTCTCAGTGTGCGCCCGCCCGTCCTCTTGGTGGTGAGTCCGGGCGGGCGGGATTGACTGTCTGCCGCGGACTACTCTTCGCCCTCTACCTCTGTCAGGGCAGCGTCGATGCGAGCTCCCAGATCCGGTGTGATGACTACCTCAATCCCCCGCTCGGTCACGGTAGCATACGCGGCCTGGATGTCCTCCAGGATGCCAGCCAGCCTGTCCACCAGGTCAACGGCACACTGCCAGTGATTGGACCAGCGCCAGCAGCCTGGTGGGTGCTTCTGCGGAACCTTCTCGTGTAGTGGCAAGTGACACCTCCTAGATCATAAACTCCCCGCCCTCTCCCGTGGGAGCGGGTGGGGTCTTGGGCCTGGGCTTGGGCTTCTCCCTGGCAATCTTTGCAGCCAGGTTGATGGCGTAGGCGACGGCCCCTCGACCACGGCCCCTCCTGTCAACAGCGTGTCGGGCGATGCCCGCTGCCCGGTTCTGGCCCAGCTTCTTCGCCGCTCGGCGCCATCTGTCGGCCTCTGTCTGGTTGGCGAAGCCAGGCACGCCCGCCAGCCGGCAGAGCTCCGCACCAGCTGGGTCCTCGGGCTCTACCACGCTGAGTAGCCTGATGCACGCCTGGGGAGAGCCGTACAAGCGCTTCCACTCCCGAGACCTGCGCCACACTACGGGGATACCACAGATGGGACACTCGTTGGCACGCTGCGAGACCTCCTCACCGCATACCTCGCACACGCCAGCATACTCATCCCTCATAGCGGGGTCCCAGTGCGCGCCTAGCTGGGCCTGGATGTCTCGCAGGTCAAGTATCACATAGCGTATGCCCATCACTCACCTCAATAGCCAGCGTGCAACCCGGTAGCTCTAGCACGATCAGGTCCGGTCGCTCTTGCTCGGCCCGGATGCGCGCCTCGTAGACCTCAATTATGTCAGTCCCTGGCTCTGCCGCGTCGGCGACGGGGGCCAGGTACTCGTACCCATGCGGGGGCTTGCCGTGCCGGCAGACAGGCTCTCTCGGAGTTACTTCCACGGCCTCTAGCACCCCAGGTCCCCAAACAGCATCCACGACGGCCTGTGCACACTCTAGCGAGGTGCGCCCGCTCCTTCCCTCAGCCTGAATCCCGTCCACAATGACGTCGAACCAGTCCGAGGCCAGGAACGTCAGCAGGTCGTGCTCTGCGTTCTCGAAGCCTACGGCTCGGGCCGCTGCGTGGTCTGCATTGGCTTGGACTGCCAGGCCGGCCACTGTCTTGGCGACCAGGCTGATAACAATGTCGAGGGCGAGGTCTGTCTCAAGCTCATCAATGATCCGTTGCTCTGCTTCAGTGAGCGGCCCCAGCCCTCCGTTAGGATAGGGCTGCAGGTCTTTCATCTCACTCGTCCATCACTAGCTTCAGTGTGCTGCCCACCATACCGTGGTTGAGAATCAGGTCCCACTCCAGGGCACCGTTCAGGCGCCGGACGACGGTCTGCATGGCGTCCTCATCGTCCACGAGGGCTACCAGCAGGACGCGCCCGTCGCCCAGTCGATGCGTCGAGGCGTGCCCGTACCGCTCACGACGCTTCCTGTACTTGCGCCGGACGGCATTGCGGGTCGTTGCCTTCCTCACATCGCCGAGGATGTCCAGCACCTTCTCCTCGTCGTTGTCCCTGATCGCCCGCCGTAGTGCTGGGATCGCCTCGCGCAACTTGCCCCAGTACTTGTTGGTCAGCAGCTGGTTGACGGGGATCGCGTGCTCGTCGAAGTAGGGCACCAGGTCCTGGCCCAACGCTATCAGGTCTTGCTCTGTACTGTGGGACAGCCCGACTGCCTTCACGAACTGCCGCAGACTGTTGTAGCCGTCGGGGTGGAAGCGCCACAGCTGGTTGCGGGCCACGTAGGCGACGACGTAGCACTGGGCTGCGCGCTGTGTGCCCCGGTCCTTCTCTGAGATGGCGAGCATCTTCTGGGTGATCTCAGCCTCAGCTTCGCTGGCTTCGATCTCCTGCCCGCGTTCAGTCTCTACCTGTGTCTGGGCACGGTCCAGTAGGCTGAGCAGGACCTCGGAGATTTCCTCGCCGGTATCTGTCGGTACCAACGCTCTTGTGTTCAAGGGGCCTCCTCTGGCCACGCACTGTGGCCCTTGGGTAGCTGCCACCGGCCGTCCTCACTGTGCAAGGCCCAGTGGCGTAGTAAGTTCAGTATGTCGAGATGCTTTTCCTGGAGCACACGCCGCGTGCCTTTACCTGCCTCCAGGGGAATGCTGCCCTGGATTGGGCTTACCAGTCCCTCTGCCTCCTTCCAGGCGGTCCAGTCCACCAGGTAGAGGTGATCGAGGTAGGTCTTGGTCTTGTGGGGTCTGAGCACACCGACAGCCAGGTAGCCCAGCCCGCCAGCCTCCTCCCAGCGGTCGAGCCACTGGCGTTGTTCTGGGGTGACGCGCTTGAAGGGGAAAGAGGTCTCAGTCCGCCGCAGACTTTTCACCTCCACCACGACGGAGCGCTGGGTGGGGTGCAGTACGAGGATGTCGGGACGCCCAATCGGGGGGATCGAGCGTGTGCCACACTTAGGGCAGACCGTGGCATCGGTCTGGGTGATGGGCCAGTAGCCCAACTCGCGGAGCAGCCGGTAGACCTTACGTCTCACATCGGCTTCGTTCACCGGTCCATGTCCTCTACGCTGAACGAGGGGACGATGTGGGTGTCGGGCAGCGTGAGGGGTGGCATGGCCTGGGTGCCCTCGACGAGGACAGCGCGGTGGCGGCAGGCTGTGCCGGGGTCGCCGGTCTCGACGACGCGGCCATCTCCCACCAGGATGTCGAGGGTGTAGGCCACGGAGGAACGGTGGTTGAGGCTGAGTACGTGCTCCTGGATCTCAGCCATCGTGGGAGGACGGCCTTGCTCCTCCTGGTGCTTCAACATGAAGCTGTGAACCTCAGCAGCAGTGTCCATTGGACCTCCTTAGCCCCTAGCAGGAGGCCGTCATGAGCAGAGCCCCGGCCACTGCATGGGGCAGTTATCGGGGCTCTGGCTCTGAGGCTCTGGCTCTGGTTGTTTAACTTACGCTATGCAGATCTTGTGCTTCCAACCTAGCAGCAGTTGCCAGGGCAGGAGAACTTCCTTCTTAGCGTGCTTGTCCCAGACTTTGATGCCGCGCTCTGTTATGCGGAACAGCAGTTGCTGGTTCTCTAGCCTGACCTCGCCGCTGCCAGGGTGGAAGTGGAACTTTCTGTCCTGGTCCACTTTCTTCCCCGGTGTTTCTTCTGACCCCTGCACAGGCGTACAGGGCGTCTCCATAATTGTACCAGGCGGCATGTCCAGCGTCAACCGTTTTCGGTACCTTTCCGCGGTTTTTAGGAGTTTCTTAGGATTTGATCTTGACCGCGGGCTCACATGTGTAGTACAATAGTGGTATGACTGACTCGATGGAACTTGTCAAGGACGAGACACGCTTCAGGCGCACTCTGGCTGTGATCGAGCACCACGTCAAGACTGGTGACCCGATCAACGCCTCCTGCGAGGCCTGCAACCTACCCGTCAGCACGTTCTACAAGTACATTGCTGACGGCGTTCTGGATGACTACCTCGGCGATTGTCGGAAGTCCCGCTCAGAGACCGCCGCCGCGATGGCCGCTGAGGCTATCCCCGACATCACCCGCTACCTGGTCAGGGTTGCGACAGGCCAGGTCCGGGTGCGTGGGGCCAACCCGATCGCAGCAGCCCAGCTGGTGCTCAACATCGCGGGCGTGAAGCCGGGCAGGGAGTCTGCGGCAGACCGCGCTGGGGTCGGCACCATGACCTTCATGCCCCAGCTGGTGCAGTTCCAGTTCGTACAGGGCATGCCAGCCCAGGACGAAGAGGGCCGCTTTCAGGTCATCGACGGCGAGGCTAGAGAGGTCCTGCCCGCCGACGAAGATCCCCCCGCACCGGCTGAATGACAAGGTAGGGCCTTATGGCAAGGCCTGCAGTGTCCCTACGGGCTCCCCGGTCCCTCGCTCTCTATGCCATAGGCACGTCGGCAAACAGCTCTTCGAGCGCCTCGTACACAAAGGGCTCGTGTCCACTGCGGTATACCCAGCGGTGCAGCCAGCGTAGGAACTTCACCAGCGCTCTGAGCTCGTCGTCCTTTTCCCTCTCCAGCAGTCGATTGCATGCACACAGCGAGTGGGAGGCCCAGTGTTTCGTGACATCCCTGACCGGTGTGCTCCTCCGCAGCTGTTCTCCCAGCCAGCGCAGGTCAAGCTCCACCTGCCGCAGCAGGCTTGTGTTCAACGACGCTGTTCTCATAGCAAGGGGCGAGCGGCGGACACAGGAGACAGTGCGTACGCCCACCTTGTAGCGAATGTACCCGGTGACCAGCATCTTCAGGCCGCCCAGCGACAGTCCAGGGCCTGACAGCCCGGTTAGGATGTCGTAGTCCTTGTCGTTGCTAGGCGTGAACGTATCCATGTTACTCACAATGTCTCTCCTTGGAAGAGAGGGAGCACCAGGCTGTGCGCCCGGTGCTCCTGTCTCTCACCCTGTTGGGGTCTAGAAGGGGATCTCGTCCTCCTCCTCGGCCGCGGGGCCTTCCTCCTGGTAGGCTGCAGCGTCGCCACGCCCGCCCAGGAACTTGACGGACTGTGCCGTCAGCTCGAAGGACGCACGGGCCTGCCCGTCGTTGCCCGTCCAGACGCGCGGGCCGCCGGTCTCCGAGTCGGGGCGCAGATGGCCCTCCACCAGGACCTGCCGGCCCTTGCTCAGGTACTGCGCACAGACCTCGGCCAGGCGGCGCCAGGTGGTGATGCGGAACCAGGTCGTCTCCTCCCCAGGAGTGCCGTCCCCATTGGTCCACCGGCGGTTCGTCGCAACCGAAAAGTTGCACACCGGCGTGCCGTCAGGGGTGTAGCGCATCTCGGGGTCACGCCCCAGGTTCCCTACGATCACGATATGTTGGTACACGTTTCTTCCTCCTTAGACTAAGATGTATCTTACTGGCCCAGGGCCAGTCGAACCACACAGTTACCGCGGCAAGGTCTCGCAGGCGATGCCATCGCTGTCTCCGTCCAGCCAGTGAACGTCACCCACCCCTTGGGCGAGGCAGTATTCGTAGCAGGCTTGTGCTTCCCGGTGTGTAGCGAAAGCATCGCAGTTGTACCGGTTGTAGCTGCAATCGCAGACCGGCTGCGGGACAGCTGTTGGCGCCACAGGCACGGCAGTTGGCTCGGGGGGTGTAGACACTGACTCGCCCACAATGACAGGGGTTATGCCCATGTACTCCTCAAAGGCGGTGGCCTCTGTCACTGCGGTGATTATCCACTGGCGCATGGAGACTTCTAGTCCTGGATCTCCACCGGAGACGAAGAAGTCGGTTGCCAAGTCCAGGGTTTCACTCAAGCGATCTGGGTAGTATGCCGCGTCAATCTCGACGTCTAGCAGCATTCCAGCGCCAATGTCCACTACTCGCACGTCCTCGACGTAGCGGACGTCTAGGTTCCAGAGCCCCATCCCGAGCAGCACGAAAGCGGGGTTGTGGTACTTTGCTTTCATCAGTGAGTATGGCCCCAAGTCCTCGGGCTCCTTCTCCACGTAGACCTCGACCTCGACGGTCTCAGTGACCACCTCGGTGACCACGCGGTCTACATACTCCACGGTGCTCTCGGGCTCAGGGCTGGGTAGTGCCATGAGCAACCCCAGTCCGCCGCAGACTGTCAGCAGCGTGAGGGCAAGCAGCCCCCAGGCAAGCATCTCTCTCTTCTGCATTGTGCTTTCCTCCCGTGTTGGAAATTTGCTGGCCAAGGCCAGTCGAACACACGATGATTGCATGTAGCGCGGGGCCGATTTGAACGGCTCTTGGCAGTTCACTCTGCCAGAGACTAAGCCCTCTGAGCGTGATTATCTCTCAGACTTGGGCTGCAGGCTTTCAAGGGTGCCCCCTCCATTGGCCCACTACACCACCACGGTGCTGTCTCACGTGTCCACCACGCTCCCCGCGCTGTGTGCAGCCCGTACTTGTATGGCGCCCGAGCTGCCCAGGCGCATTCCCTCTATCTCTCGAATGAGGCCGGCTGCGACCTGTACTTGTATGGCGCCCAGGTCGCGTCGGCGCTGCAGCTGCACTATGCCCCGGTATCTAGGGGCGTGTGGAGGCGGTGGGAATCGAACCCACGTCCCGCCAGCTGTAGCCAGCGGCTTACCCTTCGCCCCCCTTGCTACTCCAGACCTTGTCAAGCAGCGTGACCGTGCGAGCCATCAATGTGCCAACAGGCCATGCGGGGGCCAGTCCCCCGAATGGCTCCGGGTCAGGATCGGCCTTCACGCGGCGAGCAGAGGGCAGACCGCTCAGGAGTCCGTCCGCCCTAGCACGCCAGATCTCCACGTCATACCTTCCGCAGGCAAACAGCTTGGCTGTCACCAGCGTGTTGAACACGAGCAGATGGTAGCCCCGCTTGGCGTAGTATTCCGGGGCCTGCGTCTCCTCGCCAGGAACGTACTTCACCTGTGCACTGCCCAGGGCGACAGCAGACACCAGGTCGTCGCCCTGCACGTAGACCACCTTGTAGCCGATCATCTCGGCCTCCCCCTCACCCGCCAGAGCGGGATGACTATCTTTGCCATCATCGTGTCTGCTGGCCAGTCAGCGTGCTCCGCTACCTCCCCAGTGGGGTTGACTGTGACTGATTCTCTGATCGGGGATCTCATCTTGGGTGCGCGAGTGGCGGCTTGCAGCACCTGGCGGAACCACTCGGGGTACATGTGCATCAGCGGTGGTGGGTCTACCAGGCCAATACACAACACCCTCCAGGTCTCGTACGCCGAGATGAAACCGCCGTTGGCCCCCGCGCTCTCCACGGAGGTGCAGACCAGTGGATGGTAGCCCTGCTGCCGCCACTTCTTCCTGGCCCACGCAGGCAACCAGCGGCGGTAGCGTATCTTGGCATCACCCCTGACGCAGCTGGACCACCTAGCCCCCGACTCGCCGGGGCAGGTCGTGACCTTGTATTCCAGCCCAATCCTCATCGCAGTGCCTCCTGTCTGTGCCAGCACTTCCCGAGCACCTCCAGCCTCGTCTCACAGTCCGCGGCAGATATTTCACCCCGCTCGTACTGCTCCATGATGCGGTTAGCACAGGTCTCCAACGGAGCCCAGAACTCGCGGAACTCCGGCTTTGCCCCAGCTACACGCAGTGCCAGCTCTAGCCCAAACCTGGTGTGGCTCTCTGGCAGGAAGTAGCCCTCGACGACGATGACATCGTGCTCCTGCAGTAGCTCCGCCACCTGGCGCCGCATGGCGATATGCGCCTCTGCCCAATCGAACTCCGGGTGAGCGCGATAGATGTCGGCAATGTCTATGTAGGGCAGATCCTTGAGCTTCGGGTCATTCAAGCGGGCATGGGTCTTACCAGTCCCGCTAACTCCCCACAGTATGATCGCTTTCTTCATCTTCTGCCTCCTCCCCTGGTGGCTGCCAGTTGTAGCACTCGTCAGAATGCTCTAGGCTCATAAACCAGGCGTGGAACCGGATAGGGCGCCCCTGGTGGCTGGTGGGCTCGGCCTGCCCCGGTGCCGGTTCCGCATCGTACTCATAGACCGTGTTGCCCAGCAGCAAGAATCTCTCACCCAGTTCGTGCTCTAGCTGGGCCAGCCTGCAGCCATTGCAGCGCGCGGGCCGCAGCCCCATCTGGAAGGCGTCGTAGCTGTCGATCGGTCCTGGCCCATCCATCTCGTCATACCACATCGCCTACTCCTCCCTGGCGCGGTAGTGCTCCAGCGCCTCGATGCTCAGCCTTAGCTCACGCATCCAGTGTAGCAACTCGTATGAGGCACGCTCGACAGCGTACTCCAGTCGGGCCAGCTCCTCGGCGGCCTCTCTGCTTTCCAGGTACTCTACCAGGGATCTCACCTGCTCCAGGTAACTGGTGAAGAGGTAGTTCTCCTCATAGATGTCCACCAGATTGTGGGCCAGCTCCAGCGCGGTGAAGTGGTACGGGCGAGCCTCTGGGTCCTCTTCCTCCTGCAGAACGAACGACGACTTGATGTCTGGCTCCTCCCCCGGTGCCCAGAGGAACCTGTAGCACACCTGGGTCTCATCTGGGTGCAGCCAGTCGTAGTGCCCCTTGCGGCGCTGGAAGGTTGTGAATCTCGGCTTGGGCTTGTCCATCGTAGCCTCCTACATCACCGGCAGATCGGTGCGCACTGCCACTGCAGCTACCACCTGATCCCACAGCTCAGTGAGCTCCTCGTCTACCGTAGCGAGGTACTCCTCCAGGTCTCCCTCGTAGTGCACATACATGAAGGGCTCCCGGTCCTGCAGCTTGCCCTCGACGGCCGCCTTCACCGCGAGGGGATTGTGCAGTATGTCGCTGTACTTCTCTAGGTACATGGCACCTGCGAGCCTGATCCACAGCTCCTTCGGCACTTCGTCCATGCTCTCGTACGCCGTCCCCGCTGCGTCGTTCGCCCACTTCAGCATATCCAGGTGTACCTGAATGCCCGTCTCGTTCTCAGCCATCTTCCACCTCCCTGCTCTCCTCCAGTGCGGTCACGCGCATCTCCAGTGAGGTGGCCCTTGCCTCCAGGCCGAGTAGGCCTCCCCACTCCGGCTCCTCGTCCAGCAGCTCGCGGCTACGGTAGAAGTCCTTCTGCCACTGCATGGCATCCAGCTCTTTGGCCGTGTCGGCGTCGATCTCGCCACGCATGAGCTTGCCGGTGATGAGCTCCTGTGCAACCGCTGACCTGGTTGCTGTGCGGATCTCATCAGCGACGTAGGCAACCGCCCGGTTCCACCTGGGGTTCGTGTTCGCGGTCAGCATGCGCTCAAACCGGTCCCACCCCATCCCAGGTGCCATCAGTCTGTGTACGATCCGTGCTGCCCTATCTTCTGGTATCATGTTTCCATCTCCTCCGGTCCGGTCGTGTCCATCCACCACTCGCTGTGCTCGTTCGCCAGGTTGACGATCGCCTGGCAGCCTTCCATGCCATGCTTCATGGCGTACTCCCATGCGGCGTCTGCCGCAGACACTGCCTTGACAGACTCCACAGGCGGGTTGACCACCAGATCGGGGCCAAACCCGCTCAGGCTCTCGCTCACCATGATGAAGCGCTCCCCCTCGGGGTGCAGCGCTGGGGCCTCCACGCCCACTAGAAACTCAATCAGTCCAGCCACTTCCTCCACCTCCTACTAGGATTCTGCCAATCACGCATACAATGATGCCCGCGAGCGGCAACACGAGTCCGATAAACCAAGCCCCCCACACGAGACACCTCCCGGCGCTATGATAACCCAGCTGATCTTGGCGTTGGGAACGCCAGTCTCCTCCCCTTGACACGCTGCCAGACCGTGGTAGACTGGCCCAATCTTGGGCGGGGAGGAGGGAACATGGGCAAGAGGAAGGTAACCATCACCACCTACTTCACCCACCCGCGCAGCGGCGAGGTCGAGACCTACAGCCAGCAGGTGAACGCATGGCCAAGTGCAACAGCTGACGCAACAGTCAGCAACATTCTCTCAAATGGGCTCAGCCTCAAGGACCCCGACACCAGGGTGGAGTGGCACATCCCACCCAGTGCCATCCGGGGTGTGGAGCTGGTGCCACCCCCGAGAAACCCCGCCTCCACAGCTGCATGACAAGGAGTCGCGCTAGCGCGAGGCGGTGCGACACCGCCCTCAAGCGCGGAACCCCTGTCTGCGGCGGACCTACTCCTCGACCTTCTCCGAGCCGATGAGCAACACCACGCCAGCTATGAGGCAGCCAAGACCGTGGTGGAAGAACGGGTTGTCGAGCATCGCGCTTGGCCCGGCAAGACCGAAGAGCAACACAGCGGCCCCCAGCAGGGCGATGCCTGTTGCCACCGGATTGAATGTGTACATGACGCTACCTCCCTGCTACCTGCTGGCATGCCAGTCACACGACACAAAAGAGGGGGAGCCCCCGCAGGGACTCCCCACTCTCCTAGCGGCTAGCAAACGCCGCGCGGGCCGCGTTGCGCGCCTCCCACGGAGACGCACCGTGCAGCACCAGGGCGCTGATTGCCGCCTTCTGGCTGGGCCAGATGGTACGCCGCGCAGCCACGCGCCTCACCCAGTTCTCGACTGGGGTGCGCAGGCTCTCCGCGCTAGGCAGCTCTTTGTGCCACCCGTAGGAGCCATCGACTCCCAGGGACCACGCGAGTGTCTCTGCCAGCACCTCCTCCCGCGACCGGCCGTCCTCCACCTGGAACTCCAGGGGCATCCGGGCCAGCCGTCGTGCGAGGGCGCGGGCAACCACGCGGACGCTGCCGTCGGGCTCGTGCTCCACCGCCTCAGCCAGGCGTTCCATCACGCCGATGGCCCAGTCAGCCGCTGGCGACGTGCCGGTGCTCGCGCCCAGCAGGGCGTCGAACACCTCGTCAGCGTAGCCGACCTCACGCCACGCCACGAGTGCCTCCACGTACAGCTCGCGCGTTACCGCGTCGGGCCAGAGGTTCTCGTCAGCGTACGGCGATTGGTAGGAGCGTGTGCCGTCAGCAGCCACCCAGCTGGGCCACGGGCTGTCGGTCTCGTAGCGGACGGTGTCCGTGTCCTCCCCAGCCCAGGGGGCCGAGGTGGCGCTCGCCCGTTCCACGGCTTCCGCGAAGTCCGCGGCAGACATTTCGTGGGTGAGCTGGACACCGCTCCGTACCACGGTGACCGTCATGGGCTCCAGCGCGTGGGTGACCACGGGTGGTGCCTCAGTCGGCCCGGTGAGCCAGCGCGGGTCTGCGTCGGCGATGGCCAGTGTGTCCAGCGCCTGCAGGATCAGCACCGGCAACCTGGTGTCGTCGGCCTGGACCCCCAGCACGCGGGCCGCCACCTTGCGGCGCTCTTCCCGCTCCATGATGAGCCCGACGATTTCCAGCTCCCCAGCAACTTGTCCGTTGTTGAGGACGTACTGGGCCTCCTCGGCCTCTTCAGGGTCTGGGGCCTCCCAGAGCCTCTCGACTCCCAGGCGCTCCAGCGCGTCAGCCTGGTCGGCCCAGTCCGGCAGCAGGTCGGTGAAGCTGACCGCCTCATCACTCCAGTCCTTGGCAGTCTGAGCACCGTTCCGCAGTGCGCCTGCCACGTAGGACAGGACGTACTGCAGGAAGTAACCGATGCCATCCTTGCCAGGCTGGGGCTCGAAGCGTGCGCTCCCCTCGACCAGTGCCGCTAGGGCGTCTGAGACCCGATCGTCAGCATCCGGTGCCGCACCGTAGCGGCGCAGCGCCATGTAGCGGACGATGGCGACCAGCGCATCCTGCAGCTTGGCCAGCCACTCCTGACCACTCTTCAGTTGTGTGTTCATACTTTGCACCTCCCCGGTTCTAGTGTAGCCTCACGGCTCAAAAAAGAGGGGCACCATCACTCGATGGCGCCCGTCTCCAACAGCACGGCTAGGCAATGCTTGCAAACCGCGCTGTAGTCTATGTGGCTGATGCCGGGGTGTGGGCTCTGGCCGGTGCCCTCGATCCACCCCTCCAGCGCCCGGCTCATCTTGTGCCAGTCGGGGCATGTGCACCGTGCGCGCATGAGCCACCCGGTGCTGTCATCGACGTGGACGTGGACACTGTATTCCCGGTCGCCGGACTGGCTGTGCACCCGGTACGTGCCCAGACCGGTCGTCTGCACGCCGTACGTCTCGGCGATCACCCTGGCCCGTCTCAGCCGTAGCTGCAACGCTGTGACTACCTTACCTGGCATTGGCTTCCTCCTGATAGCAATCGGGGGCAGGGCGACGGCCACCCTGCCCCCACACGCGGGAGGTGCGTGTCTAGAACTCAATGGAGTCCAGCTCCTCCCCCTCCTCGGGCTCGTCCTCGCTCTCCTGCTGGTTGAGGCGTGCGTACACGCCCCTGGCGGCGACGTTCTTGATGGTCTCCGCCATCATGCTCAGCGCCAGGTTCAGGTCGCCCACCCCTGCGATACGCTCCTGCAGGGTGAGCGCCAGGGGCTTATCGTAGCCCGTGCCCTGGATCTGGGCGCCCGGCACTGTGACCAGGATCGAGCCACCCTCGCGCCCCAACTGCACCCGTGAGCGCAGCACGCGCTGGAGGAACCCGACGCGCAGGCTGTTCTGGAGGTTCCAGGCTGCCGCTCTGGGCGAGCCCTTGCGGCCGGTGACCCCGGTGATCCTCACGGGGCTGCCGTGGTCCGCGCTGAACACTGCCAGCTCCCACGCAACGAACTCGCTGCCGCGTTCCTCGTTCAGGTACACTGTGCCCTCGTACCCGTCCTGCTCGATCTGTCCCATCTCCTTTGCCATGCTCCACCTCCTCTAGATTTGGGGCCTGTGCTCGCGCCCCATATCGTCCTGTGGCGACAGCCAGTCTACGCACGCCCGGCTGCCGCCAGGCTCACCCAAGACCCAGGTTGCGAATTGCTGCACCCATCTCAACGGCTGCAACTGCCACTGGGTCCTGCGCTATCCACTCCAGCGCGGCTTTGATGACGTCACCATGGCACTCGGGTGCCGTTTGCTCCACGCTACGGCACCAGCAGACCAGGGTGAGGCCCCCTGGTTTCTGTGCTATAGCCAGCAGTCGCCCTAGCTCCGTGAGCACCGCATCGTCTGCACGCTTGATCTTCTCGTACAGCCAGACACGGTACTTCCTAATCGCGGTGTCGCGGTCCTGCTGCTTGGTGATCGGGAACGGGTTCGCCAGCGGGCTGGCCTCCCTGCTGTGGAAGGCCCGCCCGATGTACTCACCCTCGTCCCCCGCTGTGACGCTGCCGATCCGTATGTTCATTGCGGCCTCCTTCCCCAGCGGTTGTAACCGTTGACGCTGAAGGTCACCGGGGGTGTGTGCACCGCCCACCTGAACCAGTTCGTGCACTTGTACCGCTCGATGGCCCAGTCCCACTCCCAGACCCTTGGGCTCCAGAAGTGGAAGTTCACGTAGCGGTTGCACACCGACACACAGTTGTCCGTGATGATGAACTGCGGCCACAGTCCGCCCCACCAGGTGTGTTGCCACACCATCTTCCACAAGAGACGGCGGCCTGCCTTGGTCTTGGCAAACCCCTCGACGCGGCGCTCGACCTCCCAACACCCGTTGCACATCTCGGTGCCAGTGCTCCGCGTGCCCTTGCCACAGTACTTGCAGGGCACGATCTCGCGGGGCATTGGGAAGCTGGGCTGGTTGTTCTTGTCCATGAATCTGTTAGAGTCCATCGGCTTCACCTCCGAATACGCATGCCCACCGGCAGTCACTCAGCTGCCTGTCGCCACACAGCACGCAGGGTTCGTGCTCGCGCCTGCCTGTCACGTAGTCCAGCCAGCGCAGGAGGACCTCGGGCGGCACACTCCTCACGTTGGTGTCCACCAGGGCGTGCTTCATCAGTGCTATACGTGCCATCATCTCGTTACTCGTCAGCATACTCATCTTCCCACCTCTGTGCCTGGTCCAACGCCACCTGGTGGCTGAACTCCCGCCCGGCCCAATACCAGTTGGCCACGGTCAGGGCCAGGACCCACCAGCGACCTGTGCTCACTGCATAGCCCATCAGCAGCGACCCCGGCAGATTGTTGACCCACAGGCCCGCGTACTTCCACCAGAGTCTGCGGCGGACTTTGGCTGGCGGTCTCGGGACCACCATCTCCTGCGTGGTGTCTCGGACTCCTCTGGTGACATCAGCGTCCTCGGGAACCTTGCTGGCCAGCCAGTTCAGGCCCCTGCCGATGCCGTAGAGGACAACACACCAGGCTACGATCCTTCCCACTGTCATCAGCATCCTGGGAACCTCCCACGGCTCTATGTTCCACAACATCCCACTCACCTCCCACGATAAGCCGCCTCATAGCCCCTCTATCCGGGGTGTCCGTGCACCCACGAGGCTAGCGGAGGCGGGTTTCTACGTCCCCAGGATGGCCCGGCGAGCGTCTACCAGCGGCTTGGCCGCAGTGGGGTGGAGCCCCAGGGCGTCCGCCACTTCCACGACCGCCTGGGTGTACTGATCCCCGGCGATCAGGGCGTCGATGCGCTCCCCCTCCTGGTGGAAGAGGTCAAACCAGGCCACGTCTGCCACGGCGCTGGCTAGCGATTCGAGCGCGTGCTCCCGCGCCAGGGCGATCCCGTACCACATGTTGCGGCACTCCTCGGCCTGTTTCTTGTTGCGCTCTGCCAAGGCGAGGCGTTTCTTCAGCCCCTGGGCCAGCTTGACGGTCTGCTCGACCATCCCGATGGCCGACTGGGCCACTAGCCGCCAGAACACCTCGGCGGGCACTACTGCTTCAACTAGCATCATCTGCTCACCTCCCTCACTAGATGCCCAAGGCCTGCTGGCGGGCATCCATCAGGGCCTTGGTTGTGCCCAGGCCGCATTCCAGGAAAGCGTAGGCTTCCCTGATGGCCTTCATCTTGCGCCCAGCCCGGAGCAGCTCGTCGATGGTCTCTCCCTCCTGGTGGAAGAGATCCTCCCAGAGGGTGTAGGCCACGATCGCGCACAGCTCCGTGAGCATGGTCAGCCGCACCTCAGCGGTGCCCTGCCAGTCGATCATCCCGTCGCGGAACTTGTCCGCAGCGCCCTGCTCGTTGGCCAGCAGATCCTTCAGCCGCTGGTTCTCGACCCGCAGCTCCGCGATCGTGCGCTTGGCCTCGACAAGCTGGTGGCCCCAGTCGTTGGCTGCCGTCATGGCCAGGTCCGCAGTCAGGCGGCAGATGGACACACGCGCGCCATCGGTCAAGAGTTCCGCCATGTCGTCAGGAATCTGAATGTGCATGTCAGTTCACCTCCTATGCTTGATTGGCTTTGCCAGTCCAGTCCGCGCCGCCCTTGGAGGGCAGCACCATCCTGTGGTCCACCACCTGGACTGGTACACGGTGATGGTCCAGCTTCCGACGCTCGGCGGCGGTCGCCTGCCGCGTGATGACCACGACCTCCACCGGTGTGCCCTGCGCGTCGGGGTAGCGGACGCGGGCAGATCGGCACAGCGCAGCTACCAGGACCTCGCCTGTGTTGGCCCAGCGCTGTGTCTCGTGTCCCTCAGCGAAGCCGGTCTCCGCAAGAGGGATCGTGCAGGGCTTCCACCCGCGTTGCAGCCACTTCCTGCGCATCGTCTCCTCACGAGCGAAGCCCTGCGGCCTCGCGCCAGGGTGATTCTTGGTACCCCAGAACCCCATCCATGTCTGGCCATCGACGCAGAAGGGAACAGGGTCGCCTACCCTGACGATGCTATCATCCGCAGGGCTCAGTTGGACGTGGAGTCGGCTACACATCAGCTAGCCCTCCTCCCCATCGTGTCCAAGTGCTTCTGGGCCTTGCTACGACGGCGGAGCTTGCGCTTCTGCCGGCGCTTCTTGGTGGGCAGGATGGGCGTCCACTTGGACTGCACGGGCACTGGCCCTGTCTCGATGGCAGGCGGTGGTGGGTATGGGAACCGGTGTGCCCAATCCTCGACCTGCAGGTTCCCCGCGATATACGTGCGACTCTTCATATTGCACCTCCCCGGCTAGATTATGAGACGGCCGCCTCAAAAAAGGGGAGCCAGGGTCTCCCCCGGCTACGCCCCTTTCTATGTGCGGGCTACTTCTTGCCACGCCCGCGGCCACGCCCATTCCCGTTGCCACCAGAGCCCTGGCCCCGGTACTGCGGATCGCCTGGGTTGGCCGGGTCGTCGTTCTGGCCCTTGCCTTGCTTGGCGATCCCCGGCGGTGCGGGATCTTCACCGTTGCCCAGCCCGTTGTTGCCCTTCTGGGGCTTGTCGTCGCCGGGCTCGTCCCCCTCGTCGGGCTCCTCTTCCTCGTCGGTGTCTCCCTCATCGGGGTCGGTCTCGTTGCCAGGCTCGTCCCCGCCATCCGGCTCATCGTCGGTGTCCGGCTCGTCCCCAGTATCGGGCTCGTCTCCGGTATCGGGCTCGTCGCCTGTGTCAGGCTCGCTGCCCGTATCGGGCTCATCGCTGGTATCGGGCTCGCTCCCAGTGTCGGGCTCATCGCTCCCGCTGGGCTCGTTCCCGACGTCGGGCTCATCACTGGCCTCGACCTCGCAGGTCGGGCACTCCACCTCCTCACACGTCTCACACGGGCAGAAGCACTCGATCTCGCCCGTCTGCAGGACGATGCAGGTGTGGTCCTCGACTTGGAACACCAGAGACCCGACCGGCAGCCCGGTCTCGGGGTCCAGGGTGAGCGCGGGAGCCGAGGCCTCCGCTTCACCCGTGCGCGTGAAGTAGGCGGCGCCAAAGAACACGACGCCCGCCGCCAACAGCGCGATCACGATTCCCACGAACAGATTGCGTTTCATCGTAACTTACCTCCTCTATAGATGTACGAGTCTGCGGCAGACTCTTGGGCTTCCCAGCCCAGTCCCCGCAGCTCGCCGAAAAAAAGAGAGCCAGGCCGCGGGCGCCTGGTCTCTTCTGGCCTGGACTAGAACGGCAGGTCGAGCATCGCGTGGTTGAGCAGCGTCACCAGCTCAGCCCCCGCGATCCCGGAGACCACCACCACCTTGGGTGGGTTCTCGGGGTCAATGTGCTCGCATAGGCGTTCTGCCAGGCCTACGCCGGTCAGTCCATCGAACAGTGAGTCCTCTTCCAGCAGGGGCTCGTCGTCTGCGTCGTAGATGGTGATGAAGTAGCCCACGGCGTGGTCAAAGCCGAACTGGACGAGCTGGAGACCGACGACTGACTCAAATTGGTACTGTGACATGGTATGCACCTCCCCGGTTGAGATCTGGGTCCGCCGCAGACTTTTGGGCGGAGCCCCAGTCGAAAAAAGAGGACACCAGGCTTGCCACCTGGTGTCTCCTTTGGGCCTAGCGCTTCCCCTTCCGGCGCTTGCGGTCCTGGCGTCGGCTCTTGCGCAGGAGACGCTCCACCTTGCGCTTCTCCTGGTTCGTGAGCTTCAGCCTCTTGACCCGGCCCTTCCCGTTGTCGGCTCCGTTGTCCTCGTCGCCACGCATCTGCATCACCCCCTTCCTGCGTGGTTTCGTCAAGAGAGAGGCCGGGACAGTGCCCGGCCTGGATACCGCTGGCTTTCGCTAGACAATCAGACGCGCACCGGCGCCAGGTACGTGGGCTCGCGGTCCACGTCGCTGGTGTAGATGGCCTCAGTCGCCAGCTGATCCGCTCTCTCATTGAGTGGGTGTCCGCTGTGGCCCCGGACCCACTCGTAGGTCACCGTGAGGCCTTTCTGGCGGGTGACGTCCTCGATCTCGCGGCAGAGCGCCGCAATCACGGGGTTCTTCCGCTTCCAGCCCTCTGACAGCCAGCCGACGACGTTCCGGCTGTCGGTCACGACGGTGACCCGGCAGGGTGCCGTCAGGGCGTCCAGGCCCTGGAGCACTGCCCTGAGCTCCATCCGGTTGTTGGTCGCGTCGCGTACCCAGCCGGACAGCTCCCTGGTAGCANNGACGCCCCAGCCACCGCGGCCAGGGTTGCCACTGCAGGCCCCATCGGTGTACATTGTGACGTCGTGCATCGTAGCACCTCCCGCACCAAGATACGGTCTTGCGACCGCTCGAAAAAAGAGGGGCCGAAGCCCCTACTTCGTGGCCGCGTCCCGGTACTTAGCCGGGATCTCAAATGAGGCCACCTCACCACGCTGCCACGCCCGCCGCCACGAGGCTGCCGTGGTCCAGCCGTGTGGC
>JABAHP010000651.1_pt2 | contig 20171 bp, 32 predicted proteins | sample 7062081 | NCBI WGS metagenome assembly JABAHP01 (sample SAMN14534357, study PRJNA622989) | marine sediment metagenome | biome: marine biome [ENVO:00000428]; feature: marine pelagic biome [ENVO:01000023]; material: deep marine sediment [ENVO:00002113] | place: India: Gulf of Kutch | collected...
GCAGAGATGCCATCAACCGTGCCTGTGCGAATGGCCGTTGAACTGTTTTGGTCCGACCAAGTGGTGCCGCCGTCATCACCTTGTAGAAACACATCCTGACTTGTGTTGTCGACATAGGCCGCATAATTGTCTTGAGCAGATACGTTATCATCTTCAACGAGAGTCGAAGTAAAGACATCATCTGCGCTTGATGCGGCAGAAGTTATTGTCTCCTCGGTAAACGTCGGGCTCGTGTCGTCTGTAAAGTGATCAAAGTATATCCGATCAAACGTGCCAGAGTTATGAACCTGAAAGGCGATCTGCTCTGTTGAAGATCGTGTAAAATTCGTGCCACCAGAGACGCCCGTGAACGTGCCAGCATGAGTTCTTTGCGTGCGCAGCGTGTTCGCAGAGTTAAGCGCCCGCAAATAAAAGTCGCTGTCTGTATCGCGCACATACGCAAAGTGACACTGATCACTCGATCCCATGACAACATAGGCATACAGGTAGTTGTCGTCTTTGGCGGCGGTCGAGGCGACGACGGTGCCGGATGTCAAAGAATAGTTAAGGTCATTTAAAGAATAAACAGTTGCCGTAGTATCGGCAGCATTTGTAATAACTGCCTGGTTTAAATTTAGGGTGTCAGCTGTATTTGTTGTTGTTGTAATAGAAGCGACTGTGTAAACACCATCATTTTCTCCGCTGTTTTCAGAACCAAAAACTCTGATTGTGTTTGTACCATCTGCCGTTGCAGCAGAAAATCCATCTGAAGCCCAGTTACCAGTGTCACGAATAATCGTGTTTCCACTAGCGCTAAACGCTAGGCCAGTCGTGCCATCGGTAACTCTACTGGTGTTTCCATAACGAGAATAAGCGACTTCCTGATAAGTGCCGCCCATCGTCGAAGGATTTTCGCCGGGATGAACGATGATAATGTCGCCATCGTCACGAACCGTTATGCCGCCCCAATATGTTGTCGGATCATCAGTAGGGGAGTACGTTAAATCACTGGGTCCGCCTACGCCATCTGGCGCATCCATCCATATGTCGTCAACCATGCTGAACATGGCTGTCCTGATATCATAAAGGACCGCACCTGTCCGTTCGAGTACGAAGCAAACATACAGAATGCCATCTTGTTCATAAACATCCATTGCACGTAGGAAAGAGGCAGTGCCATCATTAAATGACGGCTCTCCCGCAGCATCTTGTACTGTAAAGCTAGATGTGGGGTCAGTTGCCTTCCATACTTGTATGTCTACTGAAGTTCCATCATTGTCCGGATCATCATAGAGAACAACATAAACATTATCGTTGTATATGAACGGTCCTAGATTGCCAGATACATTTGCAGGCCATAGACCAGAATTGCCGCTTGTAATCGTTGTCGGAAGCGCCATTGCTTAGCCTCCCGCCGTTAGAATATTGCCCTTGAGATCAACGACTGTATGATTATAGCCGTTGGCATCAAGGAGATCGCGCCAGGCCTGAGCCGTTTTGACGTTGAGGACCGTGTCCGAAGGATTCGGTTGAATCATGTGAATCACCGCAACTGCAGGATTTGGGCGCAGCTGCTCGCATCTTTCGATGAGCTGGAGTGCTCCTGCGTCATCGTCAACCGCATAGCTATCAATAGTAAATTCGGTAACGATCGCATCGATGTTGTTGCTAATTGCCGATCGAACAGCCTGCCTTGAAGCCTGTGTGCTCATATCCTCCTCAACCGTGGTGATCGATGTCCGCTTGCCGTCAGGGCGCAGCCAGAAGGACCAGGGATCGACCGGCGTGTTGTAGTCAGGCCCGATACAGACCGGCAAATTGTCCGGGTCAAAGCCAAACTTTACGAGGTCATCGCGGAGCTGCTGCTCTTCGCTTTGATCCTTTTCGGCCAGCACGTAAGGACTGATCTCGACGTTTATGACGTTGATCCCGTGATCGACAAGCTTTTCAGCGGTCCAGCCAAAGCCGCCGCCGATCATGACCACATCAGAGACTTGAGCAAATCCCGGCAGGTCAATAAACGTCTTGGCGTGCAATTCATTAGCGCCCTGATGGCCGAACCATGTGTAATGACCATAAGGCACGCGCGGGCTTCCTCTCACGCCCCACCGCCACAAGGGCAAGCGATACATCGAATCGTATGTTTGCTTGTCCCATGTGATCGGCATTATTCATCGTCTTTCTTTGCCGCTTCAAGCTTTTCTAAAAGAGGTGCCGCCAGCTTGACAGAGCGTAGCCCTGATGCCCTGACGCCCGCGTCAATGAGATCGATTAAAGCTTGCAGTTCTTTGTCGTCGAGTGAGAGTTTCATTGTTGCCCCCTTTACGTGTTGTCAGATCGTGAAATTTCGCACCAAAGAGACCCACCGCTGCTGAAAATAAGCATGATGTGATCATCGAGGTTGTTCATCGTGAAGTCACCGTTTAACCTAAGATTTCCAGTGCCATCCTTTAGAACAATATCTCTTGTTCCATTTGCTGCCCGCAAAATCAGAATGTCGCCTACCGTGCCGCCGTTAATGGTATCAAGGTCGTCTGTTGCAGCGTCGGATTCCGTGTCTACGTGGTGATAAGAACCCGTGACCGTAATGGCGCCACTGGCTATGGTCAGCTCGGTATTCGGCCCGAGCCTGGTCATGCCATCGATTTGGCAGTCATTCGCAATCGTGACGTTGTTCGTTGATTCATCGATGCGGATAACATCAGGGTCACCGTTGTCGCCTATGACAAGATCGCCCGTCCCATCTTCACCTTTAATCGACCAATAGTCTGCATTCGCATCATCATCGGCATTATTGTAAATACGAAGCTCGCCAGAGGCTTCCCCCGTACCGCCGCCATGCAGGTGAAGGATTCCAGTTCTTGAGTCCTCAAGGCCAATATCAACATCCGCGTTGCCTGATCCACCGCCAATGGTGTCACGGATTCTTAATGCGGTGGCAGCGCCAATCGAACTGAAAACAAGATCGCCAGTGCCGTCTTGGGCGAAAATGTCCCAAAAATTTACATTCGTATCATCGTCGGCGTTGTTATATATTCTGAGGGAGCCACCTTGCTCAACGCTGCCCCCACCAAATAGCCTAAGAATACCACGAACGGAATCATCTACGCCAATATCGATCGATACGCCACTTGCACCGGCTGAGTCGTCAATGGTAAGACATGGCGTCCCGCCATCTCTGGAAGTGGCAAGTATGAAGTCGCCAGTGCCGTCCTCACCGTAAAGACTATAATAGTCTGCGTTCGTATCATCATCAGCGTTGTTATAGATACGAACTTCACCAGATTGTTCTCCAGCGCCGCCACCATAGAGATAAAGCCTTCCAGGCGTGGTGTCGTCGACTCCTACATTAAGCAGGCCCTGACTGATGCGAACGGTATAATCTGCCTCGTCAACCGCAATGGTTTCGGTGCTGCCGTCTGCCTCGACAATCCAATCGCCAGCCGAGGAAGACCCGGTCCACCAGTAATCTGTGTTCGTGTCTGTGGTTGCGCCGTTGTAGAATAGGACTCTTCCGCCAGTGACGCTGTTGCTCCCATACAAACTAATGTGTCCGTCCGTCGTGTCGTTTGCGCCGAGAAAAAGGTCTCCCTCCGGCATCCTGATTTCTAGAAACGCATCGTCAAACCGCATTGCAGTTGTGGAGTTGCTTCCGATCAGTAGATCGCCAGTGCCGTCCTCCCCAATGAAAGACCAGTAGTTTGCAAAGCTATCATCATCGGCGTTGTTGTATATGCGTAGCTCACCGCTGGCCTCGCCCGTTCCACCACCGTAGAGGTAAAGGTTGCCGGGCGTATCGTCATCAACACCAATACTTACAGTCGCAGCTAAGCCAAGAACGCCAGAAGCCAGACTCAGACTACTCGACACACTGATCTCTTCAGCCGCACCTGCGCCTGCTGTGGTGCGGCCAATGAGGCGGTCCGTGGCCATTGTAAGGTCATGCTCCGCGTTCCAGTTCGATGGCTGGACGAGGGAGGAGTCCCCACCATCGGACTTGGCAGACGTGAAATTGTGGAGCAGGGAAATAGCCACGGGCTCTGTTCCTTAGTCTTCCGTGATTGCCGAATCAGTGCTGAGCTGCGGCGTGACGTTCTGACCGTAGTTGATCGTCGGGGAGAGGGCGCCCGAATAAATCAGATAGCCCGTGCCAGACGACGACATGCCAACGGAGGCATAATCAATCGTACCCGTCGAGGTCGAGGTGGCCTGCGGGAAGGTAATGGCCGAGTTGGGGTTAGCCGTACCCGTTGCCACAGTCCAACCCGTCGAAACGCGATCCGTGCGCGTGCGCGCATAACCCGTATAGGCGGTTTCGTTGGTGGTCTGGTCACCAGCTTCGCCAGGATCGCCCTCGTGCAAGGACACCCACAACGAAGTCGTGGTCGATCCCGTAGCCAGCGAAGAAATATCTGTGGCGTTGAAGATCAGTTCGAGTAGGTCCGTTTCAAAGGTATTACTTTTTGACATTGTCTGCTCTCCTTAAGCAAATTTGGCCCGGAGGCCTTCAATTTCAGCGCGCACTGCAGCTAAACGACGCTCTTCTGCTGCAATGTCGCTTTTGACGACCTCCAGACGCTTTTGCGCTTGGAGGATTTCGCCCTCAACCTTTCCGGCATCGGCACGAGCCTTGATCACGATCGCAGAAGAATCCCGTTTTGCATTAACGACAATGATGCGGGCTTCTTCTTTGGCGGCGTGAACTTCTTCCTTCGCCTTAGCACGGTCTTGTCGCGCTTCAGCTTCAATCTGCTCTGCTTTTTGCTTGGCGTTGGCCAAAATAACCTTGGCCTGAGTCTCAGATTGCTCGATTTGCCGTTTGGCTACGGCTCTGTCTTTTGCATCTTGAGCTTTTTTCTTGGCAATCTCTTCCGCCAGTTCTTCAGATTCTTTCTTGATCTCGGCGTTCCGCCTTTCAAGCGCAGCGCCTTCAGTCTTGAGCTTGCGGTTATAGGAATCAAACCCTCCAACCCTTTCGACTTCTTCGCTTAGGTCCTGCAGGGATTTGAATTGGGCCATGAAGCCGCGCATTTCGCGCAGCGCTTTGGATGAATTAGCCATCAGCCTGCCGCCTTTCCGATTTCCTGCATGAGAAGCGTGCCATTGGCAGTCAGCTCATCATTCGGCGTCGACATGCGAAGGCACATCGTTTGGCCTGGCTCGATGACAATGCGCTCAGGAGGAAGAGGCGCATACAAAAGGCCGGCAGCGACGTTCCAGGCATCCGCCCATCTTTCCGTCGCGCTCGTGGTCGAAGCCAGTGTGGTCGAGGGACCGACAACAGACGAGACCGCTTGCGGAGCGCCAGCGTGACCTTGAACATTCTGTGGAGTGATCGCCGATCCAGAAGACGTTGCCGTCGATCCCGTCAGGATCTGCAAGCTCAAAAGCTCTGCTTCAGCATCGCCAGCATCAGAATATTGACCTAAACGAATCTCACGGATCACGACACGGCTTAACGTCGAGGCCGTGACGCACCACAAATCATGTGGTCCTTCGCTAGATAATGTTTGAGCCGAAAAGGTTGCCGTATAGACGGGACCTGATGGCTCCAGAAAGGCGGCATCGTTGGCCATCATTTACCTCGTGGTTTGGTTCGCTTGTTATAGCTGGTCGTCGCAGCCTTAGAGGACTTCATGGTCCCCTTCAGCCCTGATCCAACAGACTTTGTTGCTTGCGGCTTGATCCTGTTACCGCCGCGTCCTGCGTATGACTTCATTGGTGCCTTTGGCATGGTTTCACCTCTTAAAATGGCAGCGGGCGGCGGAGGCGCACCACCCGCTGCCTGTCTGAGCCCACGAGCGGCGGACTATGAGCTCACACCCCTGATAAAAAATAGGGCGGCACCCGTGCTGTGGATGCCGCCCTGTTTGGCGCGTCAGGTAGTGGACCTGTCTAAGTCGAGTCAGTCTCCCGCGTGGGAGGATAGAGGCGCATACATCTACGCACCGTAGTCGCTGCATCAAGGCCGGTTGTTTCCAATCCAAAACCTTGATTCGGTGCTCTGATCTCGTCTCTCAGCTTGTAGGGTATCATATAATATCCCCTGTCCATACGCGCGCACACTGAAGGAGATAGCTCGTGAACTGTGTCGTAGCCGTACTGCACCTAATCAATTTCATAGAGTGATGTGCGCGTTGGCCATTGACGTAGTCCACAAATACAAAGCGCCCACGGTTGACCGTAGGCGCAATTGTATCAGCTTAACACTCCACATAAGGTTATTTGCGGAAGGTGTCAACAAAAAAATGTGCGACAAACTGTCGCAGGGTCAATTTTTTTCCCAAGGGGATGAAGAACCTTGTTTTTTCTCAAGTTTCATCCCGCAGATCGCCCGCTTGGTGTCTTCCGACGATCTGAGGCCCGCACCGGCCTCCAGTAGAATACGGATCGCTTCAGACTGCGAGCAACCTCGATGTTGGGCATAATCGGCAATCACCTCACGCAGTTCAGGCGGCAGCATAACGCTTGTCACCCGTTTGCGCTTATCGTCAGGCAAAGCCGGTCGTCCTACTGTACGTGTTTCCATGTCTTGTAGATAATATATTAGGAAAATAACGTCAAGAGAATTATTCTCCCTCTTTTTCCGTGAATTTTTGTTGTAGGCCCTTGACATTCGCTCTTGCTTATTTGCGAACATTTAATATAATAGGTTTATCGTCTGGCTTATCTACGAGGGAAACTATGGAAATTCACTTATGTCTCAAGACTGGCCAGGCGCAGATCACGCGTTCCGGTACAGTCAGAATGCTTGATGTCTCGACGGAAAAAGGCCGTTTGGCCCTTGATGTCGCGCTTCAGCAAATCAGGGACCTTGCATTGTGCGGGGTCCATCAACCGCAGGAGGTACGCGAATGCGTTCCAGCCTAAATGCAACAGCCCCGATCGGACTGCCTATCCGACCGGGGCTCATCGTTGAGGAACAGATGGAGGAGAATACCCATCATGCAAAGAACCTATACACCGCTTCGGATCGGTGTCGCAATAGCTGGATTCATAGTAATTGCGACCGATACCACATTGAATGTGGCTAACCAGCTGAAAGAAGCTGGCGGCCTCTCAGATACGGTCGTGGCCACCGTCGTCGTTGCAGTAGCGACTCTACTGGCGTCATTTGTCATCGGAGACGGGATTCGCAAAAGTGAATATGGCCATATCCCGTTTGTCGCGTCGTTCCTGCTTATCGGTACAACATTCAGTTTTATCCAATCGATCGATCGCACTTCGACGCAGCAGCATACCTATCTGATGCAAAGAGCCGTCGAAATGGGTCAATCCATGCAGCAGGCTTCGCCTCACCTGCAGGAAGCCCGTGCCATTGAACGAGAGATTGATCGATCAGGATTGCGTGCCATTGTCGCTCAAGAATGCAGGACAGACTCTGTTGTATACGATCCTGACATTCATTCCGTAGCAAATTTTCCAAATTGCGACCCTGCTTATCGGAGGCTTGCAGCATTGGAACGGCAACGGGAGGGCTATATGCGTTTGGCAGCTCAAGAATCGAGTCCTCGTTTATGGGAAGTCGATATGGCTGCAGCGTCACTGGCGCTGGGCGTTCCATTATCTCAGCAGACGATCTCGATTTACAAACCTTGGCTGTTGCCGTTAGCTTTGTTATTAGGTGGCTTCAGTTTGTTCACATGGGGCGTTTCTGGTGAGCGTCCTGAGTTTGGTGCGGGCGACCTTGCCCTGAGTGGGTCAGCTGCAGCGACTGCCAAGGCCGAGCGTTATATGCAGGCCTTCAAGGCTGAGACCGGCCAGTGGCCGAGCAAGGCGGACGTCGCTAAAGCAGTCGGGATCACACCCGATAAGGCCGAAACCATCCGCAAGCGCGTCATGCAACGGGCACGTAAACGAAACTAGCCGCAAGAAGCAGGAGGCTGGGCCGGGATTGAGCACCCCGGCCCTTATATTTGATAAGGCTATCTGCCAATTTAGTGCCACTTCAAATGGGGGGGCAGTCTTAGTGGCATTGCAGAGCACTTCGCTCCCCCTATTGATCGACCTCATTGATCTTGCTGAGCAGCCAAAACTTCATTTGCTCCATCAAGCAAATCACTTCCGGCACACTTGCAATAGAACTAGCAAAATAAGTTGAGCCTTCTTCTGTCTCGCCAATCACAATACAACCGGCAGCGACTTGCCCCTTAGCTTCCTCTAAAACGCGATCAGGATCGTGGTCGAGCGTTGACCAGCCCGTGAATTTAATGACATTGTCGCTCATACGATTTCCTTCTTCAAAATCTCATATTCCAAGTCTTCGAGCCTTTCGAGCATCGAAAGATCATCCATGCCCTCGTAGCCTAGATCCCGAGCGATAAACACGAGATCAAGATCAAACAGTTCGCGGCCAGGATAGCAGGAGATGTTGATCCAGCTTTTGCGCATGGCAGGGTGCGCTTGCTGCATATGCTTGATGACGGTTTCCGCGATAGATCGATCCTCGAACCAAATCCTGCCGAGCAATTTATATTCCCAGTGAAAGGCCCATCCATCTGCCGTCGAGGCCATGTTGTCGGCGGGGTTGGATGTAAAGCCGAACCTTACTGGCTGGACGAGCGTCAGGAACTCAGTCACATCAGGCCTGTAGTTATGGCCAAGCTGGGGAATGGAAAGATATTCCTCCAAGGCCTCGGCTTGAGCTTCTGTGGCATAGGCGACCTGGCGATCAGGACCAATCGCATAGATTGCACTGAAGGCGTGTCTTCTAAGAATGTTTTTCTGTCTTTTAGACAGTCTCATTCGTCTTCCAACGCTTCCTTTGCGGTTTGATACATCATTGCCGCTTCTGTAAAACTGCACCCTGCAGAATTATAGATGTCTCTTATCTTTACTAGCGCTTCCCGCAGACGCTCGTTCTCAGCCGCCAGTTTCTTGCGACTCTTTGGTTGTGGCTCGACTGGATCAAATTGAAGCTCGTCCTGAGCGTCCCGTATTCCCCAGACCGCAGCATCTCTCCCAGAAGAGTTCTTGCGGCGCATGCCGGTATCAATAACAAGATATTCAGCGCGAAGATCAGGGACACGACGCCCACACTGCCAAAGCGATAGACCCGTTTTCTTTGCAATCTCCTCACTCGTCATCGGGCCGTGCTTTTCTAAAGCTTCGTAAATCTTGTGCTTGTGGCGAACAGCATTCGGTTCAGCCAAACGCGCAGCCATCTTGGATGTATCGATGTCATCCTCTCGCGCGTGCAGCCTGCCGAAATCATCTTCATCATTGTCAATCATGCTTTGATGCCCTCCATATTTTATCAATCGCCTTATTGTATTTTTGGCGGATCGCCTCATAGCTCAGTGGCGTGCGTTGAGAGATTCCCCTGTAGCTCCATCGCGCACAACGCAACTTGACGATCTTGAGCTCCAGTTTGTTGAGCGACCGGCCCCAGCGCGGAGCATCTTGCTCCCAATCGCCAATATCCCTGCGGGTCGGCTCCCACTGCGCCGACCGCGCTTCGAGATCGCTCATATCGACATGGACATCTTGATAATCTTCATCGCGCCAGCCAGGCAGCTTGCCGTCCCGGGACATGCGCAACCGCTGCTCGACAAGTTTGGCGCCCACAACAAACTCTCGCGGCCAATCCCCAGCTGTAGTCCTGGCGCGTCTTATAGCGGGCGATATGCGCTCCATGAATCGATCTGTGAGTAAGAACCTTAGAAACCTTGTTTCCGCCTCTGCGCGGCTCTCAGGGCGCTCGTGAGGCTGTCCTAGCCTGAAGTCAGGGCTTAGAATTTTATCGATGTGATCAGACTCGTCTTCTAATTCGTCTTCTTCGACATCATCAGGAAGCTCTTCGTTGATTGTCGTGCGCGGCAATCGTTCCGGCCAGTCGGCCACTTGTTCAGGCCTCCAGCACCAAGGCCTTGCTCCTTTAGGAAGGCGCCGCATGTTCTTTGGGCCATCCTCGACCCAATATTGATACCCGCCGCGAGCACCAATTTTCATCAGTCCCTTGACCACGATATTGCCGACGCGAAACATCACAGGCACATCGTCTACATGAAGATATTGAATCGCGTACCAGCGCATCTTTGCCCCTAAGAAAAAGGGCGACCAAGAGGCCGCCCTTAACGCTGCACAACGCCGCCGCCGCTAGAACTTGTAGCCGACCCTGAAGATGCCAGAATAATCCTGGCTTTCCAGTTCAACGTCTTCAATGTCTTCGGAATCGAAGAGCGTGGTCTGCGCCTCCAGACCAAGGAAAACGTCTTGGGTCAACATCACTTCAAGCCCGCCACCGAGTACAACGCCACCACGATTAGCCTCATCGTCGATCTCATCGATATCAAGATCAGACCAGCGATATCCAGCCAGCGCATAGACCATCCAATCCTTGCGCGGGACAAAACCAGCGCGAGCGCCAACCATGTAAGACACATCAGATTCAGCCAACGTGAATCCGTCAATCTCGTGCTTAACATCCTCGATTGAGATCCGGCCAAGAACACCAAGAAGAATGTTTGGTGTTACCATGTGGTCGTAACCACCACCGATATGGGCCTGATAGCTCAGATCGCCAAGAGTGACGAAGTCTTCGATTTCTACGTGGCTTGACGTGACGCCAAGCCCGCCTTCAACGTAAAAACCAGTCCAGTTGCTTTTGGTTTGCAGTGGAGCCGTTGGCTCGCTAGCTTGAGCTGTGCCCATAGCCATGACGCCCATTGCGAGCGCGGCGATTAGTTTTTTCATTAAGTGTTCCCCAGGTTAATTAAGATCACGCACGCGCACTATGCTCAATCCGTCGCCTCTGCTTTTTTGGAGTAGGAACGGACTTCGGCGAACTCCATAAAGCTGTTTCAAGCTCTTGAACACGCTTAGATAACCAAGCGTTGTCTTCTTCGAGTTCCTTGAGCTTTTGCCGCAACACTTTTTCAATCGGGTCCATGCTTTCGAGCCCTCATTTTATCTCCAGCCCTATCGAAAAACTCTACCAACGCTAGCGCTACTACCCACGACACCACACAACACACAACCGCAGCTAAATAGCTCATGGTTGCCCCCGGTGTTTGTGATCAAAAAGGGATCTCGTCTTTTAACTCTCGCTCATAACCGCCTGCAGGCTCTTGAGGTGCAGGAGCACTTGCGTAGCCTTGCTCCTGTCTATCTGAGCCGCCACGATTCGGAGGCGATAAAAATGTTACTGTTCCATTGAAACGGCCAACGACGATTTCAGTCGTGTACTTATCCTGGCCCTGGCTGTCTTGCCATTTGCGTGTCTGCAAAGCCCCTTCAACGTAAAGCTTGTCGCCTTTGGAAACATACTTTTCGACGTTCTCAGCGTTGCGTCCAAAGATCGAAACCCTATGAAACTCGGATTTTTCTTTGCGCTCGCCGGATTTCTTGTCTGTCCATCGCTCGCTCGTCGCAATAACGACGTTAGCAACCTTTCCATCGTGGCCTACGTCCCTGATCTCAGGGTCACGGGCGACGTTGCCGATGAGTATGCACTTGTTGACAGATCCAGACATTGCCCCTCCTATATGCCGCCCCACGCAGCAGATTTATATATTAACCTGATTTGCTTTGTGGCCGCAAGTACACCCGTTTGGTTTCATCGAACGACAAAATTGACTGTCCTGGGCGGCCCATTGTGTTCCAGTCTTTGCACTTCGTAACTTTGACAACGACCTCATTCGTATAACTTGAATCGTCCTCATCGTACTTGATTCGCTTTAGCACAACCCCATGATCTGCCTTGTTATTCCAGGCTGCAGAACCGCTGATATCGTACAGGTTGATCTCCTCGATTTCCTTGTGCTGTATGCCCTTCGAGGGATGCGTCACAATGATCAGGCAGATGTTGAGGCGCCGTGACCAGCCTTTCAGCTCTCGAAGCGCTCTGTTGACGTACTGAGTTTCCGATTCGTTAGCGCCCCACATGTGCTCGACCTCGTTCCACGGATCGATGATCACGATCTTAGCGCCGTGCTGATACACAGCCGACTCGATTTGGGCCTTGACCCAGTCGAGGTCCATGTCTGGCTCGTCATCCCCGATCTGAGGCGGAGGGATCGTATAAATCCTCCGACGCACCCATTCTTCAGGGTCCTCTCCGCAATTGGCTCTGCCCTCGTTCCACTGCCCCCTCCACGTCCTTGCGTAGGCCAACGCATCCTTTTGCAGGCGACTGGGATGATCCTCGAACTGCAGCACAAAACCGTTCAGCCTGTGCAATCTGGCCATTTCCAGCATCAGATTGAAAGCCCACTGGGATTTGCCTGCGCCAGGTTCACCCGTGACGACCATGAGCTCAGGACACGTCAGCTTGAGATTGCCCTGCATGTTGCTCCAGCCGACGTCGTAAACAGGCCGATCCTTGACGGTCGGAACATCGCTGAGTCCGACGATTTCCGCCGGCATCATGGGCTCTACGGACTCCAGCAAAGCCATCAGCCCCTTGGCTCCAGCATTGCGCAGCGTATCGTTCGCGTCCTTGCATCCATCGCCGTAGGATTTGATTTTCCAACAACGGTGAACGCCAAGCCTGACCGCCAGTTCCTCACGCAGAACTTCGCCCTTGTGGTCTGAATCCGTGGACAGAATCACCCGCTTAAACTTGCGAAGCTGAGGCAGCAGCTTGCCGTCTTCGCCCCAAAGCCATCTGAAGCCCGTGTCCTGCAGCGGATCGATGTCACCCTCTCCAGCCTCCTCTCGAGCCGCACCGTCCGGCACAGAGACCACATGCGTTGCCCCTGCCGTCAGCCAGCTCAAACAGTCCAGCTCGCCCTCAGTGACGATCAGAGGCGTATCTTCGTGCGGGATGTCCTCAGACAATCCGTGAAGGTTGAACAACGCGGCGTCGACACCCTTGCGGTCGCGACGAAAGTTTTTTGACCCGTCTTTGCTGTGAATCCGAACTTTTCGGTACAAAAGCTCGCCGGTTGAGTCCCGATACTCGAACGCGGGATAGCCCCTGTGTGTCACAACCCCATGCAGCGCCGCGATCGCCGGATGGATTGCGCGCTGGCCCTCCAGCCACTGCGCCGTTCGCGCATCCAGCTTCAAATCGTCCCCCATAGTGCTCCCCTTCGTCAAAAAATCTCGCCCCTGTGAACCCGCAGTGAAAGCACCGGAAAAGCACGCCCCTTTCGTCGATCATGACCCCCAAGCAGGGCTTATCCTGATTCGACCTCTTCCGCTGATGCGAGCACTGTGGACACGTCGTGTGATGCCGCCCGTGGGATTGATCCCTGAGCTGGATGTTCTCCTCGTGAAGGATTTCGTGTAGGCTGATCATCAGGATTGCTCCCTGATCATCTTCTGGGCTTTTTCGTACAAACGCCTGTTTTTGTTTTTCTTCGGGTCCTCTTTTTTGTTCCGTTCACAGGCTTTCTGATAGTTCTCAGCCTTGTCTCGTTTGGTGCGCATGGCGTTTGCAAAATACCCGCTAGCCCGCTTGTGAAGTTTGATTGGATTTGTGCGAATATGAGTCTCCGCGATGCCGCCATCGGCACTGATCATGAGCAGGTCAATCGCAGCATCATCAAACCCCTGACCGCGCCAATACTCCCTCCCAGAATCCGTGATCATCAAGGTCTCTTTTTCATCGATCCAGAAGTGGCAACTGTTAGCCAAGGCGATTTGCTCGCCTCGCGGGCGCGCGGGCGCTTGCGCACGCGAAAAGGGATCTTCTATTAAACTCTGAGTATAAGTATTATATATATTATTATTAATATTATACTCTGCGCGCGCGTCACGCGCACACGTAGAGGAATCGGGCTTAGCGCACGGTTTATGCTCACCATTGACCAAAGTTGGTAACTGCTGGTTACCGTTCGTTGGTAACTGTTGGTTACCCTTACTTGGTAACTGCGGGTTACCCTTAGAGCCTATCGGTAACTGATGGTTACTATCTATAGGTAACCGTTGGTTACTCTTGTTTGGTAACTGATGGTTACCATTAGAGGCTCCAGAGCGATACAAATTAACCGCTTCAGTGATCTGATCTTCAGTGTATGAATTACGAACAGCTTTGGTCCGACTTTCAGTGCAAACCTCAACGTACCCTGAAGATGTCAATTCGTTGCGGCATTTGACAGCTGTATTGCGTTTCTCAATACGCAGATCATTGCAGTACTGAGTAAGTGATTTTTGTAATATCCCCTCGCTGTCACTCATAGACCAGTAATAAATTTCAGCGATCAAACGCTCGCGAGTTGATATGCCATCATAATCAACGAATGCTCTGCAGATCATGGCAAGGCGAATCTCAGCCGTTAACTGTAACGGCTCATTTGACTTCCGCCTGATGCTAAAATCTTCAGTTGTGATCGCTGAAGTGGCTACGTAAGTCTCTGTCCCTTCAGGGGAATAAAGCATTTCATCCCCCTTAATGGATTGTTTCGCTGTCCGACTCGATCCAATCCGTATCCTGCTCTTCGGCCTCTTCCATAGCCTTGAAGCATTCTGCCTGTTTCGTCCGAATCATATGGCGAATCGGCACTGGGACACACATCCAGCCCGCAACGCAGTCCATCAGGAACTGGCGCTCCTCCTCAGTCAGGGGCTCATTGTGGTAAAGCTTGTCGATGATTTCGATGGAGAAAGCACGAATCTCTTCTTCAGTCATATGTTCCTCTTCTCACCCAACGCACAACATGTGGTGTGTTAAATTTTGGTGATTCGGTTAACGATTTGCTAACCTATTGAAAACACTGACAGATAAACTACTTGCATTCCGAACTGATTCGCGGTACAAAATACGCGGTGATAAACTACGCGTAAACTTCTTCTTCGTCATGATGGTTTCCCTCCATCGATGCCCTGGCTGCTGCGCGGCGGCCAGGGCATAATTTTACATTGTCGCTTATTCGGTTAGGATTTGTCTAGGGGTAAAAATATCTTTTTTTCGTCACAAAAGCGAAAAATTTTATCGCGGTCCTTCAATCGAACCACGGCCCCTTTAAGCTGCTGACGCAGCCATATGATCTCCTGCGCTAGTGCAGATACGGTTCTCTCGACGTCTTCGACGGTTCTATGAAGACGTTCAGCCTCATCCCTATAATCAAGGATTATATTTTCAAGCTGCAGGGCGACTGTCTGCCAGTCGTCTTTATCAGGCTGTTTGAATTTCACTTGGTCCCCCTCCCGGCCAGTGACCGGCCACAGTCTGTCCGCTGACCGGGTCGTTGGCCGGTCAATGACAAGCTCTTCATTTAACACGCGAAACTAGATTTTGCTCAGTTCCTTTTTTAGGCACTCTTTGGCACTGGCNNATTGGCTGGCTAGGGGGAATCCAATAAACGGTCGCCCTATCTTTGCCGCACATGCGAGCGATGCGCTCGAAAATCGGTCCTGTCAATCGCTTGCGCTCACGGACAACGCCTGGCACGTCCCGCATCATTTTGCGCGCCCTGCCAGTCGGAATCTGCTTCACGCCGTGCATCTCACAATACGATTCAAACAGCTCGTCAATCTCGTCGGCCCACCACCAGCCATAAGCTTCTTGCGTGCGCATCCAGACGACGAACTCATACACTACATGAGATTCGCATGCGTAATGATAGGCGCTGGGCGCCTGTGAATGTCCCTGATCCGCAAACGCCAAATTCGTTCGCATTGAAATCCCCGCTGCAGCCTGCTATAATGTTAAGCTGGCTCTAGTTCTTCGACTGATTCTTTCTCCGTGTCGTCGTCAGTTTGACCCTGCAGTGGATAAGGTGGTGGCACACTCTTATCGCAGGAGTAGCCTGCTTTGACCATGTGGTAAGCGCAATAGGTTTGCATCGGCGCTGTTCGCGCAGCGCAGAAATGAAAGTCCGGGTCTTTCGGATCGCCGATCGGCCATCGGCAGTCACGGTCTTCGAGTTCTATGAGAGTTTTCCGCTGGTCGACTGGCACGTCGACCTCCGCGTCTGTTGGAACAAATTTATCGGGATTGATTTGAGGGGGCTCAGGCCGGTTGATCGGCCAGAGGGACGGGGCCTCCTCATCCTTCTTCTTTGCCCGCTTGCGTTTTTTATCGAAGCCCTGACGATTGTGACGCTCCTGCTTCGTCATCTCATTCGGCGTCGTTCGTAAGCCAAGCCGCGCTAGCTTACCAATCACAGCGCTGCGAGATAAATTCTTTCCGTATTCATCGTTGAGGATTTTAGCCATTTTGACTGGATAGACGCGTTCCCACCACAGCTCTATCAGCCTCAAGACTTCTTCGTTAGTCCACGTCGAATTTGACCTGAACTGGATCTTAACAGGCTTTCCAGTATGCCTGCTGATCGGTATCTTCACCCGCTTTTCCAGATCTTTGAGACTCATGGTTGCTCCAAAAAAGGGAGCGGCACGAGTGACAAAGCCGCCTAGGTAGGGAGGAAGCCCAAGTCTGGGCCTGATCAAATTGCCACAGTCTGTAACCACGCGCAAGCGTTATTATATTTATTTGACCCATTTTGCGAATGCGGTTAAGATTCCGCTTCGGAAGAGGAGGGACAATGACAACCAAAGATACGCAAGGAATCCATGAAGACTTAAAACGTCTCAGGGAGCTTTGGACACAGAACGAAGTGTGTCGTGCAGCGCTGATCGAGGCTTGCGAGAATAATGATATGAGAAAGTTTGTAGCTTTGAGCGAGCAGCTTGATGAGATCACCATACAGCTGCAAAAATTGCGAAAGAAAACAAGGCACTATGCGTCGTAGCCTGACACCAATGACGTTCAAGAAGATGTTGTACGGTGAGCTTGAGGGTAAAGTTCCGCTGTCGAATGTGTCCGTGACGAACCTTGGCACCAAGATTCTCTGTCAAATTGTTTTGCCCAAGGGCGGCCTACTCCACGTTGAAGAGGGAACAGTCTATCACGGCCCGAATGGTGTGACACATATGGCACGCAAGATTATTAACGTCTGGAAAACGAACATCGAGGGATGAATGGATTTTAGCTACTACAAGGCGGCGCTAGCTGGTCAGAAAGTTGATATATCGGCGGATGATCCGCAGCCAGGGTACTACCGCAAGAGAGATGGCAAAGACGGTCCTTATGAGCCGGTGATCATCTGGCCTGACAAGGAAGGCGTGATGAAGGCCACGACGCCTAAAGGCGTTCAGGACGCTATAGAAATCTGGACCTGGGTGGCTGATAAGCCTGTCAGTAAGGCTGATGCCGAGGTGGCTTTCGACACTGGCGCATGGCCTGGAGACGTTGCCATGCCGACCAACGCTCCTGATTTGTCGCTGCTAGAGGAAGTCAAAGACTACCTTGAAACCTGCAAGTCGTTCCACGAAGCTTTTCAAGATCTTAAGGAACGTGAAATAATGAGCTTGCCGCTCGCTGTAAAAGGCGATGCAAAGCCTGGAGAACCTGAGCATCAAGACATTCGAAAAGCACAGGTCACCCAAAAGAATGAAGAAATTACCAAGAAAAATGCCGACATGGCTGCCAATTATGCAACGCATCTAGGTCGCCTGTCGAAGCAGCTGGACGATGAGCGCAAGAGCAAGGTGGCTCCGCATTTAGAAGCCCAGCGCGAAGTCAATGGTAAATACAACCCAATACTTGAAGAAGCGAAAAAGGTTGTTAAGGCCCTGAAGGCGATTGCTGGTGCTTGGCTGATTGCTCAGGAAAAGAAGGCGAAAGAGCAGGCTGAGGAAGGCGTCGAAGTCAAGGTCAAGGCGGGCGGCCAGCGCGGGCGCCGTGTCGGTCTTAAAACAGTTATTAGGTATGAAGTGGAAGATGCTGACAAGCTAATCGAGTGGGCCGTTAAAAACTATAAAATGGACATGCTTGATCGCGCCAGGACACTCGGCATTACCGACGTGAAAGAAGGCCGTGACGTTCCAGGCCTGAAGAAGATTGATACGAAGGAGGCAGTCTAATGGCGCTTGAAAACCTGCCGGCCATTCAGGAAATGGCTGAGCTCTACAAGCTTGATGGCAAGCAGCTCCTCTACACGATCAAAAACACGGCAGTCGACGGCAAGATCAATGACGCCGAGCTGCTGTCTTGCTGCCTTGTTGCCAAGGAGCATGGCCTGAATCCCCTGACTAAAGAAATCTACTTCATGAAGACCAAAGGGGGAAAGATTCAGCCAATTGTATCCGTAGACGGATGGATTAAAAAATGTAATGAGCACAAGAAATTCGACGGCATGGAGTTCGAAGACGTTCTTTACGACGGTAAGATTCAGGCCATTAGATGCACGATCTATCGTAAAGACAGGACNNTAACCGAGTACCTTGAAGAGTGTCGCGGCACGTCACCGGCCTGGAAGAGTCATCCTAGCCGCATGCTGCGTCATAGGGCGCTCATACAGTGCGCTAGGCTGGCATTTGGTTTTGCTGGGATCATGGACCCTGATGAATACCAAACCTGGCAGGAGACCGTTGACGTGACGCCAGCGGAGGCTCCTCAGTTTGTTGACCTTGACATCGAAGAAGCTGAGATCAGCCAGGACCCAGAGGATGTCGTTCCGCCGAAAGGAACCGTGCTTATCAACGAAAAGATCATGACGTTTGTGGATGCCGTCGAAGAGTTCAAGGCCGACATTATCGTTTGCCAGACAGAAGACGACATAACGAATGTTCTTGATCAGTGGCAGGACACGATTGATCAGATGCCAGGGGGCTATCAAGACCAGTGTCAGGACATTGTAGTTAATCATGAAATCTAGGGGGACCATGAAACACAAAGCGATAAATCCAGATCACTACCGGGATTGCACGATTGAGCCCATCGAGGTGATCGAAGACTGGCAGCTGAATTACTATCTTGGCAATGCCGTTAAATACATCTCGCGCGCCGGTAAAAAGGACGATGCCTATGACGACGTCTTAAAGGGGGCAAATTATCTTTTCCGCGCGGCAACGGGGCGCTGGCTTCCGAACGATTTACTGGAAGACGACGATGAGTGAAAAAGTCTCACCTGAAATAAAGATTCTCAGGGACGCTTGGGCCAGAGACCTCGAAGACATGAATGAAACGCTTGGCGTAAGCGAACAGGCGATCGAGGTTCTGAAACAGCGTCTTTATGTGGCCGAGCAAATGATTAAAGCAAAGTCCGACGAAGCCAAGGCTTACAAGGCTTCGATGGAGCAGATGAAGCAGCAGCGCGATCATTACCGTAAAAGGCTATCGTGGTACATGCGCAAGCAGTCGAGGGAAGAAAGTGAGTGACTTCCAGCCGGACAAGGGCAATCGAGACCACCTGAGAGAGCAATGGCGATTGTTAGCGCTGCAATGGAGTGAGCTGGAGGATGCCGCGTCTCGCCTGGAGGAGGGCCGCAGCATCGTTATTTCAGAGGAGGTTTTGAAATTAACCGAGGGGGGCATGAGCTATGCTCAGGCAGAACGCAAGGCACGCGTATCGGACAGGTTCAAGAAGTATGTCCATGCGATGCACGACGCCAGAAAAGCCGCCAACGATGCAAAGATAGAGATGCAGAATGCCGACCGACTTTACTGGCACCATGCAACAGACGAGGCCAATCAGCGAGCTGAGATGAGGTTGAGCAGATGAGCGAAGAGCAGTTCTATATGGGACGGGTTAGTGAGTTAGAAAAACGTGTGGCGGACCTTGAGAAAGATCTAAATTCGGCGCACGCCAATGTCGATTTTCTGGTCAAGGTTGCTAACAGTTTGCAAGGCGGCTTGACGCATATTGCGAACAGCAGCATGTCGAACGATGAGACCAAAGCGTTTATTAAAGAAGTGATGTATGGGAAAAACTTAATCAAACCGTGAGGAACCCATGAGACACCTACTGATGGCTGTTGTATCAGTAGTGTGCGTCGTACCAGTAGCAATCGCAAGTGACGGCCCGCAAAATTGTGAGGCCAACCCTGACCAACCTTTCTGTGGTGATGGCGCTGGGCCGCCGGGTCCACCAGGGCCAGCAGGCCCGCCAGGATTGGATGGCAAGGACGGGCAAGATGGCCAAGACGGCCAAGACGGCCAGGACGGAGCGCAAGGCCCACAAGGCGAGCCGGGGGAACAAGGCCCGCCAGGTCGTGATGGAAGTAACGCTTCCCTTGATGGTGAAATGGCCCTTGGCGCAGCGCTTTCTATGCCAGCGTGGCTAGAGACGGACGAAAACTATTCCATATCAGGCGGACTAGGTTTTTCCGAAAATTCTACAGCGTTCGGAGTCACCGGAGTCATGCGCATCGACAAAGAGGTGTCTGGCTTCGTTGGCTTTGCTGTTGACGACGGCGGCAACTGGGCCGGTCGCGCTGGCGCCCGCATAGGATTCAAATGA
>JABAHP010004998.1_pt2 | contig 20166 bp, 18 predicted proteins | sample 7062081 | NCBI WGS metagenome assembly JABAHP01 (sample SAMN14534357, study PRJNA622989) | marine sediment metagenome | biome: marine biome [ENVO:00000428]; feature: marine pelagic biome [ENVO:01000023]; material: deep marine sediment [ENVO:00002113] | place: India: Gulf of Kutch | collected...
GCCAGCGATCCGATTCATCATCCGCATCTGATCGAACCCACAAACGCAATCATCATGTCCCAGGAGGCTTATACCAAGTACGTTCCCAAATTGGCTGCCGGCGCAACCCTGTTAATTGACGACGGGCTGGTAACATTATCCCCTGATCACCGCCAGGATCTGAAAACGTATGGGATTCCAGCTACCCAAATTGCGGAAGAATTGGGCAATTCACGGGCGGCCAATACCGTGATGCTGGGTCTCTGGACAGCGATCATCGGAGCGGTGAGCAAATCGGCCATGCTGGGATCTGTGGCGGATGCCGTGCCTCCCAAGACCGTAGAGGTCAATTTAAACGCTTTTGAGGCTGGTTTCAAAAAAGGTTTGCGCCACCAAGACAGCAACGCGTTATAGGTCCGGAAGCCATGAACAAGGAGGAAAGCTTCTGTGAACCCAGGCGTCCTAATTATTGGTGGAAGCCCTGCAGGGCTCCAAGCAGCCCTGGATCTGGCTCAAGCCGGTACTGAAGTCCTTTTGACAGAAATTTCACCTTTCATTGGAGACGATACGGTCTCCAAGTCTCCCACCTATATTTCGAGTGCACACGCCCTGGAGGCCGCCAAACATCCCCGTATTCATCTGTTGACCCGCACAGCGTTTAAAAGTGCTGAGAAAATCAGAGATGCTTTCAAGGTTCGTCTTCAGATGCAGCCGCGATATGTCGATTTAAACCGATGCACGAACTGTGGGGACTGCCTTGAGGCCTGTCCGGTACAGGTGCCTGGAAATGATCACAAAGCCATCTACCTTAGAGATGGCCATCAGCCCCAGTCTGCCGTTATCGATAAAATGGGCCTGGCGCCTTGCGCGCATGCCTGCCCGGCGGGTATCCATGTCCAGGGCTATGTGGCGCTTATCGCTCAGGGGCGTTTTCAAGAGGCACTGGATCTGGTGCGGGAAGCCATCCCTTTTCCCGGCATCTGCGGCCGGATATGCACCCATCCCTGTGAAATCAATTGCCGCCGTAACGAAGTAGACGAGCCGGTGGCCATTCGTCAGCTTAAACGGTTTATTGCCGATTGGGAGCTCAAAAAGGCCAACACGACCAATCGCAAAAAATCTAAAATACCGTCGCCGGCTATCGATGCCAAGCGAGTTGCTATCATTGGCGCAGGCCCGGCCGGGCTGACGGCAGCGCATGATCTGGCGCTTAAAAATTATAAGGTGACGGTTTTTGAAAAGCTCCCTGTGGCAGGTGGCATGATGGCAGTGGGCATCCCATCCTATCGTCTTCCCAGGGATATTCTGAAAGCGGAAATCAGGGTCATCGAGGAAATGGGCGTTAAAATCAAGACAGGGATGGCTTTTGGCAAAGACTTTAATATNNGATTTTAATATCGAGACGCTCAGATCGAAAGGGTATTCAGCACTTTTTCTGGCCACCGGTTTGCATGGCAGCCGCAGACTCGGGGTCGCCGGCGAAGACCTGTCCGGCGTCTTTGATGGGGTGTCTTTTCTGCGCGATGTTGCGCTTGGCAAAAAGGTGTCGACAGCTGAAAAGCTTATCGTTGTTGGGGGGGGTAATGTGGCCATCGATGTGGCGCTGACGGCCAGACGTTTAGGATCAAAAGCGGTTACCATTGTTTGTCTCGAAACCCGCGAAGAGATGCCGGCGCGCGATGACGAGATTAAAGAGGCCCTGGAAGCCGGTGTAAGAATTGTCAATTGTTTTGGGCCGAATCGCCTCCTGGGCAAAAACAACCAATTTACAGGAATTGAATTCAAACGCTGCACCTGTGTTTTTGATGATCAGTGCAATTTTAATCCCCAGTATGATGAAAATGAACTCAATACCCTGGAAGCGGAAGCCGTAATGATTGCCATCGGTCAACGCGCTGAAAAGAACTTTTTAGAAGCAGAGAACATTATGCAGTCACCCCAGGGCGGCATCCAGGCTGACCCGCAAACGCTTCAAACGAGCATACCCTGGGTATTTGCCGGCGGGGATGCGCTTTACGGACCCAAAACCGTCATCGAGGCCATTGCCAGCGGTAAACAGGCTGCTGAAAACATCGATCGGTATCTTGGGCAGTGCGATTCAAAAGCGGTTCGCATCAGCCAGCGGCCGGATGTCGTCAACGCCAATGATGATATCACTGGTCATTCGTTAAACGGTCAATCACAAAATAGGTTTCAGTTACCCATTTCTGAGCGGCCCATGGCCGAAACGGAGCTGGTCCCCAAACCACGGTTATCCATGCCGGTTCTGCCCATAGAGGAAAGTTTAAGCAGTTTTTCCGAGGTGGAGTTGGGTTATTCAGAAGAACAGGCAATTGCCGAAGCCCAACGCTGCCTGGCATGTGGTCCTTGCAGTGAATGTATGGCCTGTGTCGAGGCTTGCAAAGCAGGAGCAGTCAACCATGCTGAGCGTGAAAAAATCGTCGAGTTCGATATGGGGGCCGTCATACTGGCCGATGATCTGACTACATTTGCGAAATTGGGGCTGCAAGAAGGACCGGGCCTTTATCGGGTATCACCCCAAGAGACGTTTGCGGCCTCTGTTACGGCCGCGCACGCCATGCACCACACACGCGCCCAGCGGCATTTTACAGAGTCATCCATTCGGGAAGCAGCGCATCGGGGAGGCCCTGCGCGCATGGGTGTGTTTATTTGCCAGTGTGGCGATCACATCGCCCGGATCATCGATACGGAAGCGTTGCGCCAACGATCAGCTGATCTATCCGGCGTTATCCATGCTGCTGTAATTTCCCAGGCCTGCTTACCGGAAGCGGCTGAACATATTGACAATGCGGTGCTGGACCACGGTCTGAACCGGGTGCTTTTGGCTGCCTGCAGCTGTTGTTCGCTGGACCAGGTTTGCTTCAGTTGCACGTATCAACGCGTTCGCTGCAAAGATAACTTGGGGCTTTTCGCGGCTGGCACTGACGGCTCATGCAGTCCAAAAGAGCGCTTGTCGGCTGGGGATTCGTCCAATCTGATCTGGGAATTTGTGAATATCCGCGAGCATTGTGCCTGGGTACATGCTGACGATCCGCCGGCCGCAACCGCTAAGGCAGACAGGTTAATTGCGGCTGCTGCGGTCAAGTTGAAGATGGCGTCCCCCCAACCNNGCACGGATATGTCAGAATTTACTCAATGACCGGCAGATTGTCACCCGGGTCGCCGAGCAGTTGCCCCATCAGATTAGGCGTGTTGATGGGCAATATGCGGTTTCGAATCCATTGACGGTGCAGCAGGCAACAGCCGTCGTACTGGCACCGCAAGACGCGGTCGAGGCGGATCTGTTGTGCCATGCATTTGTGACCTCAGGTAAACGCGATCGACTCATGCCGATGCCACCGGAAGTTGAAACGCTGTTGCCGGGCGTTTTTTTCTGTGATCCGCTAGATGGCCTATCGAGCGGAGCAGCTGCTGCCGTCAAGGTGGCCGGCTGGCTGCATCAGCTGGCCGAACAACCCAAACCCATAGCGGCCTCGGTCGATCCGCACCGCTGCCGGGCCTGTAAAACGTGTATCGATATTTGTGAATTGGGTGCGCCGCAACTGGTTGGTGAAGAACCGCAGCGCCACTCCTGGATCGATCCGATGATCTGTTCGGGATGCGCCAGTTGTGCCGCGCGATGTCCCTCTGGAGCGATAACAGCAGGCGATGCCACAGATGAACAACTGGACGCCATGCTTGCAGCTGTCCTTAAAGCAGATGATCGGAATGCCGGGCAAAAGGCAGTGGTTTTTACATGTAATTGGGATGCCTACCGGGGACTTGAAGCCGCGGGCCGCCAGCATGCATCCTATACACCATGGATTTATCCCCTAAAAGTCATGTGCCTGGGCCGGTTGAATCCCGGAATTCTCCTGAGCGCTTTTTATCTGGGTGCTGACGGTGTTTTACTGCTGGGGTGCGCACCGGAGGAATGCCATTATACATTTGGCAACCAGCGTGCCCAAGAAACATTTGATTTGACCCGTCGGTTAATGCAGCTGCTGGGACATGCAAATAAATGCCTGGTACTGGATCGAATCGCGGCCGACGATGCAGAATCCTGGGTATCAAAAATACAAACCTTTATGGATGGCCTGAATGGAGGCGGGCAGCAGCATGGGTGACATGAAAGACATTATCCAACACTGTCGGGCGTGGTATTGCCAGGAATGTGGCAAGTGTAGTGCGGTATGCCCGATCACCCGTTGGGAAACGCGTTCCTATAGCAGCCCGCGGCTGCTGGTAGAGAAGGCCATCGATGGCCAGCCCGAGGAGATCATGCAAGATCCATTATTTTGGTCCTGCCTGACATGCCAGCGCTGCAGTCTATTGTGTCCATCGGATGTCTATTTTTCTGATTTTATACAGCAGGCCAGAACCCTGGCCACAGGATGCGGACAAACCGGTGAATGCACGCATGGAGCGGTAATTCAAAACTGGGGTAAAATGATGACCGAACCGGGCCCTGCACAACATCGCCTGGACTGGATCACACCAGGGCTTCAGATATCGGATTCTTCGGAGATTGTTTATTTTACCGGGTGTTTGCCTTACTACGATGTCTTATTTAAGCATTTGGATATAGAGGGCATCGACATTGCCAGGGCAGCGGTTAAAATTTTAAACCATCTGGGGATCGCGCCTCAGGTCATGGCCGACGAGCGTTGCTGCGGCCACGATCAGTTGTGGGAAGGTGATATGCAGACATTTCAGGCACTGGCCAAACACAACCTTGAGGTCCTCAGCGCCACCGGTGCTAAAACCATTGTGACCACCTGTCCGGAATGCGCCCTCATGCTGACCCGGGAATACCCCAAACGGGTCGCAGACCATGGCATGGCTGTATTTCACCTGACTCAATATTTGGCGCAGGCCGTTGCCGATGGGAACCTCGTTATGGAGGCGAAAAATCAACAACGTGTCACTTACCATGATCCCTGTCGGTTGGGCCGCTATCTTGATATCTACGATGAGCCGCGATTGTTGATGACGGCTCTGGGATTGGATTTACGGGAAATGGAAAGGGTCCGCAGTGCTAGCCTGTGTTGCGGCACCACCGGGTGGACGTCTTGCGGACAGGTCAGTAAAAATATCCAGATTGAGCGGTTGCAGGAAGCGTCGCGGACTGGTGTCAGCCGGATGATCACAAGCTGTATTAAATGCCAGATTCATTTTCGTTGTGCCCAGCAGGATCCGCAGCTGGAAGATAAACTTAACCTTGAGATTCAAGATCTGACGACTTTAATCGCGAATCATCTTTGAACGTTGGCGTCGAAGAAAATTTGTCTGGGAGGTTATTTTAACATAAACAAAAAGTGCCCTTAATATGATGCAACCGGATATTTCCTCAACGGACATACTGGATCCGAATCTGCTCCAAAGCGTTGTGCGACAGGCGACATTTCAATGCCGCGCCGAAGGCAGTGGGTTTTACCTGTGCGATCCAGACGGCGGTCACAAAACCTTGCTGGCCACACAGAACCTGCCCAAAGAGCCCTGGGATGAGGTGCTTTTAAAAGAAATGCTCGACTCTCGGCAAGCTGTCGTTAAGACACTTCCGGATCAATCTGTCTTGATGGCGGCGCCGCTGGTTTGGCAGGAAGCCGTTCGCGGGCTGTTGATCGTTTTCGACCGTAAGCCTGGACGAACATTTAGCAAGCGAGATATCGCCCTCATCCAATCCCTGGCAGATCTGACGGCATCGGTTGCCCAGCAAAACGAGCGACTGGCACGCATGACCGCTCAGTTTCGCACCTTGCATACCATTGATGTGGCGCTGACATCCAGCCTTGAATTGGATCACGTCCTCAATCTGATCCTTGAAAAAGCCGCTGAACTGGTCAATGCCGAGCATGGCTCGCTGCGGCAACTGGAACCTGAGAGCGGTAATCTTGTCCTCAAGGCCCACTACGGAAAAGGGTGGACAAAAGAAAAGATGGCGTATACCCCGCGCATCGGGCAAGGAATTGCCCGCTGGGTGGCCGAAAAGCAACGGCCTTATCTAAGCCCTGACGTTCGTAAGGATCCTTTAAATGTTGTTCTTTTTGAAGATATGCGTTCGAGCATTTCAGTGCCCTTGTTGTACAGCTTAGACGAACGCCACCAAAAAGGAAAGTTCATCGGGGTTTTGCTCTTAGAGAGTTCTCGTCCAGCCGCCTTTGATCAGCAGGATGTTGAACTTCTGGAAGCGTTGGCTCAGGAAGCGGTCATTGCCATTCAAAACGCCACGCAGCTTCAAAAACTCAAAGCGGAGCAGGAACGGCGTTTGGCTGCCGAAAAGTGGGCCGTGATGGGCCAGGCTGCGACTGCCTTGGCGCATCGGATTAATAACCTGTTAGGAATTGTGCCGGTTAGCGCCAGTGAAGTGCTGCGAATGCTAGAGCAGATGAATCTGTCCGATGCAGACCGTCGTTGGGCCCAGTCTAATTTGGAGCGCATCAATCGGAATGCGCAGTTTATTCTCAAGCTCAGCGAAGCATTGTTCAGACCGTTTAAGGAATCCGGCCCACCGACTCGATTTGACCTAAACCGATTACTCAATGAAGCTTTAGACTCTGCCGACATGCCGGATGATGTTGAGGTCGTTTGTGACTATGATCAACAGCTGCCCCGGCTGAATTGCAGTTTGCTTCTGCTGGATATATTCCTAGAACTCATTACCAATGCTTGCAAAGCCATGCAGCGTCGCAGTCTCAAACGGCTCGAGATCAGCAGCCGATCTGAAAAAATTGATGGGCTGCCCTGGGTGCGGGTTAACATCAGTGATACGGGCAAAGGGATGTCATCCCATCATCTGGACCATTTATGGAATTTATTTCAACCCAGTGATGAAGGCCTTGGATTTGGACTATGGTGGATGCGGACCTTTATCGAGCGTCAAGGCGGAACCATCGAGTGCCACAGCCAGCCTGATCATGGGGCAACATTTATTATCAGGTTGCCTGTNNTTGGGATTTCGAGGACGAGTACGAGGACGACGACGAGGACGAAAGATGTGCTTTATCGTACTCGTTCTCCTACTCGTCCTCGTCCTCGGCTGTTCTCCAACTGTGCATTATTAGGCCAGGAGCAGGTGTCTCTGCACCGAGACGAAAACCAGAGACCAGCAGCCAGGGGCCAATCGCCGAACCCTGAACGCAAAGCCTTGAACCCTGAACCCTGAACCTCTGAACCTTTGAAGGAGCCAAAAATGCGCGGAAAAGTCCTAATTGTAGATGACTATGCCGATTGGCGAGGACTGCTGAGCGGACTGTTGGAACGCGAAGGGCATTTGGTCCAGGCCGTAGCAACCAAAGAAGAAGCCCTTGCCTATATTGTTGAAAACAAGGATCTGGATCTCGCTATTTTGGATATTCGATTGGTTGACGTGGATGAAAGCAATGAGGACGGTATTCAATTGCTGGCCGAAATCCGCAAGCAACTTTCGTTTACCCGTGTGATCATGGTCACCGGCTACGGTACCATGGAAACGCAACGCAAAGCGTTCAAACAGTATCGGGCTTTTGATTTCTTTAGCAAAGCTCAGTTTGATTCCGAGGAATTTAAAAAAGCCTTTCAAGATGCCATCGAGCAAGCAGTTCGGGACCGGCAGTTCTGGAAGGATAAGGAAATTGCACGCGGACAACACTATCAGACCTGGCAGCGGGAAAAATGTTGAGCCGACCGTTTGGCCGTCATGGAGCGATGCCGGGTTCCCGGATCGGTTCAAAATGATAACAAGCCGCAATCTATACCGCTTGTATCATCATGTTCCGAAAAAAGGATGGCGACATAAGTGTTGTCGCAAAAAAACGTTACCCAATTGGAACGTTTTTTGACAACCCCGATAATCCAAAACGAAAAATGTTCGCATTGCGCAAAGGAGGCCAAATTTGACCAAAGAAGAATTGCGGATAGGCGTTTTTGTATGTGATTGTGGCTCCAATATTGCCGGAGTTGTCGATGTCGACAAGGTCCAACGGTTCGCCGAAACGTTGCCGGATGTGGTCGTGGCGGTCCGGAACAAATACACCTGTTCCGATCCGGGCCAGCAAGAAATTCAAGAAACCATTTTCGATCACAAACTCAACCGCGTGGTGGTTGCATCTTGTTCACCGGCTTCCTACGAACCCATTTTTCGGCAATGCATCCAAGCAGCCGGGTTGAATCCCTATCTGCTGGAAATGGCGAATATTCGCGAGCATTGTTCCTGGGTGACGCGTGATTCTGACGCAGCCACTCGCAAAGCATTGGATATCGTGAGGGTTGCCGTTGCCCGTGCCAAATGGCTCTACCCCCAAGATGAGGAGCACATTCCAGTCACAGATGCAGCGCTGGTAATTGGCGGGGGAGTGGCCGGCATGCAGGCAGCCCTGGATCTGGCAGATGCCGGACATCCGGTCTATCTGGTTGAAAAAAAGCCGTCCATTGGCGGTATTATGGCCCAGCTCGACAAAGTCTATCCGGACATTGAGTGCAGCATCTGAATTCTCGGGCCCAAGATGATGGATGTCGGTCGGCATCCCCGAATTGAGCTCATGACCAATGCTGTATTGGAAGATGTCACCGGATACGTGGGTAATTTTAAAGCGCGGATTCGAAAAAAGCCCCGGTATGTCGATGAAGATCAATGTACGACCTGCGGTGATTGTGTGGCGGTCTGTCCGGTGGTCGTCCCCGATGAATTCCAGATGGGGCTGAGCAGCCGCCGAGCAATCTACATTCCTTTTCCGCAAGCTGTTCCCTCAGCATATGTGGTTTCAGCCGAAGATTGTTTGGGCCGCAACCCGATTGCTTGCGGCAAGTGCATCGAATCCTGTGAGAAAAATTGCATTGACTTTGATCGGGAAGATGAGCTTATCGATATTGATATCGGCGCTATTATTGTGGCTACCGGAATGGACATATACGATCCGACCGCACTGGATGAATACGGGTACACGCGCTTTGTCAATGTGGTCACCAGCCTTGAATTTGAGCGCCTGATCTCAACCGGAGGCGCTTTGGGCGGACATTTAGGACGCCCAAGCGACAAGAAGCGTCCCTTGCGTATCGGCTATATTCAGTGCGTGGGCTCTCGAACCCAAGACCCTACCCGCGGTAATCCGTATTGTTCCAATATTTGCTGTATGAACAGCATCAAAGGTGCCCAATACCTGATCGATAACTACCCGGATACAGACATTACGATTTTTTATACCGATATTCGCGCCTATGGGAAAGGGTTTGAAGAGCTTTTGATGCGGACCCGTGGCCATGGGGTTCGATACCTGCGGGGTTTGCCAGGTGAAGTCCGGGAAGACCCCCACAGCAAAAATTTGTGGGTGACCGTTGAAAATACAACCGAAAAGCGCCTCGAAAAATTAGAATTTGATATGTTGGTGTTGGCGGTTGGTGCTGTGCCGGCCGTTGATACCGAGTTTGTGCGTCAGATGGTCAGTCTATCAAAATCTCCCGGCGGATTTCTAAAAGAAGCGCATGCAAAGTTGAGGCCTGTGGACACACCCACAAAGGGGGTCTATATTGCTGGCGCGGCTGAAAGCCCCAAAGATGTTCGTGAAAGTGTCACCCAGGCCAGCGCCGCCAGTTCGCGGGCTTCTATTTTGTTGCAAAAGAATCACTTCGCCGTTGAGGCGATCACAGCGGTTATATATGAAGAGCCGTGCACCCGCTGTGGTCAATGCGCGCATGTCTGTCCTTTTGGTGCCATAACCTGGGAAAAGAAGCAGGTGCCCCAGATCATCAGTGCGGCTTGTGCCGGGTGTGGGACGTGTGCGGCCGAATGTAAATTTGGGGCTATTGAAATGCGGCATTTTTCAGACCAAGCGATCTATGCCCAAATTGACGCTATTTTAGAAGAAAAGCGTCAGGAAAAAATCGTAACCTTTGCCTGTAATTGGTGTTCTTACGCCGGAGCTGACACAGCAGGTTTAAGTCGTATGGCTTACCCGCCCCATGCCTTTATTATCCGTACGATGTGCTCGGGGCGGGTGAATCCGGAATTCGTGTGGTATGCATTTCAAAAGGGTGCGCCGGTTGTGCTGGTTTCTGGCTGTCACTATGTCGACTGCCATTACATTGATGCCAATCGAAGCACGGTTCGTCGCATTGACGGATTATGGGATAAATTGATAAAAATGGGTATCCGACCTGAGCGGCTGATGTTGGAATGGTGTTCAGCCGCCGAAGGTGGCCGCTGGCAGACCATCATGCTGGAAGCTGAGAAGAAGCGCCAATCGGTGACACCCGAAGAAATTGAGCTGACCCGCTCTGAATTGTCAAAGGTTCGGGTACCCCGGCCCCGGAATCCCAAAACAGCTGACGAAAACACCATGGCTCAATTTCATTGCCACCGTTGCGGTCACTTATGGGAAGGTCGATACAACGTGGATTGGGAGCGCATCTGTCCCAGCTGCCGATCCAACAGCGTTCATTGGGTGCGACCCGGTCACTAGCGTGCGGTCCCAAAAATAATTGACAAAATGGTTGCCGGTCATGTCATTTCCTGACATGCGCTATGAATTTCAAGGTGCTTTGTGCCTCGATATTTGGGATTCAAGCTACGCCATGGACTGACACAAATGCCTGGGTGCCTATCATCCCAAATATTGGGGCACTGGGCTGCACATGGTGTAATCATCAGCATATCACCTGTCAGAAAACACATGCCTGCCAGGCTGCTCTATCGCAGATGGCTTCTAAATGACAACCATCCCGTTCGATACCATGGCAGAACGCAACAAAGCACCTGTGGGATCTTGTTTTCCTTGACATTCACCCCTATAATCACTATTGAGCCACTTTACATACTTCCTAAAACATTTTTAACGACTAGTGAGCGGATTTAAATGGCCAAACCAAAGTTAGAAAAACATCATATCAACTCGGATTGGTGCAAGGGTTGTGGCATTTGTGTTGCGCTTTGCCCGAAAAAGGTTCTGGAATTAGACGATCACGAAAAGGTCTTGGCGTTGCGACCACAGGATTGTATCTGCTGTAAACTTTGTGAGCTTCGCTGCCCGGATTTGGCAATCGAGATCGAAACTAAAGAATAGGCGATGATATGAGCGAAAACATAAAATTTGTCCAGGGCAATGAGGCCTGTGCCGAAGCTGCCGTGTACGCCGGGCTTGATTTTTACGCCGGCTATCCCATAACACCCTCTTCGGAAATTACTGAATTTTTGGCCTCACGACTGCCACAAATTGGCGCAAAGTTTATGCAGATGGAAGATGAAATTTCGTCGATGTGTGCCATCATCGGCGCTTCTCTGACCGGTTGTAAGGTAATGACCGCCACCAGCGGTCCCGGTTTCTCTCTTATGCAGGAAGCTTTAGGTTATGCCATTATGGCTGAAATTCCGTGTGTGATCGTCAACGTGCAGCGTGGTGGACCGTCCACCGGACTGCCAACCCACGGTAGCCAGGGCGATGTGAATCAAGCCCGCTGGGGGACTCACGGCGACCATGCCATTATTGCGCTGACGGCTTCCAATCATCAGGATATATTTGCGCTGACAGTCGAGGCTTTTAACCTGGCTGAAATTTACCGAACGCCGGTCATTTTGCTACTCGATGAAGTTGTTGCCCATATGCGGGAGCGTCTCGTGATCCCACAACCCGGTGAAATGCCCCTTGTCGAGCGGCTGAAAACAGCCGTCAAAGAAGGCGTCGATTACCATCCCTATCTGCCGCGCGAAGATGGCCGCTTGCCGATGTCCGATTTCGGCGGGGTTCATCGCTTCAACGTGACCGGACTTTTTCATGATATGTGGGGGTTTCCGTCCAGCGAACCCAGAGCGGTGCATGGTCTACTGCGTCATCTGGTCGACAAAATCGAGAACCGGGTCAATCAACTGGCCCGTTATAAAGAATATTATATCGAGGATGCCAAGCACCTGCTGATATCTTACGGCTCGTCGGCCCGTTCGGCTCGTCATATCGTAGAAAAAAGAAGATCGCGCGGCGAGCGACTGGGTTTGTTGGAATTGCAGACACTCTGGCCGTTTCCTTATGAAATAGTCCGTGAAAAATGCGCTGCGACCCAATCGGTTATTGTAGTCGAGCAAAACATGGGTCAGGTGCTTCAATCCGTGAAGCTGGCAGTGGATAAGCCCGATAAAGTGTTTCTGGCCAATCGCATTGACGGCGTTTTTATCATGCCGTCGGATATTTTGAATATCCTGCGGTTGATCCAGGGTAAGGGGGTTTAAGCGATGGCGCTAAAGGCATATTTACGAGAGCGATTTTTTCCACATCTCTGGTGTCCGGGGTGCGGTCATGGCATGGTTTTAAACGGACTGCTGCAATCCATTGAAAAAATGGGACTCAGCAGAAACGAGATCGTCATGGTTTCGGGTATTGGCTGTTCATCGCGCATTACCGGCTATGTGGATTTTCATACCCTGCATACGATTCATGGTCGAGCACTGGCCTTTGCAACGGGTGTCAAAATGGCTCGCCCGGAACTCAATTTGATTGTGCCCATGGGTGACGGCGATGCTCTGGCAATTGGCGGCAATCATTTTATTCATGCAGCGCGCCGCAATATCGATATTACCGCTATTGTCATGAACAACCGTATCTACGGTATGACCGGTGGGCAGTTTTCGCCGTTATCGGGTGAAGACGTCAATGCCACTACGGCACCCTATTTAACCATCGATCCCAGTTTTGATGTAGTGGAACTGTCAAAAGCGGCCGGTGCCACCTTTGTAGCCCGGACCACAACCTATCACATCAAGCAGATGGCCGATATTATTCAACAGGCCATTTTGCATGAAGGTTTTTCGGTAGTGGAAATTTTCTCCCAGTGCCCTACTTATTTTGGGCGCAAAAACAAAGCGGGTGACGCGGTGGACATGATCGCGCATTTTAAGAAATATACAACCCCGATTGGTTCAAAGGCCAAAAAAGAAAACCCGGACCTGATCGAGCGCGGTATTTTTGTCCAGAAAGAGAAGCCGGAATATTGCAACCAATATGAAAAGCTGGTTCAAAAGGCGATGAAAGGTCGTTAAAAATGGAAAGATGCAGAATGGTATTTTCAGGTTCGGGTGGGCAGGGGGTCATCACTGCTGCCATCATCCTGGCCGAAGCAGCCGTTATCTATAATGGATTAAATGCCGTACAATCCCAATCTTACGGGGCCGAGGCCCGCGGGGGGGCAACGCGTTCTGATATCATCATATCCGACACGATTATCCACTATCCCAAGGTCATTCAGCCCAATGTGCTCGTCTGCCTGACCCAGGCAGCCTACAATAAGTTTTATTCGATTATCCGGCCGGGAGGCCTGCTGATCAGCGATAGCCGCTATGTCCAAACCGAAAAAAAAGTTGATGCCCAGCAAAAAGAGATTGCAATGTATGATACGGTCATCGACAAAATCGGCAAACCCATTGTTTTTAATATTTGCATGCTCGGTGCCGTTATTGCCATAACTGAATTGATTGAACCCGAATCGATTATGAAAGCACTGGAAAATCGCATTCCGGCAGATTTTCTGGATATGAATCGCAAAGCGCTGGATGTTGGGGTTCAGCTGGGAAAAGCAGCCGAAAACCGGCTTTAGGCCATCATCTTTTGTCCGAGAGCTGTGTTCCCCCGCAAAATGCGGGATTTCACGTCTGTTTTCAAGAATACTAAGGTGTTCATCAAAACGATTCGATATACTTGCGTATTTAAGTATACGCTCTGTTTTCGAATCGTTTTGCCGCCTTGCTCTCGAATAAAATCTAACGGCCTAAAGCCGGTTTTGTTCTCATATTTTTTCAAAATCTTATTTCTTACACCACCCCAGTACTTCAATCCGGCCTTCGTAGCCGAAGCGACTTCGGCGGAGTAGGCTACACCATCACTCCGGTTTGTAATTCTATAGGGGTTGGTGTTCTCGCCGGCCACCTGCGACCCGACGATCAGACCTTACCACAGGCGTTGCGCATGCTTTTGCGGCAGACCGGCCGCCATCATTTTTTTAACCACCGCAGCAATGTCGTAGGCCACAAACTTGACGTCAACAGTATCCTCGGTTGAGTCCCAGATCAGATACTTGGCTTTATTGTTTCCATCTCGGGGCTGTCCGACGCTGCCGGCACTGATGATATATTTGCGACGGCTGTCCAGCTTGTTGAGGCCTGCCTTGAGCTTGCCACTGCTAAGGCCCTGCCGGCCAAAACTGACGAAGTCCAGCGTGTGGGTGTGGCCGATAAAACAACGTTTTTCGCTTAAGCGCTCCAGCGCTTGGATTTTTGTTTCATCGGATAGCTGGAACAAATAGGTCAGCACAGAGTCCGGCGGAAATCCATGAACGAAGCGACATCCGTACGCGCTCCAATGGGTTTTGAGATTGCCGATGAAATTGATGGATTGAGGGGACAATAGTTTGCGGGTCATATTCAAAGATTTGCGGGCAGCATGGTTAAACCAGTCCAGGTAGGTTGGCTCAACCAGGGCCAGCTCATGGTTGCCCTGCAAGGCTGTAATTTTGTGCTGGCGAATGCGTTTGATGACCTCTTCCGGCTGCGGGCCATAACCGATATGATCCCCCAGGCTGATGATATCGTCAACCTGGGACCTTGCGATATCAGCCGAAACCTGCTCGAATGCCTCCATGTTGGCATGGATATCGGAAATAATGGCTATTTTCATTGCTAAATCCTCAACTGAGCGTCGGGCCCAATTGAATGTCAATCAATATTTATTGTCGCAGCAGGTTAAAATACCAGGCGATCAATTGCGGGCCCAAAAATATATAAGCAATGGCGCCGATGGCCAGGAAGGGCCCAAATGGCACTTTAAGTTTCATCGATGTACGGGACTTTACCATAACGAGCATGCCGACGACCGTTCCGATGGCTGAGGCCACGAATATCGTAAATAAGACGCCCTTCCATCCGATAATAGCGCCCATCATCGCCAAAAGTTTGATGTCGCCACCGCCCATACCTTCTTTTCGGGTCAGCACATAATACAACTGGGCGACGATCCACAGACTGCCGCCGCCGATTAAAATACCCAAAATAGACTCAACAAGCGTAATATCGGACAGGGCGAAACTGGCCGCAAAAAAAATCGGTATACCCGGCAGGCTAATCACGTCGGGGATAATCTGGTGATCAATATCAATAAATGTGATCGCCAGCAGCGTTGCGATAAAGGTAAAATAAATCAGTGCTTCAAAACTCAAGCCATATTTCAAAAATACACCCACGGCAAAAATGCCGCTGATACATTCAATGACGGGGTAACGAAATGAGATGCGGGCTGCACAATGGCGGCATTTTCCGCGCAATGCAATATAGCTGAAAATCGGAATATTGTCATAAAAAGCGATGAGGGTCCCGCACCGGGGACACATCGAGCGGGGATGGACAATTGATTTTGATTCCGGAAGTCGATATATGCACACATTCAAAAAACTTCCGATACAAATTCCAAAAACAAAAACCAAGAATTCGGTCAAATAATTTGTTATCATCGGTTAACGGTCCTGACGGGGTAAGCGTTCTTTAGCAGTACGCATCTTAATCGAATGCACCATTGTCGCAATAGGCACTAACCGACCTCACGCGCCTTTAAAATACAAAGAGCGTCACTATTTTATGGGTCAAGAATATATTTCATAAAAAATTAAACTGGATATTGTCAAAGAAAAATTTAATCTTATTTTAACGGGTTACACTGCACAACCAATCGGGTTGCCCATCAAGGGTTAATTTCGGCCCAAATCGGGTGAACCTTAAATTTTAGGGCAGTGCGCAGGAGCGAAAATGGCACAAAGCGATACAGACGATCTGATTAGCCTTATTGAAGAAGACAGCGCCAATGCTAAGATACCGATCACTATTCCGTTATTGCCAGTCCGGGATGTCGTCGTATTTAGCGATATGGTGTTACCGTTGTTTGTCGGTCGCGAAAGATCTATTCGAGCGGTTGAAGAAGGTGTCGCCAAAGATGGATATGTGATGCTGGTCACCCAAAAAGATCCCGCAATTGAAGACCCGGTCGCGACTGACATTTATAAGATCGGCACGGTCAGCCGGATCTTACGGATGTTGAAGCTTCCGGATGGTCGGGTCAAAGCGCTGGTGCAGGGTGTTGCCAAGGCTAAAGTTATTCGTTACCTGAGAAAACGCTCATTTTACCGGGTAAAAATTGAAAAAATTGAAGAGTCGCCTGTTGGCGAAATCGATCTGAAGACAGAAGCCCTGATGCGAACGGTCAGGGAAAATACAGAAAAGATCCTTTCGCTGCGGGGGGAGCTATCCGGTGATATCAGCACCATATTAGAAAGTATCGAAGGACCGGGCAAACTGGCCGATCTGGCAGCATCCAATTTAAAGCTCAAAATTCAGGAATCCCAGGAACTTCTGGAGTTAACGCATCCGGTCAAACGCCTCAAAAGAGTAAATGATCTGCTTACCAGAGAACTTGAATTTTCAACGGTTCAGGCCAAAATCGAATCCGACGTCAAGGATGAAATTTCCAAATCCCAGCGCGACTATTTTTTACGCGAACAGGTCCGGGCGATTTACAAAGAGCTGGGCGAACAAGATGACAAGACTGCTGAAATTGAAGATTACCGTAAGAGAATCAAACGTGCCAAAATGCCCAAAGAGGCAGACAAGGAAGCCATCAAACAACTCAAGCGCCTTGAACAGATGCATCCGGATTCTGCAGAGGCAACCGTTTCGCGAACCTATCTCGACTGGTTGGTGGAGCTGCCATGGCACAAATCTGCGCGGGACGATTTTGATGTCAGCAAGGCCAAGAAGGTACTTGAAAAAGATCATTACGGGCTGGAAAACGTAAAAGATCGTATTCTCGAATATTTGAGTGTCCGCAAATTGAACCCGAAGATGAAAGGCCCAATTTTATGCTTTGTCGGACCGCCCGGCGTTGGCAAGACCTCTTTGGGCCAATCCATTGCACGGGCACTAAAGCGTAAGTTTATCCGTATTTCGCTGGGGGGTATTCGTGATGAAGCCGAAATCAGGGGTCATCGGCGAACCTATATCGGCGCGCTGCCCGGTCGTATTCTGCAGGGTCTCAAGCAATGCGGCAACAATAATCCGGTTTTTATGATGGATGAAATAGACAAACTGGGCGCTGATTTTCGTGGAGATCCGTCTGCCGCACTGCTGGAGGCATTGGACCCGGAGCAAAATGCTTCCTTTAGCGATCATTTTTTAAACATCCCGTTTGATCTATCCAAGGTCATGTTCATCCTGACTGCTAATCTCACCGATACGATTCCGTCCGCTTTGCTGGATCGCATGGAGGTCATTTCACTTTCAGGCTATACCGAAGAAGAGAAAATCGTTATTGCACAAAAATACCTGATCCCCCGTCAGATCACAGAAAATGGACTCAAAACCCGCTCTGTTACGATCAGCAGCGCTGCGTTGCAGCAGATGATCGCCGAATATACTTCAGAAGCCGGTTTGCGCAATCTCGAAAGAGAGATTGCGACCATCTGCCGTAAGGTGGCCCGTAAAATCGCTGAACGCAAAAAAGGACCGTTTTCTGTTACCCGCGGCAACCTGCATAAATATCTGGGTATTCCCAAGTATGGTCCGGACATGGATAAAGAAGAAAACCAGGTGGGCTTGTCCACCGGTTTGGCCTGGACCCAAGCCGGCGGTGAACCGCTGTATGTTGAAGCGTCGCTGATCGGTGGAAAAGGGGATTTAATTGTGACCGGTCAACTGGGTGATATCATGCAGGAGTCCGCCCGGGCGGCGGTCAGTTATGCCCGGGCCAATTTGACTTCCTGGGGCGTAAAGGATAAAGAGTTTGAAAATATTGATATCCATATCCACGTGCCAGCCGGCGCTATTCCCAAAGACGGTCCTTCGGCCGGGATTGCCATGGCAACGGCTTTGATTTCGGCTTTTACGCATAAGCCTGTTCGAAATGACGTTGCCATGACCGGTGAAATTACACTCCGGGGCCGTGTCCTTCCCATTGGCGGATTAAAAGAAAAGGCCCTGGGGGCGCTGCGGGCAGGGATCCGGACGGTCATTATCCCCGAAAAAAATAATAAAGATCTTGCCGAGTTCCCGCGGCATCTGAAGCGCAAGATTGAGTTTGTGCCGGTAAAGCATATGTCTGAAGTTTTGGTACGGGCCATTATTGAGCCCAAGGCAAAGAATCGATCAAAGCGATCCGGTACCAAACGCAAATAAATCACCCTGAAATCGATAAGCGTTATGAAGATCCTTGCCGTCGACACAGCGACAACCAGCTGCAGCGTGGCCGTAATTGATAATGGGTCAGTATGCGCAGAATTGACGACCCACAAAAAGCAAACGCATTCAAAACATTTGATGACATCCATCGATTCGGTTTTGAAGTCAGCCGATTGTCGCACCGATGATCTGGACGGTTTTGCGGTGACGATCGGACCCGGCTCGTTTACCGGTTTGCGGATCGGAATGGCCACTGTCAAAGGTTTGGCATCAGCCGTTGATAAACCGGTTGTCGGCGTATCGAGTCTTGAAACGCTTGCCTGGCAATGCAGCGCTTACTCCCGTTTGATTTGTGCCTTGCTGGATGCGCGCAAAGCAGAGGTTTACGGAGCAACTTACCGTTTCAGAAAAGATCGCCTGATCCGACAAATACCGGCATGCGCTGTCAAGCCGGAAGTATTTGTTCGTGGCATCAAGGAGCCCTGCGTATTAATCGGGTCTGGTGCCCAGCTGTACCGAAAAAAAATACAGGATGCATTGGGTGACAAAGCCTATTTTGTTCCCGATGACCAGAATATGATACGGGCTTCAAGTGTTGGATTTTTAAGTTTGAAAAGATTTAAGACCAACGATACCGACAGGGCTGCGGATTTGACGCCGTTTTACATTCGAAAGTCGGACGCGGAACTCAGTGTAACAGCCAAATCCAGCGTTTAACCGACCCCAACTCATAATAGTGGAGTGATGGGCCGGGCCACACCAGAAGAAAGCCAATAATTAATATTCCATGCGCTTGATTATAGGGTCCGAATCAAATCCCACTAAGACAGTTTGGCGATCTTTGTCGCGTATCCTCAGGGCTGCTACGAAATTAGGCTTTGATACCGATCATCTCATGGTAATCATTGACAATTCATACTGATATTGATATGTAAACCATTTTGTATGTGCACACGCAGGCGCCTGCTACAGCTGGCGTGTCTTAAATTTTGGGATAGCGATTGCATGGATAAATACTCATGGTCTGAGCCCACCGTTCAGACAGCCTTTCCGGTGGCAAAAGCCGGCTATCCGCTTATTCTGGCGGCGGCATTTGTCACTTTGATTTTTGCGCTGCTGGAGATGACCTTTCTGGCTCTGCTGGGCGTGGTGGTTGCCTTCAGCTTCTGCGGTTTTTTCAGGGATCCGGATCGGGTAATTCCCAATCAAACGGGAGGGATCGTTGCGCCAGCAGACGGTAAAGTCATTGTTGTGGACACTGTAGAAAGTACCCCCTTTTTCAATGGCCGCTGTAAAAAAGTCAGCATTTTTATGTCCGTTTTTAACGTGCACGTTAATCGGATCCCCTTTGACGGAGTGGTGGAAAAGGTCAGTCATCATTCCGGCAAGTTTTTTGCGGCGAACCTGGATAAGGCTTCGTTGCAAAATGAGCATAACGCTGTTTTTCTGAAAACCCCGGATAACAAAGCAATATGTGTCGTCCAGGTTGCCGGGTTGATTGCCAGAAGAATCATTTGTTACGTTCAGCCCGGCATGAACCTAACCAAAGGACAGCGTTACGGATTGATTTGCTTTGGTTCGCGGCTCGATGTCTACTTGCCTGATGATGTTGAAATTGCGGTGGCTGTTGGTGATAAGGTTAAGGCGGGAACGTCACTTATGGGTCAATTTAAATAAGCCCGGTTGCATCCGCAGCCTCAGGGGAGCCATCACAGGGCATTTAAAAAGGCATTCAAGGTCCCCGAAAGCGAGTTCGTCGCCTGCCGATGGTCCTCGCCTGACAGGATAAGCCGCTTAACATCAGAACCCATATTGCATCGCAAGCAGACGAAACCGGTACCCGGCAAAGCGGATGACATGCGCAATCGTTGTCGAATGAACGCGTCATCGTTTGCGGGGCAATTATCGGATTCATCGGTAAACGATCGCCGGATTCCAGCTATGCCTCTGCGAATCGGCGGTTTTTTTGTAATGAATTTCAGCATCTGCGAAACGGAAAAAAGAACATGAAAAAG
>JABAHP010019470.1_pt4 | contig 20160 bp, 27 predicted proteins | sample 7062081 | NCBI WGS metagenome assembly JABAHP01 (sample SAMN14534357, study PRJNA622989) | marine sediment metagenome | biome: marine biome [ENVO:00000428]; feature: marine pelagic biome [ENVO:01000023]; material: deep marine sediment [ENVO:00002113] | place: India: Gulf of Kutch | collected...
GTTTGTGGGAGCGGCTGCCAATCCCTTTGCAGATCCTTTTGAAATCCGGGTTCCCCGCCTTGCCAAGAAAGTGGCAGCTGGGGCTGAGTTTATACAGACCCAGTGTATATACAATCTGGACAAGTTTGAGCTCTGGATGAAGCAGGCCTGTGATCGAGGCCTTCACGAGAAAGTTTACATCCTAGCGGGTGTCACTCCTTTCAAATCGGCAGGCATGGCAAAATACATGAAGAACAGGGTCCCTGGGATGGACGTTCCTGATGAGGTGGTCAAAAGAATGAGCGACGTACCCAAAGAGAAGCAGGCCCAAGAAGGCCTGGATATCTGCGTGGAGACCATCCAGCGACTCAAAGAGGTGGAAGGTGTAAGGGGCTTTCACGTCATGGCCATTGAATGGGAAGAAAAGGTCCCTGAGATTGTTGAGCGGGCCGGTCTATATCCAAGACCTGAAGTTGCCTAACGGGCTGACCCGTTAAGTCGTTGAGTGGCCGAGTTGTTCAGTTGCCTAAATCTGTAACAGTTGATATTGTTGACTCGCTGATTTCACTCTATCCTGGTTCCGTTGCAGCAAATGAGCAATGACAAATGACAAGTGACCCCAATGAAATAAGCGCCAAAGGCGCCCCGGTTAAATAGCCCTTCGGGATTTAACAGGGCAAGCATTTCACGGGGCAAACAAATGACTAGGAGGTTTCATTATGTCCAAACCCTACATACTGGTGGTTGATGATGATCCTGATCTGGTGGAAACCGTTGCCATGATGCTGGAAAGTAAAGGGTGTGAAGTGGGCATGGCCTATGATGGTATCGAAGGTGAGGAGTCCATCAAGCAACGCCGCCCAGATCTGGTGATCCTTGATATTATGATGCCTCGCAAGGATGGCTATGTTCTGTGCGCTGAAATGAAAGGGAACCCAGAAACACAGGATATTCCTGTGGTTCTCCTCACCGCTGTGGGCGAGGCGGTCCCCAGCACCAAATACACCCATGCGGACGGTATGGCCACCGAGGCAGATGACTATATTCCCAAGCCCATAGACACCGAGGGTCTCTGGGAGGTCGTCAGCAACCTGCTCTGATTCTGGTGGGCAGTAGGCACTAAGAAGTAGGCACCAATCACGGGGTCCAAGCTAGCTTTCCGTTTTGTACCGCTAGGGCCTTACTGCTTACTCGGCTGATCTCCTCTCTCCCAAAGTGCTCTGGAGCCTTGTAACCATGACGCCTCAAGCCAGACTTGGTGGATTTAAGATCTTGAAGGATGTGGTCCGGATCTCTGTAATTTCCCCGAAACCTTCCATTGAATTCCCCTCCAGCCTCTTCCAAGTCATCGCCGGAGCCAAGATAAACCTCCCCTATATCACTGCGGTCAATGACGGCCACACATGGGGCCTGAATATCATGGTGGAATCCGCTCACGCCGCGAGAGCATCTCAACTCATTGAACAGAAGTTCGGAAAGATATGGACCAATGCCAGTGAAAGCGCCATTCTTTCCATCTTTCCCCACAAAAGTGATCCCACCATCACGGGGTCATTGTTAGAGGTCTTTGACCAGCAAGGGATCGACCCTGACGGATATGCCAATTCCCCTTCTGCCATCTCAGCCGTCCTCAGAAGGGGCTTAATCAAGAAGGCGAGTAATGCCCTCTTTGGACCTTTCAGCTTCAGTGCGTACAGAACCCCCGCAGATTGGAAAATGGCCCAGAAGGGGAAGGAACAGCTCTACAAAGAGGTGGTCGCTTCTTACCAAGAAAAGAGGCCCAAGGTGTATGGACTGGAGTATCAGGAAGGCCAGGAATTCCTGCAAATTGAATTGAGAAGGGGCCACGTGGGGCCGGTGGGTACGGCCTTAAAAGAATTTGCCCGAAAGGGGCATTACTTTACCTTTTTGGCGGCGAGTCCTGTTGAGAAAATAGGAAAGCTCTTTGTCTGCCTGCCCACATCAGAGGACCATTCTAACACAGAAATTGTTACGCGGATAGGTCCCCAGTTGGTGATGGAGACAATTTCTCCTGTGGCCACGTTCGCTATGAATGGCCCGCATTTTGGCGACCGCTACGGCATAGTGAGCGAACTACTACACGCACTTAAAGAAGCAGACGTGGACCTTTTGGCCCTGAATTGCACCATTGCCTCTATCATTGGCGTGGTCCCTTCCCCTCACATTCAACCCGCCATCCGAGCCATCCAGGGCTGCTTCGAAGTCCCCTCCATCAGAAAGAGAGAAAACTGACCATAGGAGAGCGCTCCCCATAGACCTGCGCTAGATTGAGCACAACCTCAATTCCTGTATTCCCTTGAAGAGGCGTTCAATAAACTGCTTTTAACGCTTTGTAGCGGGAGACGGATCCTTCGCAGATGGGGCAGGCCTCTCTGGGGAGCTCTGTGAGGGTGGACCCACAGTTTTGGCAGACAAAATATTGGGCAGGGCTATCTTCGATCTTCTTTGCAAGCAGGCCGAACAACATTCCCGTTCCAGATCGAATTTTCTCAATCAAATCTCGATGCTGCTTTTCTGATAGCCATGCATACGTGATATTTCGAGTTGCTGCTTCAAAATACTCTGATTCGATCTGATCAATGAATTGAGGATACTTGGTATCAATCTCACTCAACTCAACTTTGGTCGCCTTCTTGAGGTTTTTCTTGGTGCTGGAGATCTTAATTTGCGGGATCTGTGTCTCACTGACCTCTACACCCAGTTCAGCCAAAAGGGTCCTGAAATTTCGAGCGTGGATCCACTCAGAGCTTGCTAAGGCGACAAACAAGTTGGCTATATTAGGATAGTCTTCCGAATTGGCTTTTTGGGCATACGCCATGTAGGTGTGAAAGGCTCGAATTTCGCCTTCGTAGGCCATCTTGAGAACAGAGATTGTCTTGGGATATCTTGTTTGCGCATCAACCAAGGGCAAGATAAGGGTAGTGAAGAGGATGCCACCGAGAAGGATCAGCGAATAGGGAACTCTATTATCCTTTCGTGACATTCGTGGCACCCTCCTTTTCTGCTGCCCGACTTCCAGACCATTCGCATCATGATTCCAGCTGCGATGCTTCTGAAAGCGCCTGACGAATCGAATTAAGTTTCGGAAGAATAAATAAAAACGGGCAACTACTTGTAGTCGCTGAAATCGACCCCGCGCTGGCGTCCCCGTTCCTCATACCAGGCCATTTCATCGCTGGGAGGAGACACCATCTCCTCGGGTTGCTTACGGATGAGTTGGATCGCCTCTGCCGGACAGGTGCTTATGCAAAGACCACAGCCGATACACTTCTCTTTGATGACCTGATAGGCATCCTCACCCTCTTCGATGGCATTCACCTGACAACGCTCATCCGCGCAGGTGCCACATAGCTCACACGTGTCAGGATCAATTTCAGCATAGTAGTGGGAATTGACCACCTTGGATGCAGGGATGCCCATTTCATTGATCCCCCGCAAGGGTCCGCAGCAACACCCACAGCAATTGCAGATGAAGAAATGCCCATTTTGCACATTCCAGGTGAGATGGACCAAACCGGCCTCTTCAGACTTGCGAAGCAATTCATACGCGTCTTCTTTGGAAATCGCGTGCCCCACGGGAGAATCATCAAAAACGCCTGGTACCGGGGCAATGGCCAAACAGACCTCCAGGGGCTTCTCACACCGATTTTCCAAAAGCCCTTGCTCTTTCTTGCAGATGCACTCGTTCAGAAGGAATGATTGGCCGCTTTCGATAATGGAAGAGACCTTCTCATAAGTAAGGGCTTCGTGCTTTGCCTGGATCTCCCTTTCGATGGGGATCACTTGCATGAACTGGGGCTGGTTTTCTAAAAACTGCTGACCATAGACCTTCATGTAATCGTCACACATCTCGGCCAGTTCGCGATCCAGGTGGGGGAGCTGGAATTCGTAGATCCCAAAAGCCCACGGAACCATCTTGAAGAGCTTCATGTTTCCGAACATGACACCGAAGACTTGCCCCCGTTCCCACATGGCCTTCAGCATCTCTTCCAGGCCTTCCAGGGACCGACCCGTGCGTTTGGCGATCTGCTCTGGCGTCTCAAAAGTCAACCTCAGGTCACAGAAAAGTTCGGCCTGTTCCGGATCAAATATCTTCTTGAGGATCTTGATTTCCACGCCGCTCTCGGTTGAGGGAAAACCGTTTGGCAGGGTATCAAGTACTTTGGCCAGTTTGTGATAGACTTCATCACCCATGAGCTTTTACCTCCCACACGATTATTTTTCAGCCCCATTGACTGGGACTATGTGCATATCTATCCCAGATCATTGAAGGCATCCCAGATACTTCCAAGCAGGTCACCAGGGATACCACCTGCTTCAGAGCGTTCACAATCGGCGACAGTACTCCAAAAAATCACTGTACTCGAGCTATCTTGCGGATTTATCACCTTGTACGCCCCTTGAACCTTCTCATCCTGCTCCATGATCTCTAATTCGATCACAGGCTTCTCATAGGCCCTGCAGTACTGGTTATACCAGTCTTGAATCATCGCTTTTGCACGCTCTAAGGGCACAGGCGGATTCATGCTATCCTCCATCAACGAGTATATTTGGGATGCAAGTCTTACATTTGCTCTATTTTTGGGATTTTTGCAAGCGCCAAAAGCGGATTAGGCCTGGCCAAGGCGGTATATTATCCAATGGAAGGCTAAGGAGAATGAGGATCAAATGAAGACAGAGGTCGTCATTATTACTTCTCTGTGAGGAATCTCTCCACTTTTGCCTTTGTTTTCAGATCCTCAACGTACGCACTGACTTCTTGCTGGACCTTTTCGTCCTTAAGATATTGTTGAAGCCTCTCTTTTATGTCCGCATAGGCGACCACCGTTTCAGGCTTTTTCCCTGTGACTTTGATAAGGTGGTAGCCGAACCGGGTCTCCACAACATCACTCAGCTCACCCACATTCAAGGCAAAGGCAGCATCTTCAAAGGGTTTCACCATCTGTCCACGTCCAAAATAACCCAGGTCTCCCCCCTTGACGCTACTGGGACCCTCGGAAAACTCTCGAGCCAAAGAGACAAAGTCCTCACCTTTAACTAATCGTTGCCGAAGTTCCTCAAGTTTCTTGCGCCCAGCGGCCTTCTGCGATGCGTCTGCCTGGGGATCAATCTTCATCAAGATGTGACTGGCCCGCACCTGCTCCGGTTGCTTGAACGAATCTGGATGGCTATCATAATAGCCTTTGACTTCCTTTTCCGGAATGACAACCTTCTCAGCAATCTGCGTATCGATTAATTCTTGAATGAGCATTCCCCTTTCAATCTGAGTCTTTACGTCCGCCTCAGAAATTTTCATGGTGCTCAACCTGCTCTTGAATTCTTCCTCACTGGGGAATCGCTTCTTTAGCCCCTCATATTCCGCCTCCAACCTCTGTTTTTCAATTTTGATACCCTTCTTCTGACCTTCNNAATAAGGGTCTCAAGGACCTGACCTCTGATTGCAATGAGCTGGGTCTGTCCCATGGGCCTTCCCATATTGGCAAAGCGTTGGCGGACAAGGCTCACTTCCCTGTCAAGTTCTTCTTGGGTGATGACGGATCCGTTGACACTCGCAACCTTATCTTCAACGGCAGGTTTTCCTGTTGCGAATTCTGGCAGAGCCAGGCACGCCAGACCCGTTGCCGTTACCATGACCCAAAGCCATATTTTAGTTCCTGTTTTCATTTTATTTACTCCTTCAAACTATGTATGGATAGGAAGGGAACCTTGCCCAAACATAAATCCAGATTAGCTGTTCCCAAAATCCTCGGGGTCCATCTTTTCCAAGATCTCCTGCCATTTCTTGCCCTCATCCGAGGTATCCTCTGGCTCGCTCTGTATATCGATAAGCATCGACTTGGTGAGGACCTCTTCCGCTGCAAAAATCGGCACTTCAAATCGCAGAGAAAGGGCAAGTGCATCGCTTGGCCTCGCATCGATGGACATTTCTTTGCCATTATGCCTGACATGGATCAGGGCAAAATAGGTGTTGTTCTTGAGGTCACAGATCTCCACCCGTTTCACCTCCACATCAATCAAGTCCAGAATATTCTTGAGGAGATCGTGGGTCATTGGTCTTGCGAACTTGACGCCCTCCAACTCACTGGCAATAGCGTTGGCCTCCAAAAATCCGATCCATATGGGAAGCGATCGTTCTCCGTCCATCTCCTTCAGAATCACAATGGGACTCTGCGTTAAAGAATCAACCGCCACTTTAGATATGACCATGGGCCTAAACATTATATTTAACCTTTGCGATTCCCTTGTTCTTGTCTCATACGCATAATGATCTGTCTTTGCAGAGATACAGTGGTCATGATCTCCTCTCCACTCTCCCAACGAATGCGCATGGCATTACCCTCGACCGAAAGGACTTCATAAACACCCTTCATATTNNTTCGAACTCAACGATACTCATATTCAGCTTTTCCTCCTTTTCTTGATCCGTCTCTACGATCTTATGGGCTAAGAGGAAATGTCCATCCCTCTTCACACGTACATCAGCAGGCCATGTCAAAGGCAGGCCTTAAGATAAAATACGCTTTGATTTTCTCCTCAACTAATAGAAACGCCGTCCGCCGCCGCCACCTCTTCCTCCTCTTCGACCCCCTTCGCGGCGAGGACGAGCCTCACTCACTTTGAGCGTTCTTCCCTTCAACGCCGTCCCATTCAGGCCATTGACCGCGGCCTCACCTTCATCCTTGGAAGGCATCTCCACGAATCCAAAACCTCTTGATCTGCCCGTATAGGCGTCCTTGATAATTTTGGCAGATTCAACCTGGCCAAACGCCTCAAACGCTTGCTGCAATTCCTCCTCAGTGAGCTCATATGACAAATTGCCGACGTATATGTTCATTAAGACCTCCTCCCAAATCCAAAGCACCTGCTCGGAATATGGCTTGAAACAAGGTGACCGCAAAAGGACCTGTCTAAGAAACAAGCCCTGTGAACACTACACTTCATGATCTGCGTTTCTGATGCAACACACAAGAAATCAACATCTCAAGTAATGTCAACGACTTCCACCTCAAAAAACAATGTGTATCCGGCGAGGGGATGGTTGGCATCAAGCGTAATGCTGTCTTCTGTCAGGTCCGTGATCGTCACAACGACGGGATTGCCATCCTGTTGCCTAATCTGGAGCCTCTGGCCAACGCTGGGCGTAATGTCGTCAGGAAACTCGCTTTTGTTAACCACCACCACCAGTTCATCTTGCTTTGCCCCATATGCTTCTTCAGGAGGGATTTCGATGGTCTTGGTATCTCCCACACCCATGCCGACGACGCCTTTTTCAAAACCGGGTATAACAGCCTTATTCCCCACTGTGAATTCAAACGGCTCTTGCTCTCTTGAGGTGTCAAATACTTCCCCGTTTTCCAGTTTCCCCGTGTAGTGCACTTTCACGGTATCTCCATCTTTTATTTTGCTCATGAATATCTCCTCTAGGCCTGCTGGTTAGTCCAAAAACCCCAACGGTAGGCACCCTACACCCTGGGTTTAGTACCCTGCCCTTAAATGCCGAATAGAAAAAGGCCGATGCAAAAGCACGGTGGCTAAGAGTTTTCCGCTGCCCTTATCAGGTGAGGAGTTTAGACTCAGGTGAGTGAGGCGGGAGAACTTGGCCGGATGGTTTTGGCATCATAATCATGTGCGCCCAAACCTGGGCTCCAAAAAAAATGGAATGATGGCCTAATAATGCTTGTCAACAAGCACCTATCATCATTCGACAGATAACTGAATCTTTAATATTTTATAATATTAGAGAAAATAATCAAGTTTTTTATGGTTTCTTATAATTTCTCTAAATTTTCTTTCCCCTTTTTCCATACAAAAACCCTTTCGTCTCATTCCCACCAAGGAGACTCTGTCGAAATCCCTTTTCGTCGTTGTGAGCCCTTCGAGTGCCTCAGAGCGCGCCCCGTGCTTGAGACGGGGGTAACCTCCCTCCTCTCCCCTCCGCGGGAGTCCCTCGTAATGACGTTGTGATATAGCCTTTTTCAAGGGAGTGACAATATGAAGTTCCGCTAGTAGGGCTCCACAAACATTTCTGCAGAGTTTACGACTCAAGGGTAGCAAGAACAAAACGGGGAATATTCCATGTCTTGATAAGAAGGAATATATTAAGGCAATTTCTCGCGAAAGCAATATTTGGGTTGTAAGTGGTTGGTTAGCGTTGCTGTAAAAAGTTCATCAAGGCAGTATTGTAGGCCTCGGGCTGCTCCACATTGGAAAGATGGGCCGCTGAGGGTAACACCACCAGCGCGGAATCCGCAATCCGCTGCTGCATGGCCTCACCCGCAGCCACAGGCGTTCCAGGATCCTCCTCACCCACCATGATCAGAGTAGGGATTTTGATCTCCGATAGGCGCTCTAGATAATTTAGCCCGCGAATGGCCTCGCTACATCCAATGTATCCATTCATCGGGGTCGCCAGGAATTGTTGCCGGATGGGTTCCACTTCTGGCGGCTTCTGACCAAGAAAACTCGGGGTAAACCAACGCTCAAGGGTTTCATCTACAAGGGCATCTAAGCCTTTTTCACGGGCCGATTGGATGCGTTCCTGCCAGATGGGTTGGGCCTCCTCCGGGAGGATAGCAGCCGTATCGCAAAGCACAAGATTTTCCAGTCTATTTGCATGATTCAGGGCGAGGTATTGACCTATCATTCCGCCCATCGACAGGCCCACGAAATGAACCTTGTCTATACCAAGGGCGTCAAGCAAACCGAGGGCGTCCTCTCCCAGCATCTCCAGGGTGTACGCGCCAGACGGGGCGTCGCTGCCCCCGTGGCCCCTCGTATCGTAACGCAGAACCTGGTAGTGCGACTCCAGGACCTCCAGCTGGGGATCCCACATGACCAGACTAGAACCCAGGGAATGGCTCAACATCACATGGGGAGCCCCCCCTTTGCCCGAGAGTTCATAATTCGTTTTGATGCCATTGGCTTCAATTCGCATGATCGAGCCTCCTGTTCTTGCAACTGTAGGATATTCTTGCCCCGCTTCTTTTCCCCGCTGAGATGACCTACGGGTACTTTTCTCTCAGGATCTTACCATATCACACAAGGCCGGCAAGGCCATTAAGGGCTCTGGAAGGCTGGGGATAGAACAGGAGTCTGGTGCCTTCCCGTTCTTCCATGACCTTTCTGCTCACACCCGGATCCCCGGTAAATTAGCCGATGACCAGCGGTTTTTCAAGCCTCTAGGCCAGCTCTGCCAGACCATTAGAAAAGAAGGTCTTGAATGTGTCAGCAAGATCAGCAAGGAACAGGGCGACGGCATCCACATTCTGGTCTTTCAACACCGTGGTTACCGCATTCTCAAAGGGTCCCTTAGTAAAGGCAAAACCTAAATGTACAGGATTGATCCGAATGACCTGGTTCCGCTTAGGCAGCTGTTTCGGCTACGAAGGTTGAGTCCGCGCTAAGGCGAGTGAACGTAGGTTAGGAAAAAAGACTGGGGTTTGTCAAGGAATCATGTATGGGTCAGGATGAAAGGCCTTGCCTCTCATCCAACCAGGATAGTGCGAATGATTTCAGGGCTGACCTTTCCTCTGAAGTGATTCCTTTTGGATCGAATCGATAGCGGTAATGAAGTAAGAGGATGGATTGCAGACCTTGCGTTGAATCGTCGGGGGATTCGCCTTCAATCCTCCCGATCCACTCTGATAATGTTTCACCAGGATGACGGGAATATCCCAGTTCAATCAAACTCTTCTCAATGAGGTAAAACTCCGAGTCCATTCCGGGCCTCAATCTCTGTCTTCCCTTCACCTCCTCTCTTTTTTCTCGGCGTTTTACCCGATTTCGAGAATAGACTCTTTTTGACAAAAACAGGATCAACGGGATAAGAAGCCACCCCATATGTTTTGAGATCCCCCCTTCCCTTTCACTCCAACGCCATGAAGAGAACTTGAACATGCACCATGATAAGAAGTCATAGAGGGGTTCCAAAAAGGATGCGCTCTCCGCCTCTTGAGTGATCCAGACCTCAGGGGTGGTGTCAAAATCGTGCCACACACCCTCCACATAAACGAGCGCCCAGGCATGGGCATGTCTTGATCGCACAACAAATCGGTTTTCCAGTTGACTAAATTCTTGAACAGCATAGCCGGTCGCATAACGGGCCGGAAGGCCAGCGGCGCGCAGGAGGAGCACCGTGGCCGTTGCAAAATATTCACAGTGCCCCGAACGGGTATGGAGCAAGAATTCCCCTATGGGCGTGGAATCATCTTTTCCCCTTTTCAGGTCCAGGGAATATACGAAATTCTGCTGAAAAAAGTTTTCCAAAATTCGCAAGACCTCTCGGGGCGTCTTTGAAGCGAGGTCGAGGGTCTGCCTGATTTTCTCTATGGATGGCTTCTCCTTTTCAGGAATGACCAGGTCGGCCTCATTGGGGGAACTCGCTATATGGGAACCAGTGCGAAACAATACCTGATAATCGACCAGGCCGGGTCCATCTTCCACCTTCAGATCGGAGAATTGATTCATACTCATTTTCAGAACAGGAAGTTGCGACAGTTCCAACGCCCCACTGGGCAACTTCAGCATGCCCTTACCCCCTTTGAGTGGCGTTGAGACACTGATGATTCTGCCTCCATCACGTGCGGGAAGGAGTCTCCAGGTGGTGCCGTCCCTTTCCGGTTCAATGGCCTTGAAACGGGCACGGCGAGCAAACCAGACAGACCTGTGATACGTGGTATAACTGGATTCTCGAAGAAGAAGATGCCTGTGGGATGGGTCCATATTTACCCTGAACAGGATTCGATCCGATAGTTTCAGGGTTCCAAGCTCTCCAATGGCGGTTCTGGCCCGATAGGGGTCTGCAGATTCACCGGTGAGACTGCTGAACCAGCCCAGTGCCTTATTTTCCAGGGTTTTTTGTAATCCGTGGAGCCCCATGTGTCCCACATACCCTGCAAGACCAATGAAAACCAGAAGGCTCAACCAGGTGATTGCTGAAAACCGTTTGGATCGCACAGACCAGAGTGCCCAGGCCGAAAGAAACAAAAGGCCGCCATAGAACACTGGCGTTTTCATGTTGGCCGCGCTGGCAGAGAGTATGCAGGTGCCGAAATAGGGATAACTTACATTAATGCTCGTTCCCTGCGACCTATCCCTTTTTGCCTTCTTCCTCCTGAAGATGAGAAAAAGAGCNNTGCCTTCTTCCTTCTGAAGACAAGAAAAAGAGCACTCACGTCAATTCGCTCACTGGTGCTGTAAGCCTGGGCAATCAAAAGAGGAAGGAGGGCCAGGGGAAGCCGCTGGACAAGGACTACTATGGCTTCAGGCGACCTAAAGGAGGCATAATGATAGAAAAATAGGCCCAGGAGGATGAGCGTGCAGAGGTCTGAGATTCGGTTGAAATCAGAAGGGGAAAGCTCTAACCTCCATTTCACAAGACGGGACCCTTCAAGGGCGAGGGCCATAACGACTCCCAAATATAACAAGCCCGTTTGCCATCCCCAGAAGAGAAGAGATGCACCTAGGAGAAGCGGTGAGGTTTTCATAATCGGGCCAATCCCTCCTCGATTTGTCCCACCTGCAGCATGCGGAGATTTTCAGGCTCGTCTTTCATGGGTCCAGGATCCAGGGCTTGGGAGGCTTCATCATCTGTGATCACCAGGACCAGTACGGGCAGTTCGAGGGCCTTAAGAAGATGAATCAGCTTCTGTCTTTGCTCATCCCAAGAGAGCAGAACACAGACACAGCCACTCAGCATGGAGGCACGCTCCATGACCAGCGCGGGTAACGCGCTAAAGGGTTTGTCACTGCACACGCGGACAGAGGCCAGGATTTCAAGCATCCTGTCCACATGGGCAATGCCCCGTCCAGAAGTGAAGCAATAGGCTTCGGTCCCTACAAACATAAGGTCCAGCAAGGACTCCTGGGTCTGGATGGTATAGGCAAAGGAGGCCGCAACAGAGAGGGCCTCCTCCAGGATCTCGCTCTGATCCGTTTCCTGAAATGTATCCAATATGAGGGCATGCCGAACGAAAAACTCGTCCTGATATTCTTTGACTATGGGCTCACCCATCTTCGCCCAACTTTTCCAGTGGATTCGTCGCAAAGGATCCCCGGGGCGGTAATCCCTCAGGGACAAAAACTCCTCTGAGTCCCCTACCGAAGAGGCCAGTGCAACCCCACCAGGCTGGTATTTCCTGGTGCCTGGAAGAGGGATAGGCGGCAAAGGATAGCGTTTGGGTAGCACGAGGACGGTTTGAGGCACGGGAATTTTTTTGTAGGACTTCCAGAGTCCGAAAGGGTCGGTACGCACAATCTCCAGTCCATGGAGTGTCAGACGCCCCCTTCTTAAAGGAATGACCCGCGCATGTACTTCCTGTTCACCACCAGAAGGAAGGTCAGGTATAGATCGTTCCTCGACCCTTGCCACCTGTTTCCTGTAAAGGAGCCACAACCATCGATGATAGCCCACGCCCCGGTCAAAGGGGTTGCGTTTCTTCTCACCCGGCTCCCTAGCGCCTGAAAACGCCTCGAATGAAGGGCGCGACTCCTCCAGGTTTTCTCGGAGGTAAAGGCCGAGCTGTCTCTTTTGGGTCCTGTTTCTAATCACGATTCGATAGCTGAGGGGCTCTCTTGCCGTTCCAAACTTGGGCAGCTTCCGGTGAGCCGTCAGACGGGCCCGAAAAAGTGTGCCACAGGCTATAGACGTGAGCATCAGGGCCAAAAGGAAGGTGAACGCCTGGTAGGCCAGGGTTTGGTGAGTATCTAGCCCGACCACAGCAGAGGCTACAAGTCCAGCAAGAACCAGCAATCCCGCCTTTGTGAATCGCCTCATGACCCAACTTTTTACCACATGGAAGACTCGGAAGTTGAGATAGAGAAATCTTTTTATCATTCTTTACTTATGCGGGCACAGGAACGCTTTTTAGAATATCCTCAACCACCCCTTCAGCGGTTGCGCCAGAAAAGCGGGCCTGGGGATCCATGACCATCCTGTGTGCCATAACATGCACTGCGATTTCATGAATATGCTCTGGCGTAACAAACTCGCCTCCGTCAAAGAGGGCAATGGCCTTCGCAGTCTTCATCAGGGAGAGTGAGGCCCTTGGGCTCGCCCCCAATTTGACCCCCTGGTAAGATCGGGTAGCGGTAACCAGGTCCACGATGTATCGCTTCAGTTCTTCGCTGATCCGTACCTGCTTCATATGCTGAGTTATTATCAGGACCTCTTCCTTCGTGACACAGGGGGCAATTTCTTCTATGGGATGGGTTTCTATCTGGTCTGTGAGTACAGCCACCTCCTCATCGGGCGCCACGTACCCAAGGCTAAATTGAAGTGCAAAGCGGTCCATCTGGGCTTCAGGGAGGGGATAGGTCCCTCGGGCCTCCACCGGATTCTGGGTGGCGATAACAAAGAAGGGCTCCTCAAGGGGGCGGAGTTTACCATCCATACTGACCTGTCTCTCTGCCATTGCCTCCAGAAGGGCTGATTGGGTCCTGGGCGAAGCCCGATTGATCTCGTCTGCCAGAAGTATATTGGTAAATACGGGCCCTTTATGGAAATGAAAGGCCTTATCTCGCTGGTCAAAGATAGATACGCCGAGGATGTCTGATGGGAGAAGATCGGGTGTAAATTGGATACGCTTAAAGGCCGCATCAATGGAAAGAGCAAGGGCCTTGGCCAATGTGGTCTTTCCGGTTCCGGGGTAGTCTTCCAGCAGCACATGGCCGCCACTAAAAAAACCTGCCAGCAGCTTTCTGATGGCCGCTGACTGCCCCCGCATCACCTTTTCCACGTTCTGGGTAATCCTCTCATAAATCTCTTTTGGGCTCAGATCATCCATCATTCAAGGTTCCCTTCATGGCCGACAATAAAAAAGCTCCTCCCCTTTTACGGAATTGCTGGAGCTGGAAGCTGGACAAAAGCTGAAATTACCTAATATTTTAGCGTGTCTATCCAATTGGGGCAACAAAAGAGTGGACTATCTTGTTAAGCGTATTATTTTGATTTAGTAGTTTCCAAAACCCACCAGCTTTGCTGGTGGTATAGTTAAGCTTTGCTCGTGAAATGATAATTCAAGGTTCGCTAGTGTGAAGAAGCTATGCTGTTATATTCCGAGGGCACGCCCCTAGGGGGCTAGAGCAAAGCCGGATCCTGCGGGCCCGGATTCTTTACTCTTAGTTATTGCGGTGAGGGCTTGGCAGGATTATAATCTGGGTGCCTCTAGGGGTTTTGAACCTCCTGAGGCGGAAAGAAACCTTTATTCGAAGAAGGTCGCAGAGGTTGGTTAAATCACCCGGAAAACAACTTGTTCTAGTGGGCGGCGGGCATGCGCATATGACCGTTATGTCCCAGCTTGATCATTATACCGGGCGTGGACACCACGTGACCCTGATCAGCCCTTACCCCTATCACTATTATTCTGGCATGGGTCCGGGATTGCTTTCGGGCATTTATAAGCCAGAAGAAGTGCGCTTTCATGTGCAGAAGATGGTGGAAGACCGGGGCGGAGTATTTGTTCAGGACACTGTTGTGAGGGTTGATCCAGAACGACGTGCCCTGTTTCTCAACTCAGGAAAGCAGGTGAACTATGACGTGGCCTCCTTTAACGTGGGAAGCCATGTCCCTGACCGCTCAGCACCTGTTTCGGATCCGAATGTTTACACGGCCAAACCGGTCCAGAATCTTTCTAAGGCCCGTCAGGCGATTCTGGAATCTGGCAAGGGGGAAAAGCTAAGACTTGTTGTGGTCGGCGGCGGTCCCAGTGCGCTGGAAATATCTGGGAACCTCTGGAGGTTGGTTCATGATAACGGAATAACCGCAAAGATTAGCCTACTCGCAGGCCGAGAACTTCTCTCCCCCTTCCCTCAGAAGCTCCGAAGACTGGCGATGGATTCCTTTACCCAGAGAGGCATTGAGGTCATAGAGGGCATGCGTGTTGGCCGGATTAAGTCCGGTAATGCCTTTTTGGAGGATGGACGCGGTTATCCATTTGATTTCCTGTTTCTGGCATGGGGTATCAGACCTCCAACCCTTTTTGAGGAATCGGGATTAGCGGTTGGTAAAGATGGTGGGCTGCTGGTAAATAATTATTTACAGAGCGTGGCCTCCCCTGAAATCTTTGGTGGGGGCGACTGCATCAGCCTCCAAGGGCGTCATCTGGACAAGGTGGGCGTGTATGCGGTTCGCCAAAATCCCATTCTCTATCACAATCTATTGGCAGTCCTCGACGGGGGGAAGATGAAGCGCTTTGAGACGAGCGAAGTATATCTGCTCCTTTTCAGCCTGGGTGATGGGAAGGCCATATTCCTGAGGAAAGGATGGATCTGGTATGGCAGGTTCAATTTTCTTCTCAAGGATTACATCGACAGAAGATTCATGAAGAAGTTCCAGGTCTCTGGAGAGCTTTCGGAACAGAGTCCCTAAATATCGCATGAACCAATCGTTTCAACATACGCTTTTCGTTTTCAGGGGAGGTAAAACATGATCCAATTGAAACGGCTTTTCAAACCCGTCAAAAACATGGACTCGGAAGAGGCCAAGGCATTCATTGAAAAGAATAGAGAAGGCACATTTACGATTCTGGACGTGCGCCAACCCGGGGAGTATGAAAAGGCCCATATTCCGGGCTCTAAACTAGTCCCCTTACCCCAACTACGTGATGCCGCGGATGAACTGGATCCTGAGCATCCAACCATCGTCTATTGAGCGGCTGGCGGTCGAAGCCGCGTGGCGGCTCAGATGTTGTCTGGTCTGGGATTCAAGGAGGTCTATAACCTCAAAGGCGGTATGATGGCGTGGGAAGGGCTTCAGGCTTCTGGTCCCCAGGAGCTGAATATGGATCTGGTGCGAGGGGATGAGAGCCCCGGTGAGATGGTCAGGCTCTCCTATAGCCTGGAAAATGGTTTGCAGACATTTTACAAAAATACTCAAAAAAGAACGAAAATTGAGACTATTGAAAATCTTTTTATGAAATTAGCCCAGATCGAAGAAAATCATAAAAAAAGGCTTAGCGACTTGTACGGGAAGATCGAACCTTCAGGCGAGGACCTGGAGAGCCTTGGATCGGATGCTGGTGAAGAGATGATGGAAGGAGGCTTCAACATTCAGGCGTTTACACAACAAAATGAGGCTTTCCTGGATACGCCCCATCGTGTCATTGACCTGGCCATGATGCTGGAGACCCAGGCATTGGATCTTTATCTCCGGTTCTCCCAGAAGACCGAAAATAAAGACACCAAAGCAGTGCTTTTTAAGCTGGCAGATGAAGAAAAAGCCCACCTGGCTTTGTTGGGTGACTGGCTAGAAAAGAAAACAGAGACGTAAGTGGCAGGCCTAGAAGGTTTCTACCTCTTCTACCGCCACTTTAACCACATTTTTCACCTTCATCTCTCTCTTGGCAAGGGCTTCTGCCATGGAGTCAAAGACCGGCCCCGAATTGAGGATCTCGCCTTTTCCCCAAACACGGCAACCTTTACGCGCCGCTGCATCAAGGCAGATGATGGCGACTTGCGGGTTCTCTTTGACGTTTGCCACAGTACGTGGAGAAGCCACGTCTGCGAAAACAACATTTTCATCATCAAGAACGCCTAGTGAACCCTTTGCAGACACATTTGGCTTGCCCGCCGCATTTGCTGTGGCCACCAACGATGGTTTAATCTCTGCGATCGCTTTTTTGGCTTCTTCGCTCAATTTTGTCATTATAACCACCTAACCTTTCTTTCCTTGGCAACTTATTCATAGATTGATGATCGCCTTCTCCTCTGCTTCTTTCCAAGTATGAGACCGAAAATAAGTCCGAAAACAACCACTGACGCCCCTGTGATAAACCACTTGATCCTTTCAGAAGATCGCAATTCCTCGTTTTCCCTGGTGATCTGTCTAAGATTTTTCCTGCTGGTTTCCAGTTCTGATCTGACGGTCTCATGTTTTGTCCTCAGCGCCAAATAGTCTGCAGCCCCCTTTTTCAGACTCGCAAAATCTTTTTCCACTTTCGCGAGTGCAGCACTGGTATCCTTTAGCTTCCCGCCCAGTTCTCTGCTCAGACGGGTCGTCTCACTCAGTTCCTTTTCCATCGTGCTCAGCTTTTCCATGAGCCTGCTGTTCTCTTCAATCAATCCATTGGCGCGCACTTCCCACGGCAGACGAGTCATCAAGAATCGGCTCAATACCCAGCCTTCCTGGGTAATCTCGTCACCCTCCTTGATCTGAACCCGACTCCACTCACCACTTGTTTCAAGGACATCTACAGCCTGACCCGAGGAAAGCATGGTAATGATCTTGTTATCGACGCTCGGCCCTGTGCGGAGTGTAATCCTCAGAGAATCGGTCACATAGGAGTTTTGTGCCCAACTTGGCTGCACAGAAAAAAAGAAAACGAGGATCAGCATCGTAACCAATGAAAATCTAGACATAGGCTCCAAACCTTTCGTTTGAGTTTCAAGTGTCCCGAATAGGTCCAACCGAACCAAATCCGGTCACGACTGCTCTGAATACCGCAATTCTCTCCCCGGGTCAATAGATTGTTGATTTGATTGCATTATTGAATATGAGAGAACTCTTCATCGGAAATTCCACCTACGGCACTTGATACTTTTCAAATTTCTTGGGTTCAATTATTTAATATTTAGTCAAATTAATACAGTCTATCATAGAATAAATTTCAGGAACGGATTTTGAATGTGATAAACTCGGAACGCGTGGATTTCCAGCGCAGATCCTGGTATAGGTATTTTGCGTAAAAATAATCTACTCGGATTCGGTTTGGCCGGGGTGCAAACCAGGAGGGAAAACCATGATTACAGCCCTTGTCCAGTTCAGGCTTCCAAAACCCATGACCCGTGATGAGGCACAGCAAGTCTTTTCAACCACAGCCCCTAGATACAGGGACCTTCCAGGACTCATTCGTAAGTATTACGTTCTTTCGGAGGATGGAGGGACGGCAGGAGGGGTGTACCTGTGGCAGTCCCGTAATGAGGCGGAAAAAGTCTATGATAATGATTGGAAGAAATTCATCTCTGATAAGTATGGCTCAGAGCCGCGTATTACTTACTTCGAGACCCCAATTATCGTTGACAACGTGATGGGGGAAATCGTCAGGGACGAGTGAACCTCCGCCTTATTTAATCGAAGGATGATATCTCACGGTATTCGCAATATCCGCTTTTGTTAATGGATATATCAAAAATTCAGATATGCATATTTGACGTGAACGGGGTCCTGATTGAGTCAAATCTGGCCAATGCGCAGGCCATGGGAGAGGCCTTTACTGATGATCCGGTCTTGCGCGATCGAATCGTGGAGCAATACCTCAAACTCACTGGAATAGACCGGGGGAGCAAGATACGTATCATACAGGAACAAGTGATGAAAAGGCCCTTTAAGGAAAAGGAATTTGAACGGCGCTGGGAAAGGGTCAAGGAGCTGGTCCACGTGTCCATGAGCAAAGCCCCTCTGATAAAAGGGTGTAAAGAAGTCTTGAGCGAGCTTGGGAAACGGAAAATCATGAGAGTTGCCTTGTCGAATACCCCAAGGGCTGAGTTAGAGAAGATCTTGTCTGCTCAAGGCCTTGAATCGTTCCTGGACTTCATGCGAGGCGGTGGAGATTGGCCCAAAACCGAGTCTCTGGGCAGGCTTTTGCGCGAGTTTCAGTTTGAACCGCACAAATGTCTCTTTATGGGCGACGGAAAAGGAGACTTGGCTGCCGCCAGGTCGGCTGGGGTAGCCTTTGTGGCCATTGATCCGGGGACCGGAGAGTTCGATGAGGAAGAGGGATTTGAAGGGCCTTACAAGGACCTCTTTGAATGGGGGCAACGGGTACTGGGTATGAAATCCAAAGGCAAGAGAGGGGACTAATAGGTTGGGATGCTGGAAGGCCAGGATGCCAAAAGGTTTGTCAGGGTATGTTTGCTTTAGTTATTGCTCTCGCTGATGCAGCAATTCCAACAGTTTTCCATCTTGACTATGATGGGGACCCAGGCCATCGCTTTCAGATGTCTTTTTATCTCTTCTTCTGGCAAGAGTTTCCGCAATAACAACTGTCTGATGGTATTCTCTTTTTCCGGTACAGCCTTGGTGTGCCCGCATTTCTTGCACTTGAAGAAAATGCAATCGACTATCTTTTTGGCGCACTCATGACAAATAGCAACAATGCCGTCACCGGGCACGTGTAGTGCGAGCTCAGGTTTGTTGGATGAACAGAAGAAACACGTGCACAACTTCTCTAGTAAAGCATTTCCCTGGCTACCCAGATTCTTACTGAATAAGGCACTTTTATACTCCATTCTAGACATTCTTCTCCTTCTGTGGAAAGATCCCACACGATTTCTTTGCGCTTGCGACACCACGCCCACGCCAAGCCTGATTTGGTGGAGCTAAATCGGCAATTAAAGCAAGCTTTTTCCCCAATTCCCATCCGAATCAATGCTTCATTCTTTATCATCACCATATACCTCGTCTCTAAAGCAGGGTCGCTGGAAGATAGACCCAAAATCATTGCCAACGAACTCGCTAGGGCCATCTTCCCTATAAAAATATGCAAATGCAGTGCCGCAAAATGCACTAGGATCAACAACTTGGGCAGTAACCGCATTTCATCTCACTCTGCTTGATTTGCTACCAAAATAGACCTATAAATTTAATTTTGCCTTAACTAGCTTCGAAATCCTGTCCTATGCTCTCCATAAATTCTCGCTGACCCCACACAATCTCCTTTCAGTCTCTTTATAGCCGTTAAGCAATTTGACACTTTCTGTACCGATTTTTGTTAAATTTTGTCTAAAATGGGCTCAAATTAAGGCAAATAATTGAAAAGTCTATAATTGAAAAATTTCATCTTAAGAAAATTCTAAAAAACAGGTATAGCTCTATAGTCAAGGCTATTTTAACTCTGCGGATTATCGAGGCAATCCCCAAAAGGAGCTACAATTATGGAAAGCGATCTGGATGCCCGCTCTTTGACCCAGAAACTCCTATCTTTTCATACTATCAACCCGCCTGGCCTGGAGCGCGATTGCGCTGAGTATCTGGGGAATTTGTTGGAAGCCGGAGGGTTTCAGGTCAGTTATCATGAATTTGGTGTGGCAAGAACGAACCTGGTTGCCCGTTTGCAAGCTGGGAAAAACAATCTTCCCCTATGTTTCACAGGACACATAGATACGGCGCCTCTGGGCCTGGGGTCCTGGAGCAGAGACCCGTTCGCTGGTGAGATTGAGGGGGAT
>JABAHP010003186.1_pt2 | contig 20095 bp, 13 predicted proteins | sample 7062081 | NCBI WGS metagenome assembly JABAHP01 (sample SAMN14534357, study PRJNA622989) | marine sediment metagenome | biome: marine biome [ENVO:00000428]; feature: marine pelagic biome [ENVO:01000023]; material: deep marine sediment [ENVO:00002113] | place: India: Gulf of Kutch | collected...
CTATTTTTTTTTTTTTATTTTTATTAATTTTTTTTGATATTGAAAAAATGATTAAATATTGTTAACTGCCCAACCCATTTCGAAAAATAATTCTTCGAAATCTTGTTCAGTTTTAACTTTATCTTTACCTTCTTTAATTGCTAATATTTTATCTAAAAACTTACTTAATCTTCTTGTTTTTAATTTGGTAGCAGAAGGATCTTTAGCAATGACCAAATCAATAACATTTTGAGTAGTGATTTTTACTCCTCTTAACTGGCTATTTAATTTCCTTTCTAGCCTTCTATAAAGCAGTTTTAAAGCATCTCCATATTTCATTTTATCTTTATATTCTTCAATCTTCTGTGCAAAAAAGGAGGAGGTTCTAAATCTAGCAATTTCTTCTTTCTTTTCCTCTTCTTCAGCTATTCTTTGTTCTTCTTTCTTCTTATCCTTTTTTGGGAGGTATTTCCTTAAAGTATAAAATGCTAGAAGAGGATATATCCAAGCCGTAATTGGATTAGTTGATAAGTGGACGATATATTGCATTACATAACCAAATATCCCTGCTGATGTAAGATCTCTTGAATATTCTGGTCTTATATGAGCTTCATCAAATACTACTATCCATTCATCCCTGTTCCTTCCTTCATTGACTTGGGTTAACCATTGAATTATATTTAGACCAAATTGCATATTATCATAAAGTGGATCATTTATTAGTTCATTATTAAATAAACTAGCATCAGCAGATACAAAAACTCGTTGACTTCCCATGTCATTCGCTAGAAATACATGCTGGTCATATACTCCAAGTGGAAAAGTAGAGGGTAACGGGAATCCTAAATCAATTAAACTCATAAAACCCAAATTTAGTGCATCTTCAGGTTCCGTATATCTCCCATCATCATTTTTATCAACAAAGGAGTAGCTAGACGAAGTACCCACAGAAGTCCAACCGAAAGCACTTATAAAGGGCCCTCCTACTGCACAAGAAGCCACCGATAATACGATTTCGTCAATACCAACCGTTGTTGGATGAGGTGCAAAATTCCTAATAACAGGAAATTCAGGTGTTGGATCATAAGATTGGTTATCTCGCAAAATTCCGTCAGGAAAAATTGTTAATGGAATATTAATGCTTGGATCGAACATACTTGCAATTAAAATTTCCCATAATAATGTACTTGTAGTACCGTGATCATGACATACTAAAAGTGAATTCGTTCCCTTAAAAAATTCTATGAAATAAGGGATCTCAAAAATAGGATCATAAAACTGATTTGGACCAAATAAAATTAGGAGGATAGAATCTTTAAAATGACCATTAATCGTTGTATTTATTAACCTATCGGTGGCACTCAAACTTGATTGTACAGTCATAACATCATATCCATCATTCTCGATAGCAGTTTTAAAGTCTGAACCACCATTCCAGCCTAATCTATTATAAACTGAAAAATTTTGAGTATTTTCTCCTCCGTCAATAATAGGAGATAATAAAGGGATAAACACAAAAATAAAGATTATGATAAATAATGCGTTTTTATATATTGAGCCAGATTTAATTTTCTTTCGGGATTGTGATTGACGCACTTTCATAGTTGTTGCATTTCTTAGAAATATAATAAGAAAAATACTGCAAAAAATTGCTCCAAAATAACATAAAAGAGGAACGTAAGTTATAAAACCCCACCAAGCAGGTAAATCACCTGGATTTTCTAGTTGTATGTGAATAATAAAATCACTAATTATAATTCCAAAAATAATTAAGTATATTGTGAAGAAGGAGAAAACGATTCCTTTCGAAATATTAATACTCTTTTGAGAAGCTTTTTTTTGTTTCACCATTGTAATTACTTCTTTAAAATATTGAAATTATATCTAATTTTATAACTATTTAAAGCTACAATTTAAATGTGAATGATTTCCCCGTTATTTCACTATATAAGTTAGTAAATAAATCAATTGTAAAGTTGAGTTCTTTAGTTGTAGGTTCAACCCCACCATAGATTATATCTTCTATTTTTTTTATAAATGGATAGACAAATTCTGGTTTTAATTTCTTTTCTAATTCATTTACACAAGCAATAGCAAATTCACGAATAGTTTGATGAGCTAGTCTTGGTTTCTTGAATTTAATATTAATAAGATCATCGTATACTAAATAAATATAAGCTATTGCTTCCTTGGGTCTATTTGTCTCAACAAGAATCTTCACGTTATCAAATTTTTGCTTAATATTAATCTCTGGTTCTGGTTGTTTTTTTTTCTTTTTTGCCATTATTTTCTACCTATTTTTGTATTTTTTCGAATAATTTAATTATTAATTTATTTTGAATTTATATTTCTTTGTACTTGTTATTAAATTTTTTAGTTAGGTTTTGTATTTAATTAAATTTGATTAAATATTTAAATTGAAATTATATCCTGTTAATTGGAAATAAATTGGTGAGAATAATTCACATGTGTTATAAAAATCTTTTTCTGTTATTTTAAAAGGTTTTGCATATATTATTTCCTCAACTTTTTGAATAAATGGGTATATTGATGATGGTGTTAATTTTAACTCTTTTACTGAAATAATCGCAAAGTCTCTTATTGTTTCATTTTCTTTTCTTTTTCGATTATATTTCCCATCAATCAAATCCATGTATATCGCATTAAATAAATATGAAATAGATTCTTCTAACCTTCCTGAATCTTTAAGGATCTTGAGATTTGTAAATTTTGACTCAAGTGGTATACTCACCACTCGAGATTCTTTTTCTTGTTTTTTATAGAACTTATATCCATATACGACTAATCCTGCAACTACACCTGCTAAAATTGGAAAAAATATTAAAGAAAAAATTAGAAAAGGAGGTAAATCTCCGAATCCTGGTCCTGATGGAAGTGCTGGCTCCACCAATATATATTGTGTAGGTGAACTAATATCTTTTCCGGCAAAATCAACTAATTGAACTTGAATTGATGCTGTTCCATTACCATCAGGAACTTGAAAATTTGATGTAAAGCTACCATCTGCTCTTGTTGTGGCCGTAGCAATATAAGTTCCATTGAAATAAACATCAACATCCCTGTTGCTTATTTTTAATGAGGGATTTGTACTAGACGATAATATACCATTTAATGTATATCTAGCTCTTTCTCTAGTGGTGTAGTCGATATCTAAATTCCAAGTAATATCTGAAAATACTTTAATATTAGAAATTAGGGTTTCTGAGTAATCAATAAATGGCGAATCTGAAAAATTGAATTTCAGGGTTAATTGACTGGCAGATGTAATAGGAACTTGCAAATTCGTGAGCGAACCTGAGGTATCAGTAAAAAAAGAACCTTGAGAGATAACTAAAGGTCCATCCAGCCAGTAATAATTAACACTTACAAATGGAATACCGTTTCCATTGTCATAGTATAGATACCCATTTACATTGAAATCTTCTTCAGTTAATTTAGGAGTCGATATATCATCATGCGATACTATATCGAAATATGATGTAGCATTTACATATATTGTATAGAAATGGTGATACTCAACTTCACTACCAGGCCCACCTGGTTCTGAATCCGTCACTGCTACTTCTATTTTATGAGTTGAATATACATCAAGGAAGGGATCAATCATATAATTAATATTGAATTTTCCCATTGAATCTGTAACATCTGTATAACTCATATCTACCACATCGTTGACTTCTATAGCGACATTGATATTATTTTTGCTGCTATTATCGATTTTATTGTAAAGACGACCCTTTACAGAAATAGATGTATAATGAGTAAACATAGAATTATTTACTTCAATAGGATTTGTTAAGTCTAATGTTGCCCAAAACCAAGACATTTTAGGATTTAAATTATTTCTACTAGTATTATCATTTATAATTAGGTTAGAAAATGAAATACAATTAATTATTACAGTTAAAATAATTATAAGGATCCCTGTTGTTTTTATTTTTCTTTTAAGATATTTAGGAATCTTTAGTTTCTTCATTTTGTTTTATTTTCACTCTTTCTTGTTTCTTTAAATTTGTCTAAATACTTCTTGTTCGCTTGCAATTATATATAATCCATCAGGAATACCAAAATTGCTTGGATCATCTGGATAAAAGTAGACCCAGACTTCGGTATCATCCAACCAATCTCCAACTGTAAATGTTAAATTGAAAAATCCATTGATATCAGTAAAACCTACTTGAGTAGCTAAGATTCCACCTACTCCATCTCTAATTGTTACATTAATTTCCATAAACGCCATTGCAGTTCCGTTGTCCCAATACAGATTCCCATATACATAACAATCATCACCGTAATACCAATCATCTTTAACGACTTTAGTCTCATAACTCCCAATTATATAGGTACTTGCTGTAATGTCAATTGAGATTAGTAGACTACTATTGTGGACCATATAATTACTCATAGATATGCCTGGAGCACTAATACCGCCAGTAAAAGTTATATTTAAATAATAATTCCCTTGAGGGCAAGATATATCAATTGAATTGAGAAAAGCGTATGAGCCATCATTATTGATGGTTATTGTTTGAGAACCTAATAAATATAGCGCAGAAACATCAGAAGAAGAGCTATCCAATAAGACAATATTTAAATTTAAACCTCTTAAGAATTCTCCACTCTCTCTAACTGTACCTGAAACAATGAAGCTATCAATATCTCTTAGAATAGAACTATGATCAATATTACTAAAAATATTAACTTTTTCATTAATTAATACATAAGTAGTGTTAAATGTAGCATAGCTAGACCAGTTTACTTTAATTTGAAACAAGCCTGCATGCCATAATGAAGTATCTATTAAAAAATCATATTGACCTAGTGGTATCTCAGATCCGTTATATAGATAGGAGTCTAATAAGAAATGATTATTATATATATCATAGAGCCTAACTGTGCCAGATGTGACTGGGGTTCCACTTTGAGTAATGTATACACTAAAGTTTATTGTATCTCCTCTGTTTACTCTTACAGGAGGATTTCCATCCCAATAAAATGATTGGGTTGGGTTCCCATTGATAAAGAAAGATAAATCAATATCATCTGGATCAATAACTCTTAGATCATTAAAACCAGGTGCTGAATCTGTAAAATTACTAATATACCACAAATCGAAAAATTGAGGGTAGTTAGGATTTGTGTAGAAAAATATTCCATTAAAATCAACTTGTAAAGTATAATTTTTTGCGGGAGTTGAACTTGAAACTGAATAAATAAGATCTATTTCCCCTGATGTTCCGAGTTGCAAAGACCCTGATTGTAAATTCAAATAAAAAGAAACATCAGTTGGCCCATCATACATAAAAATACTTATTTGACCATATTTAACAGGATTTCCGTTAAGTGAATCATTTAAATAGCCATGAATTAAGAAATTTCTTCCAATTGATCCACTACGATTAACTGCTCTAGGTTGTGGGCAAATATCAAGATTAATATAAATAGGTGCATCCAAAATAAAATATGAGTAATTATATTTGTTATTCCACGTTGCGTAAATTAAATGTGGTCCTGCAGTTGTACTAAAACCAGTTGAATAAGTAATTTGAGCTTGACCTGAACTTGTTTGAGCTGATCCAATAAATAGGTTATCTTGAGTCACATCATAGAAATACACCCATTCTCCATCATCAATCGGAATACCACTATATTGTATCAATACTGAGAGATTAAGGTCATCATAACGATTAACAATGGGATTGAAAACATCATTAGAAGTAGTACCATTTATCCAAAAATAAAACTGTAAGGTAGCTGGAGCATCTATTTGTAATTCCTTACTAAAATAAGTGGAAGTATTAAAGAAAGGTAAATTGAATTGAAATGGATACGGAAATGATAAAAGATTAATTGTTCCATTAAAATCTAGTCTTAAAGTGTAATTACCAGGAGGGGTATTTGGTGCTACTCCAAATGTGAGATCAAAAGTGCCTGTATCATCAGTTTGATAAGGATAAGGTTCACTTGGAACCAAATAAGATGAATAATTCACACCACTTCTTAGTAATATTAAAGATATCTCAGAGAAACTTATCGGGAGGGAATTATTTGTACTATCATAAATTTCTCCTACAATATTGAATTCTGTATCACCTCCTCCTGTACGGTTTATAACTCGAGGAGTTGGCCCTGAAATAATATTTATTGTAGGCTCTTCATTTAATATGTAATAACTATAATTTTCTTGTAATCCAATTCTTGCATATAATAAATTTGGTCCAGCAGTACTATTCTCTCCTACTAGATAATTAATTGAAGCATACCCATTTGCATCTGAAATGTCAGAACCAAGTAGGATATCACCTCTGGAATAATCATAAAAATAAACACGCTTATTAGAAATTGGTCCTAGAGTTACTGAGACTACTTGAGCCGTAAGATTTAAATTTTGAAATCTAGAAACACTTACATAATTTGGTGGCAAATTAGGATAATTTGATGGTAACCCATCAATAAAGAACCAAACATCTAAAGCTTTTGTAATATTAAAATCTCGTTTGTTGCTTGAATTAGTAAATGGAAAATAAGGAACCTGAAATATGACTGATAAGAGAGAATATGAGTAAGTACCAAAGGGAGTGTCAATCCACCATGTTCCGTTAAGATCAGCTCTTATATCATAATTACCAGCAGTATTATAATTTAGATCCAAGAAATCATTGAAATCACCATTATAAGTAGTATTAATTGATGAGGGTGAGAATGCGTTTGGTATTTCATTATTCGTACCTTTTCTTAATAAGCGAATATTCAACTCAGGACCCTCGACTCTATTTCCATTTGATGGATCATAGGTATAACCTACAACATTAGTAGTATCTGGTTGAGAATCAGAAACATTGATTTCTCCAGGATTGATATTGGTCAATGCAATTGAAATATCTCCCAGTAGAGTAGTAAGATTATAACCTGCATTAAAGAAGTCGTATCTTGCTTCAATTAAATGAGGACCGACTGTTTCAGTATTATTGAAGTTAGTTTGAATCGAAGCAACCCCACTTACATCTGTATTATCTTGTCCAAGTACTCGGTTTGTAGTATAATCTCTGAATGTTATTGTCAAATTATCTACAGGATCTGTATTTGAATTAACAATCGCGGTTATTGTAGCAGTATCTGGCCTAATATAAGTTGTTTGATTAGTGGAAACAGTTATATTATAATTTCCTCCTATTATAGGGCTTCCACCACCTCCATAACTATCAAAAACATCAAATTGCACCCATTTTCCATTTCCATATATATCAGTTGGGACATAAATTTCTGCCCAATTATAAAGATTTTTATACTTTATAGCAAATCCCAATTGACTTTCATCATCATCCCAAAATTCTTCAATCATCAAACTATTAAAACCGTCAACAAATCGACATATAATCCCAAAAGCTCTAGCGAAAGCACAAAATGCTGAAGCAAAATCAGACCATAATCCCTGTTCCGTTTCACAAAACCAATCAATAACGTCTCGTCCTTCTGGTGCAGGATTATAGTCATCAGGACTCATCGGAAATGAAAATTGAGTCTGTAGATAATTTCTGATTTTATTTGCTGCCCAAAAAGCATGGTCATTTGCATTTATTGTATTGTCCAAAATATCAAAATGATTAGTGAAATAAGGATTATTTGTCTTATAAATTGCAATAGTAGGAGGTAATTGTAGAAAAGTATTTTGTAAGCTTAAATATTCTGGTGAAGGATTAGTAACAATAGTTGCTGTTGTGTTTAATTCTTCATTTGATGGTAAGTAATTATAAAACCCAAACATATTATATGTCATATTTACGTCATCATCTAAAGAAAATGTTAGATCCAGCGTAGTAGAATTATATTCATTTTTATATAGTTGAGGTGAGGCAGGATCTAAATTTGGTGCCGAAATACTTCCATCTATCATGAAGGGAGTTGGAAAATGAGAAGGAACAACCATAGAATTGACTCCTATATCAGGAGATAATGGCATTTTGATTTTTAAGAGTTCAGGATCAGGGAAATAATTAGCAAGATAATCACCATAAGAGTAAAAGTCGTAAAGGTTACTAACTGCGTTTGATGTCCAACCATCACCAGTATATTCATCAAAGCATTCATACTTCCATAAGACATCTGACATATTAGAAAATGAGAGATAATCATAGACTCTAAATAGTTCAGTTTCTCCCGCTCCAGAATACAAAAGATCCAATAATCCTTGAGAAAAATTTGCTAGATCTAAATCATCTATATCTCCATCAAACATCTCTGAAAGCATATCAAGGAGAGAAGCAGGATCATCTACTTGATCCAATAAATCTTGCCAAAAATCCTCATCAAAAGGATATGGAGTATCTACCAGATCAGCATCTTCCCAAGGGGTTTCCGCTTTTTCTTTACTAGGATCGGGTCTTTGAGTTCCAAAAAGAAAACTAAATAAAGTCATGGAGAAAGCAAACATACCTAATAAAAGTATTGCGACTAGTGCTACTCCAATAATCCTTTTTTTATTAATACCGGTACCTAATAATTCATCCCTTAAATCTGACATGTTATATTAAAAGTGAAGCTTTATTTTTACCAAAAAAAGTTTAGAATATTAATAATAATTTTTTTATATATAATTTTCCAATCGTTTTTTTAAAGTGTTTGGATCTTTAAATATAATTTTTCTGCAGTACTTAAATGTATTTAAAAGGAAAAAAATCTCTCTACATTTCTCATTTAATATTTTTTTTAAGTATTCCACTTAAAAAGAGATCTCTAAAATATTTTTATGATTAAAAGAAAAGTTGATTGGTTTAAAACTCAAATCCACATTTAGTACAAACTAACTTTTTTGCATATATGGGTTTGGGAATGTAACTAATTATCCGAGTTCTATCCTCTACTTCTTTCACAGCAAAACCACTTGCACCACAATTAGGGCAAATTCTTCTACCAGCCCCCATGGAAGGTGCTGGAGTTGTAGTTGATGAGGGGGTAGCTGAGATACTTGGAGTAGTACTGTAACTTGTTGTTTGGTTTGTTATACCTTGAGCTAAACTAGAAGGCATGACCGCTTTTGGCTCTTTAAGTTCCTGAATGCGTTTTTCCTTATATGTAATTTCTTCTTGCAATTTCGTAATTTGTGCCTGTAATGGACCCATTTGCTGTTGTAAAATTGAATTATGTTGCTGTAATTCTTGAACTTGTTGTTCCAATCCCGGTATATGGGCTTGTAGTTGAGCATTCTGGTCTGTAAGTTGTTGTACTTGCTGTTGATAAGCTTCATTGGACGATTGTATCGATTGTAATTGATTAGTTAATCTATTTACTTGACTTTCTTTCTCTCGAAGTTGAGCACTTAGTTGGGAAGTTTGACTACTTAAATCGCTAACTTGGGATTGTAATTGGCTTAAACTTGAATCTTTTTCTTGTAATTGGGAGTAAATAGAATCAAATTCTTGCTGTGAAGGACCGGTGGAGATGGAAGGAATTGGTTGACTAATTGGGGGAATAGTAGGCTCCATAGTTGGTTGTGGCGCGGGTTCATAAGTAGGAGGGGTTGGACCTTGTAAAGTAGGGGGAGGTGTCATAGGAGGTGTTGTTGAAGGTGGGGGCATGGAGGGAGGTGGTGTTAATGGTGTTACCGAAGGAGGGGGCATTGATGGAAAAGAAGGCTCTTTTTTTTCCTTTTCTTTATCTTCATCATTTCTCTCATATTCATACGACATATTAATCTCCTTATTGTTTAATTAAATTAAAAATATTTTCTTTAATTTTATACGTGTAATTATGATTATAGCATAAATGTAAATATAAAAGTGTTTGTATGTTATATCTTAAAAACATTTCCAATATGGCTTAATTTATCCTTTAAAGCGGGAATTAATCTGTTATTAAAATAATCTAGCAAATTTTGTCCAGAAGATCTTGAGTCTTCTTGTATTAGACTATCATCCTCATCATTGAGGACTTTTAAACAATTATAAACAGCTCGAGCTTGTTTATCTAATTCATATCCTCCTTCTAAAGTTATAAGAATTCTGTCATTTGCATATTTTTGTGCTAGGAATTTTATTTTTTTTAAATATTCTGCTGGTCCTTGATAAGTCCAATTCATATTGGTTAATTGATCAGTCCAATGAGTATCAAAACCTGCAGAAATTAGGATAAATTCTGGTTTAAACTCTTCACATATTGGAGCGATTATTTCGTTAAAAAACAAGGGAATTGCATCATCTCCAGCTCCAGCGGGCATTGCATAATTAATAATTTTACCTGCTCCTTTACCTGTACCAATTTCATTATAATTACCTGAGCCGGGATAAAAATAGCCATATTGATGAGAATTAAACATTACCAATTCACCGAATTCTGATTTAGAACCTTGATAAAAAATATCTTGAGTGCCATTACCATGATGGCAATCCCAATCTATAATAACTACTTTATTAATACCCTTTTCCCTAAAAAGGTATTCTGTCGTAATAGCAATATTATTGAATATACAAAATCCGGCAAATCGGTGAGAATTGGAGTGGTGACCAGGAGGTCTTACTAAAGCAAATGCGTTCCTTACGTTACCATTTAAGATCTCATCTACAGCTTGTAAATTACCACCTACAGAATATAAAGAAGCTTCATAAGTCATAGGTGATGCTATAGTATCCATATCAATATATTGAAGACGTTGAGTTTTAGCACTTAATTCACAAATTTCTTGTATTTTATCATTCTTTCCCTATGAACATATCTTATTTGATCTAGTGTGGCCTTTTTAGGGTTAATGATTTTAAAGCTTGGGTCTTCAAGCAGCTTCTTTTCTCTTAAAAAATCCATGATTGAAATTAATCTATTATGGCTTTCTGGATGAGTTCCAATATTATGTTCTAAATAAATATCATCATACACTATTCCAGTTGTCATATTGCAGATCTTTACCTTGTTTTTTCAATTCTGAATATATTTCTATTATTTTAAACTTCAATTATTTTATTATTTACATATATACTTATAAAATTTTCTTCATAAAATTAGTTAAATATGAAAAAAATGAAGAAAACTTCTTTAAAAATAATAATAGTGGGAGAACCCGCTGTTGGTAAAACTAGTCTGGTTAAAAAGTTTGTATCGGGGCAGTTTGCTAAAGATTATCGATCAAGTATTGGAACTAATATTTTTATTAAAAAAATAGAACTTAATAAAATCGGTAAAATAACAATCCAACTATGGGATATTGCTGGACAAGAACGATGGATAAATATGAGACGTTCTTATTATATTGGAGCAAAGGGAGTACTTATTGTAGGGGATTTGACGAGAAAAAATACATTTGATCAAATTAAACAGTTTTGGTTTCCAGATATAAGAAGATATTGCGATTTGGCACCGATAGTTTTAATCGCTAATAAAAACGATTTAATAGAAGTAGTAAGTGAAGATGAGATTGATTCCATAGGAAGAGAAATCAATGCGATTAAAACAATACACACATCTGCTAAAACAGGAGAGAATGTTGAGAACGCATTTGAAATTATATCTGAAAAAGTAATAAATAATTTGAATTAAATTTCTTTATTGGTAAATTTAATTTGATTGTTTTTTGGCCCATATAAGGTTCCTTCTTTAAGTAATTCTTCCAATGCGCTTTCAATAAATTTCTTATCTAAATTCTCTTCTAACTCTAAAATTTGGATTACATTGGACTTTTCTAATGCTTTCCAATTATTTTCTTCAAATATCTCTTTCAATCTATTCATTAATGTTTCTAATTTGTTAAGATTGCTTCTGGACTGACCAACAAAAATTCTATCCATATCAATTTTTCCAGTCGTTTCATCATAACCAGTATCTTTTAGATATCTTTTGAATATTTTAATGATATCATCCACATCTTCTTTCATAACTTTTTTTCTTAAAGCCATTTTTGCATAAGCTTCACTGAGTCTAACTAATGCATCTAAATTTCTTGCTAATATTGAAATAATTGCATCTTCGCTGTCATATTGACCCCTTAATTCTAAGTAAAATTCTTTAATTCTTTCCTTAGCTTCGTCCGACAATATAGGGTTACAAGTCCTTCTTGCATGTTTGATGTACTTTTTTAGAAGATCACTTGAGATTGGAGCAATCGAAGTATCAATTTCTTCTAGAGTTTCTTCTGGATCCAGCATAGAATTCTTTAGTATGAATTCAGCCATTTGTGCATCATCTGCTGGATTGGGTTTATCAACCACCACAAAAATTAAATCAAACCGAGATAAGAGAGAAGGTGGTAATCGAATATTTTGAGTAGGTGTTTTATATCTATCATATCTTCCAGAATAAGGGTTTGCTGCTGCTATAATCGCAGTTTGGGCTTTCAATGTAGCAACAATTCCTGCTTTAGCAATACTTACAGTTTGTTGTTCCATAGCTTCATGAAGAGCTGATCTATCTGCAGTATCCATCTTATCAAATTCATCTATTGCTGCTACACCTCCATTAGCTAGCACAACAACCCCCGCTTCAAGATTCATTTGACCTGTGTCATTATCCTTAATTACAGCTGCTGTTAAACCTACTGCTGTTGAACCCTTACCAGAAGTATAGAGTCCTCTTGGAGAAACTTCTATGGCGCTTTTCAGGATCTCTGATTTTCCAGTTCCTGGATCTCCAACAAATAATACATGAATATCCCCTCTTTTATAACCTCCTCCAGGTTTTTTCTTTCTTGTTCCTGCGAATAAGCTTAAAGCTGATGCCATTTTAAGATCCTCTCTACCATATATATCAGGAGCTATTGATCTTGCAATTTTTTTCTGAATAAAAGGTTCCTTAGACAGATCCTCAATTTTTTTCCTATCCTCTTTAGTAAGATCAATTATATCATCAGTTTTATCTTCGGGATCTATAAAATTAATATCAAAGAAAGTTTTAAATAAAGTAGAATTATTGCTTTTAGTTGATTGAGCTAAAACTGATTTATAAATACCCATCAGCTTTACTCTATCACCAGGTTTTACGGTATCAACTAGGTTATAAGTTAAAATTGCTTGAACAGATCTAGGAATTCTTCCAGGCGGTAAATCTTCTGGTATTTCTTGAATTGTTATTGATTGCCAATCAATAAATTCTGAATGTTTTGAGATTAATCTAAAATCTGTTTGTGCTTTTGCTTTACACCTTTTATTTGTACAAAATTTTGGCCATCTTATTCTTGAAGTTAACTGAATAACTTCAAATTGAGCTCCGCATAAATTACACTCAAATGAGGCTTTAATGATTTTTGGTCTTATTGTAGAACATCTAACTAATATTCCATTAGACCAAACTAGAGAACTTATATTTTTTGCTCTTAATCCCCGTAAGGGAAGAAATAATGGGCTTTTTTTATCTTTAGTCGTAAACCTTACAAAATAATTCTTATTTGTTAATTTTGCTCCTTGAAATTTTAATAGATTTTTAAAAGCTTCAACAGCATCTTCAACTATGGCTTCAGGATCCTTCCTGAGTAGTTCTGCAATATCAGGATCACTCGCTAATAAATCTTCATATAGTATTATTAAAGTATCTCCACCTTTAGCATAAATATCATTAATTTGATCTTGATATTTATATAAACCAGGGCTTTCTTGAAATAACCGATAAAAATCCTCAAAACGCTGTACTTTATTAATCGGTTGACTGGGAGTTGATAATGGTGTTGTCATATCAAATCACATTTAAATCTTCTAATATACCTTAATGTTATTGTAGATTTTTAATCTATTTATTAACGATTTGACTTTATTAATGAGTAAATAATCAACTATAAAAAGACTAAGACTGTCGTGAGATTTACTGAATCTCTAAAATATATAAAGAGTTTATTCTAATCTTCTTTTAATTTTTGCAAGGTAGAACAAATTATGGGATCTTGACTCATTTCACATCGTATTTTTAAAAGGGAAATCACTCGTTTCTTTATTTTTTCATTCTCGTACTTTGCTGTCCGGCCTAAAATTAATGCAATTGAACGTTGAGTTGTTAAGGATCCTTTTCCACTTAAATTTTCTAATAATTTAGTTATAATTCTATTAAATCCTATTTGTTTAATGATTTCCACAATGGTATTAACCATACTAGTTCTAACATCTTCTGAATCATCCCCAAGTATGATTATTAATTTATCAAGAACCGCTTCAATTTGATTGCTGTAAATCCTACTTAATCTAGCGGATGCTTCTCTAATTTTAGGATCAGTACTTTTCAAATTAACTAATAAATTACTAAATGGAATATGAGAAGCATTAACCTCATTGATATCAGATAATATATTTAAGGCTGACCAACGCACCCAATTTTGCTCATCCTCTAGTAAAGAAATAAGTTTTTCAATAATTTTTTCTTTATCATCAACGTGACCAATTATGTTCCCTAAACTTGACACGGCTGCTTCTCTTACAATCCAATCGTCATCTTTTAAAGCAAAATTTATTAACGCATCAATTGCGGAAACTGTAAATTTATATCCGACAAGTCCTAAAATTTTTACAGAGGTTTCACGAATAGCGGAGTCATCATCTCTAAGTAACTTTAATATTTCACTGACGGGAATAATTTCTGGTGATGATTTTGCTATTTCGAGGAGAAATTTTGTAAGAATAATCTTCACTTTTGAATCTTGATCCCTAAGAGTAGAAAAGAAATCTGAAATAAATGGTTTTATTAGAGATGGTTCTTTTTGAGCTATTTTTGAAATTATAGTAGAAGCTTTTTTTTTAGCATTAATATTTCTATCTTTTTGTAATACTAATATTATTGGTTTTACATCAAAATTATCAATGGATTCCTCAATTAAACCATCAATAGCTTCAAGTGCATTTAGTCTTACGTTATCATTTTCAGCAGTAGAATATTTCAATAAAGCGGGGATAATGCTTTTTTTATCAGTTTCCCCAATTTTTATTAGTGTTTTTGATATTATTCCTTTTGTAATATAAGTTGTAACATCCGGTACTTTGATTAAATTTTGCAGAACTAAATCAGGATTATTTTTATAATTCTCTGAAATAATCTCTGAAATATTTTCTCTTAATCCCTCATCTTCAAATTTTATAAATCCAAGCAGCACAGTTAATATTTTTTCTGAATCATATTTCCATAATCTTCCAAGAAGTTTAACAACATTATTTAAAATTTCAAAATTATTTTGATCTATACTATTGATAATAATATCAACATCAAATAGATCAGTTTCTTCTTCAAAATATTTTTCAAGAACATTTAATGCAGCCTTTCTTGCTTTTTCATTTGAATCATTCAAACCCTCCAAAAATGGTAAAAGTGGAATATCATTTTTCTTAAAATTTCCGATTTTAGCAAGTGCCTCAAAAATCGAGGCTCTTACAGAACTAGATGGATCTTTAATTAAGGGAATAATCCTCGGTATAAATTTACGATCAACTTGTTTAAAATTTAGATTTCGTATATTATTAATTGCCGCAGCGCTAATTTCGTTATTTTTATGAAAAATTTTATCAATTATAACTCCAATAGGAAGGTTATACGATCTATCGGCCATAAAATTAAGAACCTCAACTACAATTTTACTATTTGGGTCACTTATTAATTTCTCTATAGTAATTTTAAAAAGGTTTTCATTTATTTTACTTTTAATTCTACTTAGAACCTTTAATCCTATTAATCTTAATCTCCATTCTGAATCTACAATGAGATTATAAATTAATTCTTGAGGGATTTTTTTTATAAAAGTAGAGTCTGCCTTAAGAAGGGATTTTGCAACAGGGATACTTTTATCATAATTTGGAGATTCTAATGCTTCTATTACCCAAGGTAAAATAATTTCAGGAACATCCTTTTGTAATTGAATTAAAATTTGGCTACATATTTTTCTTGAATGTTCATTATAATCACATATTCCATCTAGTAAGGAATTTCTAAATTTCCAATCATTAAGACTTGTCTTATCCTTTAATGGAATTCGTTCAAACATCATATTTATAGTTTCTAATGCATGATTTCTTATCTTAGGATTATGATGTTTAATAAAAGTAAAAAGTGGAATAGGATCAAAAGTTTGCCCACATTCTGTTATCTTAGAATATTTAATATTCATAACAAAATCATTATTCTTTGCTAAAAAGAAGTATGAGGTGAAAATAATCAAAACAACTTCTTCAATCACAGCAGCCCAAGCAAATAATATATAGTTAGGGCGAATTTCGCTAGTAAAAGCCCACGCATTAAAAACTTCTTCCAACATAGAAGGATTCACTATTAAAAAATTAACTAATACGTTAATTCCTACTGAAGCCATTAAATAGGCTGCAAAATAAATATCAATTCCTCGATATTTTATTTTTCTGCCCCAAAATCTAGTGAAATATCCTAATATCCCAAAAAGAAGAGTTACAAAAACAAAAACTGAAGACATGGTTGAGATAGCTAATGTTTGTGTGAAGAAGAAGATTATAGTTTGAAATAATGAGATCCATGCCCAAACAAATACAAACAACATCACACCCAAAATGATGTAATGGAGAGGGTTTGATGTGAATTGCTTCATTCCTCTTTTATTATCTTCAAAATTTAGGAATATAGACCTTTTTATATCAGGAATATGATAATATGCGTTTGATATACCGGCAATATAACCTTTTGATCCATAAAATGTTAAGATCATTAAGGGATATCCAAGCATCCAAGTTACTAGAGTTATGATAAAGGGTAAACCTAGAGAAGTTAAGATAAGGGGAGGTAAAATAAATATCAATATATAAAAAAAAATTGCGAAGAATACCTTTATAATCTTATTGCTAGAAATATTGAGAATTCTCTGATTAATAAATTTATGAAAAGGAGTTAACCCTTCGTCTGTTTCTTTGCTTAATGCGATAAAAAGGAAATCAATTAGAGGATATAATGAAATATATGCCAAACTAATACTAAAAGGTATAAGAAGTGCTAAAGGATTGACTTCTGGTGGTGTAAATGTCCAAAAACTAGGGGTATTTAATGTAAATATTACAGCTACCGCAAAGACTACCATTATTGAGAGCCCAAAAATAAGCCCGTAAATGATGCATTGAATTCGGTCTTTATTATTGAATTCTCCCTTTTTAACTAGTGCAACTTGTTTATATATAATATAAAAGCCAATAGAAAAGAAGATTAGAAAAACAATAAGGAGAATTATCTCTATAACCAAGATTGTCACGCTGTTTTTATATTATTAATAAAATAATAGTATGTTTAATTCTCTTGTATTACATTTGTATATTATATAAAGACTTATTAATTTATTAAATATGGTGAATTTTTTATTGGAAGTTATTAATGAACGCTTTTCTAATTCCTTAACTCAGTTAAACTTTATTTTTTTACACGAAATGATTGTTACAGAATGTATAAAGAATTTTGAAGGTTTTTCTCTATTAGGAGAATCTTTTGGTCCTTTTGAAAAGGGTAAAAAATATAAGTTAAAGCTGTTTTCTGCTATTCCTTTCATTGAAAAAGGAATATTGCAAGTGGCTATTTCAGATAAATGTGATAGTATTGATGTTCAAAGATTTGCTATAGAAGAAAGAGATGATTCAAAGCTCAAAAAAAGAAATAATAAATTTTTCTTAAATAAAATAAAAGAATTTAGAAGATTCATGGAAAATGAAATCAATAAAAAAAATAAACCAAAAATAGATTTAGATAGATATAATTCATATACTTCAAATATTATTGATAGCCGGTTATTGAAACTATTAAAACTTTCTATGGCAGAATTATCATTAGAGGATGAACAGAGATTAACGAATTCTGAGAAAATTCTTTATCAAAATTTATACAAACTCATAAAAACATGGAGAGGATTCTTTTAAATTCAATTTTTATGCTAAGCTTTTTTGATTAGAATTTTAAAAATTTATTTCTTGCGTGCCATATTTCTTAAAATATTCTATTATATTATTTTTGATTCCATTTTTCATTTCCAAATGTGGCAATAATTCAATTGCATTACTCATTGCAAAAAAGGGTATATTATACTGCGAGATTATATCCTTTATATTTTCTCCATCATCTCTCAACTCATTTCTATTAGTTAAGCCAATAACACCTATAATATTTATATCAAAATCATCTAATTTTTGAATTGTCTTGAGTAAAGAACCCCCAGTAGTTATAACATCCTCAAGAATAACAACATCTCCTTCAGGTAACCCAATAAATGATCTGTCTTTCGGATCTCCATGTTCTTTTTGTTTACCTCTCCCCATGGAGATAGGATAATTCCCTAAATTAAAATTGTTTTGCATTTTTGCCCATTTAAATTGAGTAATAATACCAAGTTTTGTTGCTCCCTCTGGAACTCCATAGAAGCATTTCGGATTTAGACCTAAATTGGTTATAAAGGATATTATAAAATCTGTTAACTTATCGAGTAAAAAGGCATCTGAAGTAATTTTCCTCCAATTAATATACCAATAAGATAACCTTCCAGAGGCAAGTTTTATAGGTTGATTAAAAATACCAATTACATTTTGAGTTTTTATAAATTCATTAAAATTCTCTTGATTCCACTTCATTAAAATCAAATTTAATGTAGAATTAACTTTTTAAAAAGAATAGTTCTCAATTCTTTTAATTTTTATTTATTACCAATTATCGAACTTATTCTTTGATGTTATTAAGAATTTTCCGAGATTGTGATACTATTCTTTTATCAGCCTTGTTTGTCAATTTTTCCAGCAAATTTTGGAGGGGGATAACTGCTCTTGAATTAGTCTCTGAAAGTTCTTCAAAAATAGAAAGAGTCGAAATAATTTCATCTTTATCAGATCCCTCAAAAATTTGTTGAATTTTTGGAATTGCGGTTTTATTTAAAATTTCATTTAGATAATTGGAAATTTCGGCTTCTACTTTGGCATCTCTGTAAGTTCTCAATTTGTTGGTTTTAATATATTCAACAAAAATAAATGGCATCTCAATTGGCCATTCTTGAATTTTTTCCATCTCAATTAATTGAATTACTCCACCATTATTTTTATAAAATAGTTTTATATCCAATCACCAGTAGTTAATTTTTCAGGTAAATATTTATCTGTTAAAAACTCAAAACCATGAGTCGAGAGAGCTTGAATTTCAGCTTTTACATTTTTTTTGAGGGATAATTTAAGATCTTCCTCCCAAGCTCTATTCTTTTTAACAAAGTCTTCATTTAACAAATCCTTAATACGTTTGACATCAACTTTTTCTAATTTCAGCCTAGCTACTTCTGGAATTTTATATGTATCCAAGTCACGTGTTAAAACTCCAAGAAGTTTTATATCTGGTGTTGCTAAGAAGGGAGATTCATAACTTAAACGTTTGGAGCCCCTTAAATATACTGAATGTATATAATGGCCATAAGGATCGCTATCAACTAGACTAAATACTGGAAGATTTAATTCTTTACTTAAACGTTTTAAAAACATTCTGGTAGCAATATCTCCTACGCCTCCAGCGGTTAATAAAATACAAGGATATTTACGCCAGAATCTATCCTCAGCAAAACGCATCATTGCAGCTTCTTTTTCTATTGCTATTATAAATTCTGCGTCTGACTCAATTATTTCAATATTATCTAAAAATGGAGATATTTTCCAACCACCGCTTCCTAAACCCTCAAGATCAATGATATCGTTTTTATCTCTAATCCTAAGTCTTCCTATACAAGTTCCATTTGCTGTAGCAACGATGTGGGTTGAATTTCTTGTAGTATAAAGCATAATTGCTGCGTCTTCAATACTTTTATCACTTACTTTTTGCTCATTAAATAATTTAACATCATTATAGTATACTTCTCTTTTAGTTGCATGCAAATCTTTTACTAACAATTCATGGATTATTTCAAGGATTCGCATTAATCTTGTAATATCAGCGACACTAGTAAGAGTATGGAATTGTTTTTCTTGTAGTTGTTGACCTAAGAGTAACAAATCATTTTCTTCATCCCAAATGATATTTGAACTCGCTCTAGAAGGTAATTGTATTGATGGTCTTCCTGTTTTATTTATTTTGGTTATAACATCATCAACAAGTTTATATAACCTCTCTAGAGCATTTTTTCTATTTAGATCATCGATTTTTACTGTGTTTTCAGGAAGCTGAATTTGTTTTTTTTCTT
>JABAHP010006502.1_pt3 | contig 20087 bp, 13 predicted proteins | sample 7062081 | NCBI WGS metagenome assembly JABAHP01 (sample SAMN14534357, study PRJNA622989) | marine sediment metagenome | biome: marine biome [ENVO:00000428]; feature: marine pelagic biome [ENVO:01000023]; material: deep marine sediment [ENVO:00002113] | place: India: Gulf of Kutch | collected...
TCTGAAGATTACGCAAATCTGGCACGAATGATTGGTGCGCCTGGAGGCTTGAAAGACCCGATAGGGGCCGCTAGAAATCGCCGATTCTACTAGACACTAAGGAGCAACTACTGTGGTTGATGACGCACAACGAAAACGGTGGGCGAAGTTCCGCTTTGGTCTTAACACGCAGAAAGCCCAAAAGAAGGATGAGACTGGAACCAGCATGGCTGAACGCTGGCTCCAGCAGAAAGCCCTTGAGGGGGATGAGCGGGCGAAGAAAGCCCTGTCTGAGCTTCTCGGAGCAGGGTATGACGCGCGTGTAGATACCGGAGAGTTCTGGAGAAGCCGAGAATTTAAAGAGTTAATCCGAGGGGTGGATAACCAAGTATTCGGTTCTAAGCTTGGAGGAGTCCCTGAAGAGGCTGATATTCTTGGGGGCAAGATTTTGGCCGCTCCTACAGCGTCTCCATTTAAAACAAGCGGGTTGGTGAGTCCACGAACGCCTTCTTCGTCATACATTCCACCGTCTGCTGAGGCGTTAAGAACCGTTCGGGAAGAGACTCCAATGGTCGGCCCACAAGCGCCGCCAACGCCCGAACCTGTGCAGTTCCTGACAGGTGGAGTTACTGGAGGGCTCACGCCGCTTCAGTCCCTATTGGCGGGTATTCAGACACCCGCAGTTCCTGACCGCCCTGAGAGTGAGACGGTTTGGGTTACGTCTAAGACGGGGGAAAGAGTTCCGGTTAATCTGGCTCATAGAGAGCAGATTGATTGGGATATTGAATATGGTAGAAATACATTTTGGCTCAAAGCTTTTCGATTGTTAGAGACAGTCGGCCAACCTGGAATTATAACTGAAGAGCTGGCTACGAGTGAAGGGTTGTATCGTAGAGAAGCGGATGCCATGCTTATGAACATAGCTACTACGAAGCTGGGTCATGGCTATCTTCAATTTAGAGTACATCAAAAAGAACGAACTGTTGCTAAGCTTAAAGAACGCCTAGCCCAGGCGCTGGAAAATCCAGAGTTGACTACTCCTGAAGCTATATTGAATTTGCAAGAGCAGATTACAGAAGAAGAGCAAAAATTAGAGACGGTTAAATTCCAGTTCGCTAGGATAGATATGTATAAGGATATCCAGTGGGCGGATTACCAGCAAGCTAAAGCACGACTTCCTAAGGGGTTTACTGAAGAAGACTGGGAAGCCCTGAGAAAGGTTCAGAAGGGGCAGTATGCGTATTCCGAAGAGTACGTAGCTTTGATGAATAAGTATGATAAAGCTATCGAGGCTGAGCGAGAAGACGCGAAGCGGGCTACTGAACACATAAAGAATGAGTTCGATGAGGTTTGGGACGAGATAACCGTACTTAAGGATTCTTTAGCTCTTTCTTTAGAGGTAAATGACCGGATGTATGCGGCATACAGGATGTCCCGTAGAGCCACTCAGATTAAGGCTTTAGAGACACAAACTCGCGCTCGTGGGCGAAGGTACGCCAAGATGTTTGGGGGTGAAGGTAGAGAGGCCAGGGATGAGGCCATAAAGAATTTGAAAGAGCGCGCTAAGACTGCGTATGATGAAGCATATCAGCAGAGCTTGGAGCAAATGCTTCCTGAGAAGAAGCAGATATATGAAGAAGCTCAGCGACAGGCCGACCGCTATAGAAGTATGCTTCTCGCCGCGCTTAATCGGGGGGATGATAAACAGGCGTTGGTATATGAGGCAAAGTTTAAGGAAGCCAATCAACGGGTGGTAGATATAGCTACTCAACACCAGTGGGAATTCGAGCGTCTTAATGAGCTGTATGAACAAGCAATTGGCAAGTTGGTGCAGTATTATAGATGGGATGCTAAGCTAGACTGGCGGAATAAATATGGGGCGTATTCTTGGGCATCTGACCCAATAGCTGAAGACCAATATCTACAGGCCTTGGCGGAGGCTCAGCTTCAGGCTGGCCGACCGTTACAAGATGATGAGATTCGGGAATTAAAAGAATTATATGTTAATCAGTCTATTGAATTCATCGGTCAAATCGTTTTTGACCCCTTGAATTTAATTGACGTGTTCGGTCTTGATAAGGGGATTAATCTGGCCCTTAAGGGAACTAAATGGGCGTTAAAGAATATAGGCAAGGGAGTGGTAAAACTTCTGCCGTTTGGAAATGATTTGTTGGAGTTAGCGGCCCAAGCATCTGTAAAGACTATTGGTAATAAGATTACTGCTGACGTGACAGACATTACCTCTCGCATCCTTTTAGGAACAGAAGTTACTCTTGAACATGCTACGGATATGATATCCGACCTGGGCGTGACCGTTGATAATGCCCGCCATCTTCAAACTATCTACGGGCCGGAAGCTGTAAGGGAGCTGTTTGAGAACGCTCAGAAAGCGAATCCCGCTCTTCAGGGCATTACGTTTGAGGAATTCAAGCGGCTGATAGATGCTACTGACCATGAAGATATTGTTAAGAAGATAAGCGCCCTTAACTGGGGCTCGGAATTCGAGAATTCTGCGGAGAATGTCAAACAGAATATTACTGCCGCCGCGCTTGCGCTGGTAAAGAAACAGAATCCAAACGCTGTGGGAGATGACCTTCTTGAGTTGTTGGATACTGAGTTGGCTCGAATGTTGAATGAACGGGAAGCTATCCGAGATATAGTCAATGATTGGTCAAAGAAATTCGCTAATGCATTCGTGAACGCGCATGTAATTCATGAGGGTACTCGACTGCTTGATGATACGATTCTTGGTTGGATTGATACTCGTGCGCGGTTGTTCGCAAACTTGCCCGTAAATCAAGCAGTAAAGAAGCGCTTAGTGCGGTCAGGTAAATACAGTCAGGCACAGATAGACCGAATTGGTTTAGGTAAGGGGCCGCAAGCCAAGATGTGGAACCAGCTTAAATCCAGTACTATAGAGTGGGCAACTCAAGCGTCTAATACCATTCGACATTTTTGGGTGTCGATGGTACTTACTACCCCACGATACTTGATACGTAACATGATTGACTCAGGATTCCGCCGACTGGTATATGGTGGCAATCCTCTTGGAGATATCTTTACGTTGTTCAACAGTTTACATGCTTCGTTTGCAGATGACNNATGAGCTGGTGCAATCTCTAGCCCGTACAGGACTGGATTTTAATCAGACCCCTCCAGCTCGATTGCTATCTGGAAAGAAATTTGGATTCCTTAGATATTGGAGAGATGCCATAGACCAGCGGAAGTTAGACCGTATGAAAGAAGCGGCAGACGTGGCTGTGGATATCTATAACCGCACTGAGCATGTAGGTCTGAAAAGCACCTGGAATCAATTATGGAATGGTGCTAAGACCGCAGACTTCTTTTGGGCGGTTCCTGATGCCGTGTCTGATTTCAACACCGCGATGGAATTTACCATGCGTTTGCGGATGTTCGCGGAAGAATATACTAAAGCAATCAGTCGGCTGGAGCCAGAAGCGTTAGGGGCTCTTGGAAAACTATCTGGAGATACCCGTGCAATCGGTCAGCATATTTGGGACTTATCTGGAAATAACGCCGCAAAAATTCGTGGTTATGTGGATGACCTTACTAAACCAATTACAGAGGATGCTTTGCGTGGACGAACTGCATGGTCTATGCTAGTGCCTCCAAATATCAAAGATACGTTAGATGGCATGTCTAATGCCGATAAATTCTTGTTTACAAATGAGGTTAAACGGGCGTTTGATGATTTCGTGAAAAAGACATTGAACCAGGATGGTAGTATTACCAAGGCTGGAATCGGGCGGTGGTTTGATGACTATATAGAAGAAGTCATGCAGGAGTCGTCCAGGCGCATTAGCCAAGCGTCTGATGAGGTTGTTGCTGGCGGGGCCATCGGGGATGAAATGTCAGAGATTCCCAATCCAAGCGACCTGTCAGGCTCTAGTCCCATGTCCAGGCCGGAAACTCCTCCTGCACCTACCAGAGATACGGGCAGGATACGAGCTACGGACTTATTCGAGGCCTTTCAGGAAGATGCGGCTCCTTATATGGATGTCAAGCTCATTGATAAGGGCGGGGTTGAGCTACAGAACATAAAAGGTAAGCCGACTGTCGTTATCGGACGGGATTACATTCAGAAGACAAAAGAGAAGAAGTTCTTCAGTGAGCTTCGGGATGCCTTTATCCGAGGATATGGCGACAGTGAGGACAATATTGCTGTATTTCGGAAGGCTGGAATCAAGGATAACAAACAGTTCCTGGATAATATTAATAAGCTTCATGCGGCTCCAGAAGAACTGTTGAAAGAAAATCCATTGATATTCCATACGCTGGTAAATCAGCTTGAAGATGATTATTTCGCTAGAGAGCTGATTGAGCGGCTGACCGGAAGGAAACCATTCAAATATGGTACTCTCGCTGAGCTGGCTCAGGGCGGTGCGTGGTTGACGGATGATGCATTCAAGGCTGGATGGGTGGATGCGTTTAGAGCGGCGCTGGAATCGGCTAACCAGGAGATTCGCGCGTTGCCTGATTTCTTCCGCATCGCTGGTAATCAATTCAGAACTACCAGGGCGAAGGTGTGGAATACTATAAATAGTGACCTACTTCCTACAGAGGTAGCTGAGAAGCTCAGGCGTTTCTATACCACGATAAATATTAATGAACGTACAGTAGCCAACTTCTTCCGTGATGTGTATCCTGGGCCGAAGCGGATTCAGGCCGCTAGTGGCCGTAGTAAACTTTGGGAAGCTTACTATCAGAAGGGTACGATGGTCTATGAGACCTCAGTCGCGCGAGATATGGAATTCTTGCGGATGATTGATGAAGGCAATTTTGACGAGCTTACTAAACGGTTGGATGCGGCGATTAATGAGATAGATGATTATTTCGTTAGAGAAATAGGCATTGATATTATATGGGACGATTATAATAACATCGCAGAATTCTCAATGGATGGGAATAAATTTACTCGTAGGGCAGATGTACGAGCGGCGCAGGAATCCCTGTACGGTGCTCATGTCCATGATGAGTACGCTATCTATAAGATTACAAATATCGAGGAGCTTAAGCCCTCAGAACAGATTCGTGTCCGGCTTATCCAGACGGGCAATTATAGTCGTGACCAAGCTCGTACTCTTGCGGCCATGATTGATGAACACGCTAAATGGTTCATGGAAGCTGGAGGAGGATGGCCACCCCTATATGAAAACTACTTCAAGAAGCTCGGCTTTAAGAAGGTAAAGGGCATGTGGCAGGTCGCTGGGGACGGCATCGAGATTGGTGAGAAGTTGATGCTCGGACGTGAAGCTGGCAGGTTTGTCGTGTACGGCATGGATAATATGAAGCTGGAAGACTCTATTAAGATGGTGTCCAGTATCTGGTATAACGACATGATTGAGCTGTCGGCTGTTAATGGTGATATTGCTAGAGACCTAGAACATCTTAATGACTATCTGAAACGGCTGAGCGGTCAGGGCATTCGGGGTAATAAGCTGACCAAGAAACAGCGTGACCTGTTCGGAGAGGTGTTTGTCCAGTACTTGCGCGAGGGCGTGGGAGATGAGATTCGCCTGACCAAGAGCTTCCAGAAGTTCAAAGAGTGGCTGGTCATTCCGTTTGATGCCATGAAAGGCACACGGTTCCAGGCCGACATAAGCGATGAGATTTACTCTATCCTGAATAAGTCTCTGAATGAAGTACGGAAATCTCCTGTACCTTCCATCAACGCGCGCAAGGCTCGTGTAATCGCAACAGAAGCCGGACATGATATGTCTGACGATATGATAGTCAATACCGTCAATAACGCCATGTATCATTTGGAGCGTAGTCCAGAGATGCAAGCGACTCGTGAACTTATTACAAATCAGTTAAAATTCGCTGGCTATTCTGAAGCACAGTCTTACAGTATAGTCCAGCTTATGGATGCTTACGCGCGTGCAACAGGTGACGTTCCTGGTTGGTATGATAAGTATTTTAGCGGTATAAAGGTACTTGATAGCATCGAAGATATTACAGACCCAAATGCGTTATTTAAGTCTCCATTTGAAGATTATGGAAAGAAAGCAATTAATGAAATATTAGACGGAGCTGGGTTTGATGATGCTCAGTTAGATAGATTCTCCCTTGTTAGAATTCAAAAAATGACGGGAGTTCCTGAAGATATTTTAGAGAATCTTGTTCCCAAACCATATAGACAGTTAGTTTCTATTTTCTTATCAACTCCACATGGGGCGGATTTTCTGCCTAAAGGGGTTTCTGAAAAGATAGGTAAAGAAATAGTTGAGCATTTTAATGCTGTATTGCCAGGAAAGAAATTGGATATATCTGACCCAGCACTTACTAAGAAATTTGCTTCTCAACTTGAAGATATAATAGATAAGGCGTTATCTACTGAGGCGATGGTAGATAATGTAGTAAAAAATACATATCTTACTGCGGAAAAAGCTTTGAAGATGTCGCCTCGTGAGTTAGCTCTTGCAGATTGGGCAGTAACTAAAGCTTTACGTGAGTTTGAAGAGACGGCAGTTAGAGATACTTTGCTGAGAATGCCTGAACACATGGGGAAATCCTATGATGAATTGATTAAATTGGGAGTCTTCAAGAAAAGAATACTCCCCGAATCAATTACTGAGACTAAGTTCCAGGCTATGCGGAGGTTCATAAGTGAGCGAAGTTTATATGCAAATGTTCAGGACATTTATCTTGATGCTGTACGAAGATTAGTTCCTGAAGACCAGTGGGAGAATTTCGCTCCTAAAGCCCAACAGACGCAAGAAATTATTCGCGCGTTGCGGGGCTCAGGGGGCGCAGTTTCGTTTCTTGAAGATGGTTCGGCTCTCATGCACATCGTAAAGGGCGCTGAGTATGACACAGCTATTCATGAGATAGGTCATGTATTCCGCAACTCCCTGGATGATTTACAGCTTAAGCGATTAGAGGGAATTGTTGGATTAGATGAAGGCGAGTTTAAAAGCTTACGCCCAACTTTTGAGGAATATCGTACTTTAAAGAATAAGAAGCGACTTAATAAAGCTCAGAAAGCTCGAATGGATGAGATAGAAGCTGACGCGTTACGTTATGAGGCGGCAGAAGAGCGATTTGCTGATGACTTTACTACATACCTACGCAACGGTGAAGCTCCAGTTCAGGAACTGAAAACATTGTTTGAGAAATTCAAACGCTGGTTGCAGGAGATATTCAGTAAACTACGTAATAACGCTGACCTTAAATTGACAGATAGCATGAAGGACTTCATGGATGACCTGTTCGCGCACGGCTCCCCTGTAAGCGGTATCTATCGTTCAGTAGATGAAATTCCCGAAAACGTGGTTCGTAAAGCATTTGATTATGAGGAGGCTGAACGCTGGCATGACACGGTTATGCAGGGCTGGGATGTATGGAAAATTCAACGTAGATACCAAGGGTTCCCGCCTCAGGCATTAGAGAGCCCTCAAAAGATGCGGGCGTATTTAACGTCTATGCGTAGAGGCGTATGGGATGATGCTTCAGATGTATACCGTAGATATCTAGTTGACCTTGAACGGTTTGAGGCTGGAATGCTCAGCTATAAATATGGTGATAGTTTCTTTGGTACGTTGTTCCCAACTGTGAATGAAGCGGAACTTGGCGACTCAATGCTTACCTTCTTGCGTAATGTGGAAGGTAATCTGAGCTATCAAGAGTCTGCGGTCAGAGCCCTAAAAGAATGGAAAGCCTTTGCTATGGATTTAGTAGAGAACAACGGCATTTATTGGCGAGAGTTGACCCAATCTCAAATAGATGAGCTAGCCGCTTGGGCAGACGAAGCTACTAAGTCTAAGGCAAGCATTACCAAACAAGCGGCAGATGAAGCTATTGAGAAGACCAACTTCGTCATGTTGGATTACGCTACCCGTAGTCGTTTTGACGAGTTTGCTCGGAATATCTTCCCGTTCTGGATGTTCCCTAGCCGTTCCTGGCCGTTCTGGATTGAGACGATGATACAGCATCCGAACTTAATTGCGATTTATCATAAATTTAATCGCGCGTCTCGTACTGGTAGGAGACAGGCAGGGGCTGTGGATTCCACAGGTCGCCCATTGCGGTCGTTACGTGGGTATTTCCGCATTCCTGGGACAGGGATGTGGGTAAATCCCAACAGCGCCATCTCCTTGACCTATGTTTTAGATGAGGCTTTACATCCAGACTATGAATGGATAGACACAGACAAGGAAACTGAGCCAGTGGCGTATGTCATCGAGAGATTTATCGAGAATGCCACCCAATTTGGTTTTAACCCCGCTCCTTGGTGGGGTTGGGCGGCTAAATGGGCTGGAATTTTGCCTAATGATGCGGTTCCTAGGTTCCCTAGCCATCCAGTAATCCCATTAATGCCTCGTTGGTTAATGAAAGAGCTGGAATATAAGGCCAATAACGTTCCGTTTATCGGAGATAAGTGGCTTAGTCCGGCTGTGGGGGCCACAACTGACGCATTCTATCCTGAAGCCCCTTGGCATGACTATCTGGTAGAGACTGAGATGCTGGCCGAGCTCAATCAGTTATTGCAAGACCCTAGAGTTCCACACTCCACGAAATGGGAAGCGTACCAGAAGCTTAAGAGCACGTTACAGTACCGGAGGGAGGGTAATCCTGAATCCAATTGGGACGAGGTAGCTGAATGGAATGCCGCATATAAGAAATATACTAATGATGAAGCGATACGAAGTGCTACATCGTTCTTTACGGGCTTCTACCCCAAGCCGTTTACCGATTCACGAGCGGATTTGCTGGCGGTGCGTAACCGTCATAATATGTTAGTGTCTGCTATCAATGATAAGCTACAAGCGGCGGCATTTAACTTGCCTGTAGATGATGACGATATCTGGCAGTTCTATATCGACCAGAAAGATACCCCTGAGGGGTGGATTTACAGCATGTATTCCGATATTGGGTGGGTGCGTAATCCAGAGGGTGAGCTGGTGCGTGACCCAATAGAACGGGCCGAGCATTTAGCCGCCGCGCTACAGGTGCAGGATAATCAAATCGAATACTGGAGAGCTGTATCCGTACTTGAGGATGATTTGCAGGAAGAGCTCAAGATGATGCCTGTAGGGGCTCCCTATGAGGATATAAAAGCCATCTATGATGAGTTTTTTGAGGCGATGGAAGACCTTAAAGATGAGTGGGATATTAAAAAGTATGAGATGCTTCACGGCACGAACAAGACTCCTCAGCAGATTCAGGATACTTGGACGCGTGAATGGTACAGAGCTCTCAACGAGAGTCGCCCCATTTGGGATGTCAAGAATGGGCAGACCTACGAGGAATACGAGATTAACATGCAGATGTGGCGAGAGAACTTACCAAATCTGGCCTCCAGCTTACTCCCAGCATTCGTGAAACATAGAGCTCCTTTCATGGAAAAGCTCAGAGAAGACCAGCAGTTTGACTTTGAGGGTTATGTATCGGCATTGGTCGCCATGTCCACTCCTGAAGCATATACAGAGTGGAAACGAATGGATGATGACGTATTTGATGCCCTGAACCATGCCTATAAGACCGTTTATTGGGACACGTATTGGGAATCTGGTGTTCTTGAGGGCGGGTACGCGGGCTGGATTGCCGCCAATAAGTGGGCAGAGCAATTCCCTGACGGGTATCCCACGACTGACCAGCTATTTGAGGCGATAACTGCAATCTATGGAGATAGATTTACTAGAGAAGAGGTCATGAAATGGGTTGAGTACGCCCCGCCAGCTATGACAATTGATGAGCGAATGATTGCCAAGCACGGGGAATTGTACCCCAAGAAGCAGGAGATTTGGAGAATCCTTACTTCTCTTGGCCCAGGTCGTGCAGGTGTAGACCTGATGATGATTGGTCGCTTAGCCGCTCCTGATAATTTCGATACCTGGGTGACGGTGTGGTACGAGACTACAGGGTATGGATACGATAGGAAGCCTGATGAGTTTGAGGCGTTTTATAATACGCTGAAACAGGCGGCTGAATATATTAACTTGCCTGAGCCCACAAATGAACAGATGGAAGAATTCATTGAAGCACAGAAACTTAATGCAGAATTCCGGTCATTGGTTGAACAAGAATTAGGCGATGACTTCTATGAAGCTACGCTTGGATATTACTATGGATTGGAACGTGAAGAACGTAAATTAATTAGACAATACGTGCCGCAAAAATATAAAGATATAAACACATATTACGGAATGAAAGATGCATTTGGTAATGATAACCCACTGTGGAAAGCTTATTATGTGACACCCGAAGAGAACCTAAAGCTTGGAAGAGAATGGGCAAAAGGACTAGAGGCTACCTTTGATGTAACCTCTCCGTCCGTTCCTCAGGAAACAGGGGAGCCCCCGTTAACCTGGGAAGAGAAGCGTAGGCGGAAAAAGGCCCGTGAGGGGGAGGACGAGCCTCCGCCTAAGCCAGCGGCGGTACAGCAGGAAGCCATCGGATTTGGGGCTTCAACCGCATCGCAGTTGAGATGGCCAATGGGTATGCAAGGTTCCATCAGTCCCCATCTCGAATATGAGATTAATAACGCGTACCGTTATGGTCAAGCTTTATCTGGTTCGGCGCAAACATACCTAAATGAACTGTACATGCATCACCCTGAATGGCGTGGATTTATACGATTTATATTCGCCAAATCAGGCGCATAATAACTTGAACTTTCTTTAAGGTTCATCTATAATATTAGAGGAACATTAAAAATAAATTAGGAGGAACTTAAAATGTCTGATAACAATCAGGTTCCAGGGAACCAGGATTCGGGCAAGGTTAGCAATCCGCTGACGCAACCCGATGGTGATAGCGATGTTACTTCTACCCAAGTGACGACCGCTGAATCCCAACCGGACGCTGATGTGCAAGCCCTGAAAGAGAAATTGGAAGCACTAGAAGATAAGTCCGAGAAAGACATTCGTGCAATGAAGTCATCTCTTCAGAGGCGTGAATCCGAATTAACAAAAGAGTGGCAAGAGCAAGAAAGGCTGTATCAGGATAAGATACGCCAGTTAGAACTTGCTGGTCTGGATGATGAAGCAAGAGCTGAATATGAACGCAACTTCACAACCGAACGGTTGACGCAGTTGGAACAACAGCTCAATCAGGCTCAAGTCGAGCTTGACCAGCGTGATGCGTTTAATGCGGCATTGACGTATTTTACGCAAGCTGGGATTGCTCCGAGTTCTCTTGATGCAGAGAACGGGTACGAAGCGTTAATTCAAAGCGGTTGGGACGCATTGAAATCGGAACGGGACGCTCTTAAAGAGCAAATCGCCAAAGGCGAAGTTAAACCTGAACCGAAGAAAGATGACGGTCAACCGAACCCTCCAAAACCTGCTCCGCCCGTAGATACTACAACCGGAGGCAATCCTTCAGGAGGCCCCACATGGGAGTCCCTGAGGCAGAAATATGGTTCGGATGAAGAAGTCTACAGGTTGGTCGAGCAGGGACAATTAAGCCCTTCGGTCATACCTGTACCGGAGGAACAAGCCTAAAGGAGATAAATAATGGCTAACCTCAATCAAACTAGCATGTCTGATGCCATTAAGACTATGTATGAACGTAGGTTGCTAACTCGCGCTCTACCCCGACTCGTACATGGACGTTATGGTATCAAAGCTCGTATTAACAAATATGGTTCTTATGAGCTTCGTAAATATGGTTCGCTGTCAGCAGTTACTTCTGCCTTGACAGAAGGAGCCACCCCAACTGAGCAAGCCGCTATGAGCTTAACGCTCGTGACGGTTACTCCCTCGTTCTATGGTGCGTGGATTGGTCACACTGACGAGCTGGAAATGACGGTCTTTGACCCCCTGATTTCCGAAACTTCGTCCATCTTGGGCGAACAGGCTGGTCTGTCCGCTGACACGCTCATCCGCAATAGCCTGACTGATGGTGCTACCGCTGATTTCAGTGGTGCGGCCACCTCTCGCGCTACCTTGGATGCGCCCCAGCATGACATTTCCTACGCAGATTTCGTAGAACAGTTGGCGAACTTGGAAGCCGCAAACGCTCTTCCAGTGGACGGTGAATACTTTGTTTGTATTATCCACCCCCACACTTTCGCTACCCTGATGCAAGACCCCACCTTTGTTAACCTGTTCATTGAAGAGGCTGACAAGAGTGATTCTAGCCCCATTCGCGCGGGCTACCTGGGTCGATTACTGCGCTGTAAGATTTACATGAGCTCAAACGCTCGTGAATATGCTGACGCTGGCGTAAGCTCCACCACCGATGTCTACTCGATGTTGTTCATCGGTCGTGAAAGCTATGGCTATGTCGGCATGGCTGGGCTTACCCCCAATGAGGTCGATGGTGGCGGCGAGAAAGCTTACACGATGACCGGACAGAACGTAAAGCCTGTCCAGATTATCGCAAAACAGCTTGGCTCTGCTGGTACGGACGACCCCCTGAATCAACGTGCGACCCTCGGCTGGAAGATGAGCCTTGGTATCATGATTACCAATTCAGATTGGGTACGTAACCTCGAACATACGAACGCTTTCAGCGATAGCTAAGATTAATTGAAGGGGGCGAAATTCGCCCCCTCTAAAGGAGAAAAACTAATGGCTGTGAAAAATATTCCCGAAGTTGGTGAAGTTTTCAGTGGTTATATCCCCGCTAAACTGAATATTGCTCGTGTGAAATTCGGTGCAGGAGATACTACTGCTGATGTTACCATTGGAGATACTGGCGAATACCAGCTCTTCAGTGTAGCTGAACCAATTATAGTAACAGGGTTGTGGACTCAGGTTGAAACTGCGTTTACTGCATCTGTTACCGCTACTGTAGGCGATTCTACTACCGCTGACCGCTTCATTGCTGATACCACGATGGCTCCCGCTTCAACGGGCGCAGTCCTGGTTGCGGCTACTGGTCTGACGGTTCCCTATGTGTATGCGTCTGCCGCAGATTTGATTGTTTCAATCGCGGGCGCTACTGCCGCCGCTGGCCTTGCTAGCGTGTATGTGCAGTACGCTATCTTAGACGACTAATAGGAGGGTATTATGGCCGCTACAGAAAAACGAATTCAGAATATCCCTGCTCATGTTCCTGGGCAAGGGGTACGTGACGAACTAAAGCAGTCTATAAAGGCCGCTAAGTCTGATGCTGTAGCGTTTGGCGATACAAGCCCAATCAATTTGATTGAGCTTCCTGGCAATGTTGCTGTGTTGGGTGGTTATGTGTATGTGGAGACTGCGTTTGACGCGTCCGGTACATCTGCCGCCGCCACAGTAACCCTGGCAATGCCTAACGATACAGGCACAGAAACCCTGTATGATGCGTCCACTATTGGATTGCAGTCCACTGGTATGAAAGCTTTTACCGCCTGGGCTGTTACTCCTGCAAGTGGTGGATACGTAGCGGCAACGTATACTGCGGGTACTACAACCGCTGGTTCGTTCCGCATTTATCTACAGTACGTCCAAGAAGACGATACTCTCTAGGACATTGAGGGGAGGTACGGCCCAAGGCTATATGCCGTAAGCTACCTCCCCTTAAAGAAAGGATAAGAGTATGAGCAACTGGAAAGACTATCCTCGAAAGACTGATAAAGTTGCGATTGTGGGTTTCTCTGAAACTACTCGTGACTTTGCTCCATACCATGATGAGGAATATGAAATATGGGCATTGAATGAAGAGTATACATATCCTTGGTTAAAAAGATATGACCGCTTCTTTCAGATGCATCCCCGCTGGGATTTTGGACGCGAAAATAATTTAAATCATCCTAATCATCTATTGTGGTTACAGAACAAGAAGGGGAAGTGCCTGTTCTGTAAAGGGAAGGCACAGGTATCTAAAGGAAAAGAAGTGATGGATTGCCCTTATTGTAAAAAGGGCATGTACTATCCTGAGAATCGGAGAAAGAGCGTTCCTATTTATATGCAGAGAGTATGGGAAGACATCCCCGACTCTGTGGAATTCCCTCTTCAAGAGATTCATGATTTCATCAAGAGCAAGATTCCTGAGCATATGTTCAAAGCTCGGAATAAATACTTTACCAGTACCCCAGCCTTCATGCTATCCTTAGCTATGTTGATGGGATATAAAGTAATCGAGCTTTATGGATTTGAGATGGGTACGACAACTGAATACCATTACCAGCGGGCTAACTTTGAGTACCTCATTGGTGTGGCTCATGGTATGGGTATCGGAGTTTACTTGCATCCACGTTCTCGCATCTTGAAAGGACAGCTTTATGGTTATGTAAATAACCGTATAGGATTACGTCAGAATCTGGAGATGCGTAAAGTAGAGCTTAACAAGCAGGTTAAGATTGCTGAGACCAATATCGCTATGGGTCGTGGATTCTTCAAAGGACTCAAACGGGTCGAAGAGAAGTATCCAGAGCTTGACTTAGATGAACTATATACATACTTGGAACAGAAACGTGAAGAGTATGCGGCTCAGTTAAATGTGACCACAGGTGCTCAGCATGAATGTAATGTCATTACCGACCTATACGATGGATATTTCCTTGATGGGAATATCGAAGGAGATATAGATGGCGAAAAAGAGCAAGGCTGAACAAGCAGAAACTCTTGATAAGCCCATTAATCGCTCTGGTGAGGGGGAAGACCAAGCGATTAAAGATTTGCTTTCTGATGACTTTACTACGATGAGTAATAAGGAAGCGTCTGCTATAGGTATGGCGCTTCAACAAATCATTCGAGGACAGCAGATGGTTTCGGATGAGATTGCCAAGCTTAACGATAGGGTTGAGACAATGGATAAAGAAGCCTTAGAGCGTGAGCTGGCACAAAAGAAGTACATTGAAGAAGTCCTCGATAAAGCTGAGAGCCTTAAAGCTACGGGTGAAAATAAAGATAAGATTATCGCTAACGGGATGAAGATGCATCAGGAGGCGATGCAGAACGCAATGGCCAAACGAGCGGCAGATAACCTGCGCTTTGAAGAGGAGTTGCGGGACATGCCAACTGAATCTGTGATATCTCCAGGAGTTCTCGTCAGTGTTATGGAAGGCGGTCGTCCCGTGTCTAAGCTTATGGCTGAGACTATCAGTATTAAGACAAAGACCTGGGTGCTTCATCCTGGGAAGATAACAGAAGTTCCTAAGGTTGTAGCCGAACGACTGCGAGAACGGCGGAAGTCCGAAGAAGAAACTCGTAAGCGTGAGGAGCTTCTTGAAAAGAATCTGGAAGCTTCTGAATTGGCTAAAGAATGGGCAAAAATTGACGGCGCTGACGCAATGCCCGTTTAGATTATAAGGAGATATTATGACAACTACTCGAATGACTGTTGAAGGTCATGAGATTAATAAGGAAAAGAGTGCTTGGTTTACTCTTATGGAATCTCAGTCTGTTGCGGCAGATACACGTTCGGCTGTTCAAGCTAATGGGTCAGCGGTTGGTGTAATAATTTCAATTGTTACGTCCAGCGGTGCAAGCACCCCCAACATTACCCCTAAGCTTGAGACTGTTGATGACGCTGGGAACGTTATTTCCCTTTGGTCTGCCTCCGCCGCAATTACGACCGATACAACTTCAGTGTACGTCTTCACCCCTGGTGGAGCTACTGGGTTTGGGGCGGTTACTGAAGATGTGGACTGCCTGATTCCTAGGGAGTGGCAATTATTCCTTGACCGCTCTACTGGCTCGTTTACGGTAGAAGTTCACGCCTGTTACCTGTAGGAGGATAACATGCCAAAACTTTTTGGAAAAACGATTGAGCCTGTTTCCCGTGTAGCAGGTATTGACGTGCGCTGGTTTTATGTTTGGTTGGATAAAATAGAAGCTTGGTTTCATCGCAAAGAGATGAATACTAGGTTGAGTATTAATTCATCCAGAAGCGCAACTAAGTCTAATTTAAAGGAGAAATAAATGGCTAGGTCTGTTCATGATGATGTATTAGATGGTGCTACTGGCATTATCAAAAATAACTGTAACTTAATGACCGCCTGTAATGCCCAGCCTACTACCCGTACTGAGGCAGTTACTACATATGCTTTAGCTGATGTGGCTATGGCATCGGGTGACTTTACTCAGGGTGATGGCGATACTAACGGGCGTAAAGTAGCGGTAGCCGCAAAATCTACCGTTACCATTGACACCACCGGCGATGCTACGCATGTAGCTTTGGTGGATGGTACTCGGTTGCTTTTCGTTACCACATGCACTACACAAACACTCACATCCGGCGGAACTGTAGACTTTCCTACTTGGGACTATGAATTAGCTGACCCAACCGCATAGGAGGCTCTCCTATGCTGGAGTGGAAAATCTGGTTCTGGAACGGGAAAGAGCTCGTTACAGTCACTAATTTACAGGCCTCTCTTGAAGAACTTCCGATACTGCCTGTTGTAATTATCGCTAATATCAGGCGTGACCACAACGGCTATAGGCGGTGGTTTGAGAGAGGTCAAAATTTTTATACTCACATGAGTAATGGGGAGTGGTGGGGGGCATCCTACAGTGGGCTCCTTAACTACATCGACTTCCATCGTGGGAGTAATTTTGCTGTTCTACGGGGCGGTATGGTAGCTAATGATATCTATGAGGAAGCTTATAGTTTAGCTAAGACCGACCCTGAGATATTGGAAGCGTCACAATTTCATCTGCAACGCGACCGGAATGAGAGTATTGCCTAATGGGTCAGCCTAATTTTGACCAACTACAGTTTCGAGTAGGAGACGATAACGGAAGTGAATCCGCGCATGGCTGGCTAGGTACGCTTGGTCAGGACTTGAGCATGGGGCCAAGTCAGACCATTACAGACGGCGACCAGTTCTTCCTGCGATTTACTGTCATTAATGATGGAGCGAAAGTCGGTGACTTTACACCTACCATCGAGGTCTCCTATAATGGCGGAACTTATGCTGACCTCGCGGCTACAGGGGCAATTAAATACGCGACCAATGCCACTTATCTTACAGATGGGGATGATACTACAGATAGGCTGGGAGATGGCGGGTCTAGTGGTACTTTTGATACTACCAATGCGGGAGTCATAGAGGGGGCGGCAACTGGGGCATCTAACTCCTATGCAATCAATGGGTACATAGAGGTATTAGTTGTCTGTGAGTTTGACCAATCTCAAGCTGTAGCTAATGGGGATTATTATGATGTCAGGGTAAAGGGGGCTAATAGCTGGACAGATATTCCCCGCTTTACGATTGCAAATCTTCCCGTAGCTGTTGTCAATCAGCGTAGCCATCGCATCCGTACAGACGACACTGAAACTCTAGCATCTACCAGTGGATGGGCTGGAATAGCCGGAGCCGATGCCTCCCTGCCGAGAGGTAAAGCGTTCCGCATTCGTTTTGAGCTGGATGAAACAGGCGGCGTAGCAGTAAATCAAGCGTATGAACTACGCTATCAAAAGAACGGAGCTGGTGGGTATACTGCCGTGACGGGCGTACCATATGAAAGTGCGGCATCCTACCCTGTTATATGGGGGGTTATATCTGACCAATACGCGCATGGCGATGCGATTACATCTGCTCAGGTATCGCAGTCGGCTAAGACATTTACTAATGGTCATGGTGTCGAGGATACTACGGGCGATGTAGAGTCTAACAGTGTGTCCCTGAATAATCAAGCAACTGAACTTGAGTATACGATTCGTATTCCACATATTTATGACGGGCCAACCTACAACGCTGTAAGTGATTATTTTGATTTCCGCTTATATACAGCGGCTGGAGTTGCTCTTGATAATTATATTGATACTCCTCGTGTTACAGTTACAAATCAATCAGGTCATATTGGAGGGTGTCCGGCTGAGACACAGGGTAAGTGGGGGCCTTGGGTAGATGGTAATGGTAATCTCTACTACGTTACAGAAGCTACTGAAGTAGACAACGAAGCCATTATGATGAAGTCCACAGACGATGGCGTGACATGGGCTTCAGTGGACGATGCCAGCCGACCTGGGTTAACTGACCTTGAATCCGCAGATGCCGTGCAGGTAGCGGCTGATGATGCTATTTATATGGCATGGGATGAGGGTGGAGCGGTAAATTTCTGCGTGTTCTATACCAGTGATGATGCAACTTATCCAGATTCATGGGGCGATGCGGGCAATAGCAGCGCACCTGAGACAGTGGTCTCCAGTAAGACTGAGAATGACCAGGGATGTGCTCTGGTCTACAGGTCAGATGGTACATTCGTTTGTTTCTACCGTTCAGGAACTACGTCCGAGGTAATCAAGTATAAGATTCGTTCGTCTGGTGGGGTATGGGGCTCTGAGAATGACCTTGATACTACTAATACGAATCAGATAGGTGTTCACGCCATTAAAGGTTCTGACAGCGATTGGATTCATATCTTTTACACCACAGAGGAAACGGTTCCTAATTATATTCGACATCGGTCGATGAATCCATCTACCGATGCGCTTACCGCTTCAGAGATAGTCTATAATGACGCTTATGATGGGGGTTCTGGATGGCAATGGGGCATGACTGCCCCTATTGCATGGGACAATGGAACCAATGATTACGTGGGTATTGTTTGTTACGATGATTCGGATAACTATCCATATTTCGTTAAGATAACGGATGATGGTTCGCCTGGCTCCGCAGTTCAAATAGATAATGTGACCATTATGAATGACCCGACTTGGATGACATCGCGCTCTCCGGTGGGTAGGCTGTTTGTAGATAGTAATGATGATTTATATTTCATGATGGCGGATTCATCTACTCAAGATTTATATATCTATACTTCTACCGATGACGGAGCTACATGGTCTGACCAAACAACCCCCGAAGAAGTCAAAGATGGCATGACCATCGAAATGATTATTGGTAATGTTCTGACTCTCAGTGGAACTGAAACATTATGCTACATTTACGCTGACCGCTATGGTGGCTTTACAGATTGGGTATTCTTTGATACATATGAACTAACTCCGCCCCCAGTATCTCTTGTTATTCAGGAGTCCAAATCTACGACTCACTCCGAGAACATAGCATTAACTCAGCATAATGTACTTGTTATTGGTGAAGCTAATACCAGTACTCATTCAGACAATCTGGACTTGACCCAGCATAATGTCTTAGTCATACAGGAGTCCAAATCTACCACGCATTCTGATAATATAGCAAGTCTGCCAGTTAATTTTGTTTTGACTATTCAAGAGTCTAAGTCTACCACACACTCTGAAAATATAGCTTTGACTCAACACAATATATTAGTGATTGATGAGTCCAAATCTACTACTCATTCCGATAATTTAGGTCTAACTCAACATAATGTTTTGGTAATTCAAGAATCTAAATCCACTACACATTCTGATAATTTAGACTTAATTACGGGAAACGTAGATTTAATAATCCAAGATTCTGTATCAAGTACACATTCAGATAATATGGATTTAATCCAGCACAATATATTAGTAATTCAGGATTCTAATACCAGTACCCACTCTGATAATTTAGGTCTGGTACAACATAATATTTTGGTGATTCAGGATTCTAAATCAGCCACCCAATCAGATAATCTGGACTTCGTCCAGCATAATGTATTGTCGATTCAAGACTCGACATCTGCTACAGTTTCAGATAGTCTGGACTTTATTCAACACAATGTACTGGTAATTCAAGATTCCACTTCTTTAACTAAATCTGATAATGTGGTATTCTATGGAGCAGGGGCAAGCGTGTGGGCCGCGCTTGGAATTTATTTAAGTAAAAGAAAAAGGGCAAGGAGACGATAATGGCTGAAACTACAGTTACACTCCAACAAGTACGGAGGGCGGTGGCCGCAGAATTAAATATGCCATTCTTTCGTAGATACGGCGGGCCAGGAGCTATAGATGCAAGTAGCACATCTACTAAAATCATCTGTGCCGAACTTACGCAGAAGAATGATTTCTGGAAAGGTCAATGGTTTTATAATGTTACTGACCAACTCTCCAGTTTGATTACAGGATTTGTTGCGTCTGCTGATACGCTTACATTAGAACAAGCAGTTACTACAGTTGCGGCAGATACTCCATTCGAGATTCATGATGTATGGAATGCTTATGAAATCCATAATAAAATCAACGAGGCGTTGCGCCTGTACGCGCGTATATATTCTAACAGCGTGACTGACGAGACCCTCATCTTAGAAGATGACCAGCTCAAGTATGACATTTCCAGCCTAACTAATAAGGTATGGTTCATT
>JABAHP010004897.1_pt1 | contig 20047 bp, 18 predicted proteins | sample 7062081 | NCBI WGS metagenome assembly JABAHP01 (sample SAMN14534357, study PRJNA622989) | marine sediment metagenome | biome: marine biome [ENVO:00000428]; feature: marine pelagic biome [ENVO:01000023]; material: deep marine sediment [ENVO:00002113] | place: India: Gulf of Kutch | collected...
CCCTGATGTAACAATGGCGGAGGGCTCTCGGATGCACCCGCCTGGACAAGACATCGTATGTGACAGCTGTGGCGCCCACCTCTCGGTGGACCTGGACTTCTGCACAAATTGCGGCGCCGACCGGACCCCTGGTGCCGGTGGACCCGTCCCCGCGGTGCCCCAGGGTGGCCCGCCCCAGCCACCCCAGATACCCCCGGCGGGGGCACCACCATCACAGATGCCGGCCTCCCGCGCGCCGCCGATGGCGGCCCCCGTGCCCCGCGGGCGCATCACCATCGGCGTGCTCATGGGCGCGGTCGGGCTGGTCCTGGCCGTGGTAGCGATAGCCTCGATAAGCTGGTTCGTGGTGGAGGACCTGGAGGGCACCACCACGATGAAGTTCGGCCTTCGGGAGATCGAGATCAGGTTCGAGGGCTTCGGAGAGACGGTGGAGGAGAGGGAGACCTACGCGACCTTGCAGAACCAGATGGGTGGCGAGCTGAAGATGGACAACGTGGCCCACTCCACATTCTGGCTGCTCCTGGTGGGCCTGATACTCGCGGCCCTGTTCATCCTCTTCGGGCTCTTCGCCGCCATAGGCATGTTCCGCGGGTTCCTGACCTGGATGCCGCTCCTGACCGGTCTCGTGGCCGGCATACTGATCGTCATCGCCGCCTCCTACTTCGGCATCGCCTTCCAGGACGCCATGGAGGAGGACATCGACCAGAACCTGGCGGACCAGGAGGACGCCAAGTACGGCCTCGGTGGCGTGTGGTACCTGGCCCTCTTCGGCGGCATACTGGTCCTCCTCGGGGCCCTCATGACCAAGGCGCCCACCGCGGTTTACAGCCAGACGGAACCAATGCGTCAAGGTTAAATGCCTCCTTTTTCATGGTATCGCGGATGAGGCGAGCCATTCCGAGGGTCCTTGTAGTAGTCGCAATCCTCCTCGCGGGCGGCCTGCCCCTCGCCTCCCTGCCTGCGGGCGCATGGGGCAACGGGAGCCCCACCAGCCCCGAGTTCCCCAACTTCGGCATCCACGACATCGCCTGCGACATCGCCCTCCGGACGGCCTCGCTGACAAACGAGGACCTGCTCACCTGGCTCAACGACTGGTACGAGCGGAACGCCACCGACGGCGGATACTCCTTCGACCCGGCCAGCACGAGACCGACGAAGACGGACAACGTGAACGCGTACACCGACGACCCGGACACGCACTGGAAGGACTGGGAGAACCACACCCTCTACCTTCACCCCAGGTCGGGATGGGACCCCCCGGAGGGCGACGCTGCCTCCCGGGTCTCCCAGCTCTACAACATGACCCGGGACCACCTTTACGGCTGGCTCATGAACGGCTCCGTACGGTACGACGCGGACCAGCACCGCGCCGCCTACTACGGGGGCCTCATGGCCCACTACGTGATGGATGTCACCCAGTTCGGTCACACCGACTGGACGAGGCTGGACCACAGCCATCCGATGGACGACCCCGAGAATGCCACATACCACTCCTACTACGAGGCACGGTCGTGGTCTGACAGGGCGCTGCGGACGGTCCACGTGGACCTGATGATGCGGCAGCTGCCGGAGCTCAAGCGGGTCTCGGACCCGGCGAAGGTGGTGCGCGACCTGGCGACCTTCGTCAACGGTCGCCACGGTCCCGACGTTCAGTTCCTGGACGTGGACATGGACACCGTGGTCCTGGGCTCCACGTACGTCAAGATGCTGGAGATGTTCGTCACCGACTACGACGCCCGGAACAGCCACAACGGCGCCCGCGGCTACAGCCAGGATCTTTGGAACCTCACGCTGGAGAACCTGTTCGCCGGCATGGACAACCTGACCTGCCTGTGGACCTCGGCCTTCCTGGACGCCAGGGACATGTTCCGCGCCGACGCCGCCGACGTCGTGATGGAGCAGATCCTCCTCGAGCCCGCCACTGGCGCCTACGAGGGCCTCACCGTGAACGTGACGGCCACCGTGAGGAACGCCGGCGCCACCGACACCGGTGACTTCAACGTGGCGTTCCTGGTCGACAACGAGAGCGCGTCCGAGGCGCGCCTGCAGCTTGACGCCGGGCAGACGATGGCCGTGGACTTCGTGTGGACGGCGGTGGCGGGGGTCCACGAGATAAGGGTCATAGCCGACATCTACCAGCAGGTGCCCGAGGGCAACGAGACGAACAACGTGGGCTGGAAGATGTACGCGGTGCAGGAGGCCCACCACGGTTCGGTGCTGGAGGCGGAGACCACGACCCTAACGCTTCTCCAGGACTCCTCGGGCAGGTTCAACCTGACGCTCACCAACACGGGGAACAAGCCGGACACGTACAGGGTCTACCTGGACACATACCCCGGCACCATAGACTTCTCGATGACCCTCAACTTGGACGAGAGGGTCCACCTGGACCCCGGGGCCGGGGTCCTGTTCCACATCGACGTGACCACGTCCCTGGACAATCCGGTGGGACCGCGGTACCTCCGGGTCGTGGCGGAGGGCACCAACTCCAGCAGCGAGCTGACCCTGGCCGTCATCATAGAGGAGAGGGACGTGGCGCCCCACATCGAGGTGGAGTACGGGTTCTACGGCAACGTCAGCGTGCCCATGGCCTTCGACGCCTCGGGCACGTGGGACAGGAACGGGGACCCCGTCACCTTCGCCTGGTTCCTCGATTCCTCGGAGATCGGTTCCGGGCCCGAGCTGGAATGGACCTTCGACCAGGAGGGGGTCTACGTGCTCCAGCTGGTGGCGAGCGACGGCCGTAACAACAGCACAGAGACCCTGGAGGTCTCGATACAGGACGCGCTGGTCCCCGAGCAGGTAATCACCAAGCTTCGGGTGGACATCGATGCCGTCGAGGTCGAGTGGGCGCCATGGAACTCCAGCAAGTACTTCTCCGAGACCCGGTTCTACATGGGAACATCACCCGATTCTCGTGACCTGGTCGAACCCGCGAACCTTGTCCAGACCATCACGCTCCCCTATGTGAACAGCACCGTCCTGCTGGCTCCCGACGCGCTCTGGGGGGAGGAGTACTTCGTGGTCGGGGTGACCGAGAGCATCTACGGCATGCTGGTCCTGTCGAACGTCGTCCACGTCGAATCCCAGGTCCTCTACGACTGCAGCTTCGGTTGCCCTCCCCCGCCCATCGAGCTGGACTGGATATCCCAGGTCGCCCACTACGATGACAACATACCCGTCGCGTGGAGGACATGGACGCCCATAGGGCGGGGTGGCTACTACGAGGTGGTGCTGAGGCCTTGGTCCACCGACCTCGAGGACACCGCCCTGAGGATAGACAACCTCACCCACGCGTACCACGTCTTCGAGGACCTGCCGATGGGATTGAGCGGGACCGTGGAGGTCAGGTACACCTCGCCGGGAGGCGAGCACTCGGTAGGCTATGCCACCATGGTGGGAACGCTCCCGAACGAGCTGCCCACCGTCGAGCTGGCGCCCCTGATCGAGACTTCCACCGAGCGCAGGACCTTTGTGTACGTCAGGGTGGAGGACCCGGACGGCAACTTCTCCAGGGTCACCGTCGACTGGGGCGACGGGTCCGAGGGGGAGACCATGGACTCGGCACGGGGCCTCCTAGAGCTGGTGCACACCTACGGAGAGGAGGGCACCTACATCCTGAGGGTGGAGGCCGTGGACCTGGACGGCGGGGCGGTGAACGCGACGGCCACCGTGGTGGTCACGGACGACGGGGGGGAGGGGCCCGGCGGCGGCTGGGACCCGGTCATCGCCATCGCCCTCATCATCTTCGTGGCCCTCCTGGGTGTCATCGCGGGGCACCTATCCGGCTACTACCGCATAGGGCGGGAGCAAGAGGGCAGGGAGAGGGTGGAGGAGCAGGAGGCCGAGCCCGAACCTGAGCCCGAGCCGACGGCAGAGGAGATCATCGAGGAGCTGGAGGAGGACCTGGGGGAGGGTGGTGAGGACGAGGACTACTTCGACCACGAGCCCTCGGTGTCAGAGCTGGAGGAGATGATCCCCAGGGATTCGGAATGAGGGGCCCTACATCTCTCCCAGTATCAGCTTGGGTATGTCCGATGGCCACTCCGCGACCCCGATGCCCGCCGCCTCCAGGGCGGCCATCTTAGACGCGGCGTCGCCCTTGGCGCCCGACACGATGGCGCCAGCGTGTCCCATGGTCTTGCCCGGGGGCGCGCTCCTGCCGGCGATGTAGGCGAAGACGGGCTTGTCGATGTGCTCCGCCACGAAGGCGGCCGCCTCCTCCTCGGCCGACCCGCCGATCTCTCCCACCATGACTATCTCCTTGGTCCCCGGGTCGTCTTGGAACATCTGGATGGCGTCGATGAACGAGGTTCCGGTGACCGGGTCGCCGCCCAGGCCCACGCAGGTGGACTGGCCCAGGCCGTACTCGGAGATGGAGTTGACTATCTCGTAGGTGAGGGTACCGCTGCGGCTGACCACGCCCACGTTGCCCTGCTTGAAGATGTTGTCGGGGAGGATGCCTATCTTGGCCTTCCCGGGGCTGGCCACGCCGGGGCAGTTGGGACCGATGACCCGCTGGCCCCTGTCGATGGCCGCCCTGACGAACCTCATCACGTCGTGGACGGGGATGTGCTCGGTGATGACCACGTGGAGCTCTATGCCCGCTTCGATGGCGTCCATGACGGCGCCCAGGGCGAACTTGCGGGGCACCAGGACGCAGGTGGAGTTCGCTCCGGTGGCGTCCACCGCCTCCTGCATGGTGTTGAACACCGGCTTCCCGTGGACCTCCTGGCCGCCCTTGCCCGGGGTCACTCCGCCCACCACGTTGGTGCCGAAGTTGAGCATGGCGTCGGTGTGGTACTGACCCTGGTGGCCGGTGATGCCCTGGACCAGGACCTTGTTGTGGTTGTCGACGAGGATGGCCATCAGCATTCACCCCCCTCGGCCTCGGTGGCCAGCTGTGCCGCCTCCCTGAGGCTCTTGGCCGCGATGAGGCCCGCGTCCTTGAGGATCTGGCGGGCCAGCTCCTCGTTCCGGCCCTTGATGCGGGCCACCACTGGGGCCTCCAGGCACTCCTCCTCCAGCACGTCGCGGATGCCGATGGCCACGGTGTCGCACTTGGTGATGCCGCCGAAGATGTGGAGGAGCACAACCTTGGGGTCGGCGTCCTTCATCAGCCGGAAGGCCTTCTTGACCTGCTCGGGGTCGTCGGTGCCGCCCAGGTCCAGGAACACGCCACCGTCGCCTCCCGCGGAGCGGAGGGCGTCCAGGGTGGCCATCGTCAGGCCGGCCCCGTTGGCGATAACGCCGATGTCGCCGTCCAGCTGCACGAATGCGATGCCATCGGCGCGGGCCCGCTGCTCCAGGGGCGTGTACTCGTCCTCGGGGGCGGGGAGGTCGTCGTGGCGCCAGAGGGCGTCGTTGTCGATGACCAGCTTGGCGTCGGCGGCGATGAGCTCGCCCTCGTGGGTGATGACCAGGGGGTTGATCTCGACCAGGGTCGCGTCCTTCTCCCGGAAGAGCTTGTAGAGGCGCTCGGCCATCTCCACCACCGCGTCGTTGTGGACGCCGCATAGGCCCAGCATGTCGACCATCTTGGTGATTGCCTCGGTGGTGAGGAAGTCCTCCAGGTGGAAGGGGTAGGAGAACAGCTTGTCCTTGGGCACCGACTCGATGTCCATGCCCCCCTCGGCGGACGCCAGGCAGCGCACCATCCGGGCGGACCGGTCGACGACGAAGCCCAGGTAGAGCTCCTTGTCCACGTTGAGCCGGCGCTCGATGAGCAACTTGCGGACGGTGTGGCCCTTGATGTCCATGCCGAGGATCTCGCCCGCCACCTGTTTGGCCTCCTCGGTGTTGGCCGCGAACTTGATGCCGCCCGCCTTGCCCCTGCCCCCGGTCTGCACCTGGGCCTTGACCACCACGGGGAAGAGGACCTCCTGGACCTGGTCGGGGGAGGTGACCATGTAGCCCTCCGGGGTCGGTATCCCGTACTGCTGGAACATCTCCTTGGCACTGTACTCCATGACGTTCATGACGACACCGCCTGGAACCCCTCGGGGGCCCGGCATGGGGGTTATCATGGAGGCCCGATAAAGGCCTTTCGATGGGCCCGCGGCGCCCCGGGTCCCATCGTTCGCCCCCCTTCGACCTGTGCCGAAATTATCAAATAGGACCACCTCATGCACGACGACGAGCCCCATGTATGTCGCCGACGTCCGACCGAACCAGGCCATCGAAGAGCTCGTCCTCAGGATCACCGAGCTCCAGGAACCCCGCGAGATCATCACCAAGTACGGCCGCCAGTCCAAGGTGTGCGACGCCTGGGCCGAGGACGAGAAGGGCGACAAGGTTCGCCTGTCCCTATGGAACGGCCAGATAGAGCAGGTATCCGAGGGCTCCCGCATCCGGATCACCAACGGCTGGGCCCGGACCTTCAGGGACGAGCTGCAGGTGTCCTCGGGCCTCCACGGTCAGCTTGAGCTCGTGGAGTGAGCGTCCCATTCCCGCCTCGCCGCCGTCGCGGCGTCGTGCGCCAGCTCCAGGGGCCTTGGCTGGCGCTTCCCGAAGAACCCCTCCACCAGCGCCAGCGAGTCATCCACGCTGACCCGGTGGCCCGGTGAAATCAGCACCGCCCTCCTCTCCTTCCCTCCCGGAGCCACTATCCAGCCCCTGTGCTCGCCGTCCACCATCACCGCCGCCCTCTCAGTGCTGCGCAGGGAGGCGATGTCGTAGGTGCCCACCAGGAGGCGCTTGGCCACCCCGATGGTGGGCACGCCCAGGGAGACCCCCACGTGGCAGGCGATGCCGAAGCCCCGGGGGTGGAGGATGCCCTGTCCGTCCACCAGCAGCAGCGCTTTGGAGAGGTCCACGTCCTCCAGCACCGCCTCGATGGCGGGCATCTCCCGGAAGGCCAGGTAGGTCGGGATGTAGGGGAAGTCCACTGATAGCCGGGCGTACCTGTTGTCCACGATGGAGCCGGTGGCGGCGTCCACGGACACCGCGGAGGCGAAGGCCAGGCCTTGTCGGGAGTACGCCACGTCCACCCCCACCAGCGTGGCGGGCCGGGTGCCCAGGGGTCCCAGGTTCAGGCGGTCGCCCAGGGCGGCCTGGAGCTTCCTGAGGCGCTTCAGCGGCAGGTCGGACCGGAAGAACATCTGGCGGGTCCCCTCCATGTCGGAGACCATCCCCTCGGCCACGTCCACGCCCTCGGATGCCAGCCTGCGGGTCAGCTCGGCCTCCCCCAGCGGGTGGTTGCCCAGGGAGCCGTCCTTGCGTACCAGCCGGTGGACGGGGAAGTCCTCGGCGTCCAGCTCCTCGTTGGCGATGACGGCCACCGCACGGGCGGCCACGATGTCGCCCAGGGCCCGGGCCACGTCGCCGTAGGTTGTGACCTTGCCCGGCTCGACCTGCCAGAGTATGTCGCCCACGTCCTCCCGCAGCGGCCTCACGCCCTCTCCCACCGCTGCAGGGGGGTCGCCTTTAGGCACTCGGGGCACTTGTAGGCGAGGGTCAGCGTCTGGCCGCAGTGGGAGCAGGCCTCCTCTCCGTACACGGTGGGCTTGCCGCATACGGGGCACGGGATGATGTAGTGCTCGCTCACGGGGCACCAGGCGAACTCGTTGTCCCGGTAGCACTCTGGACAGCGGCGCACGTCGATGGCCAGGTCCGAGCCGCACGCGGGGCACTCCAGGGTGCCCTCCCCCAGGACCTTGGGCTTCACCTTCCTCTTGGCAGCCGCCGCCGTCCTCTTGGCCCCCACGTCCACCTTCGGCCGCTTGACGATGCGCTTGGCCACCTTCCTGGTCTCGCTGGAGATCTCGGCCAGGGAGACGCGGGGCACGAAGTCGTCGCCCTTGCCCCCGAAGGCCCTCTGGGGGACCTCCAGTAGGTACATCAGCAGGACGATGAGGACGAGCTCCGCCACGATGTAGGGGGTGAGCGTCCAGTTCTCTGTGATCCACATCCCCAGGCTTATCATCGAGATGTCGGCGAAGAGCATGAAGCCCGCCAGCCCCACGGTCCAGAGGCCGACGGGGACGTAGGGCGCCTCGTGGCCCGACGTGAGGGCGCTGATGTGGTAGGCCTTCCTCTGCATCACCACGTCCTTGAGGAGGTTGAAGGCCACCACGACGGCCATGACGTGACCCAGGAAGGCCACGCCGATGAACACCGGGAAGTCGATGTACACGATGAGGGGGAGCACGCCCAGGGCGATGAGCAGGTAGATCAGGCCGAGGAAGAACAGGTACCTCCACACCGATGGGAAGGCGTAGAAGCAGAGGAACACGCCACCCATGGTGGCGAGGAACCAGGCGGGGGTGGCCCACCGGGTGCCCGAGATGCCCGCCGCCAGTCCCGCAATTAGGGCCACCACTGCGAAGGCCATGTAGCGATAGCGCACCGGGAGCTCGTCCCAGCGGCCGAAGAACCCTGACTCGGCTACCTCCTCCACGGTATCGGGCACAATACCACCCAGAATGTATAGAAGCTTATCGGTACCCGGGGGGAAATGATTTATCATCCAGCACGTCAACATGGTGATGAGGAGCCTATGACCATGGTCAGCGAGGAGCGGCTATCGGAGATGGTGGACGCCGCCAAGGAGGCGAGCCGCCACGCGTACTGTCCCCTTTCCGACTTCCCCGTGGGTGCTGCCGTGCTACTGGCGGACGGCAGCGTGTTCTCGGGATGCAACGTGGAGAACGCGGCCTACGGGCCCACCATATGCGCCGAGAGGACCGCCGTCGTCAAGGCGGTGTCCGAGAGGGGCCCGGACATCCGCATCGAGGCGGTGGTGGTCTACACCCCCACCCGGGGGCCCACGCCCCCCTGCGGGCCCTGCAGGCAGGTGGTCTCCGAGTTCGGGCCCGAGGCCCTGGTGGTCAGCGTCTGCGACGGGGAGGAGGAGCTCCGCACCGACATGCGGGAGTTGCTCCCCTACCAGTTCAGCTCCCGGAACCTGGAGTGATCGGGATACCAGCGACCCACCTGAGGGGAAAGGTTCAATTAGAGGCTGGGGGGTATTTCCACGTGATGCCGAGAAGGTCCTTCCTGGCGAGGGCGACCCTGGTGATGCTGGTGGCGCTGACGATGACGGTCAGCATGTGCATCAGCAGCGGCCTGGGCAAGGGGGATACCGCCCCCGACTTCACGGTCACCGACGTGGACGGCATCGAGCACAGCCTGGAGGACTTCGAGGACCGGGTGCTGGTGATCGAGTTCTTCGCCACCTGGTGCGTGTACTGCACCGACCAGATACCCACCATGGAGAAGGTCCGGGAGGACTACCAGGAGGACCAGGTGGCCATCCTGTTCGTGGACAGCGACGACCGGGAGTCCAAGGAGAAGGTGGCCGACTACCGGGTGAAGTACGACCTCCAGTGGCCCGTCGCCTACAAGGCGGGGGACATGGCCGAGGACTACCTGGTGGACGCCTACCCCACCACCGTGGTCGTCGACGGCGACGGGTTGGTCCAGTACTACCACGCTGGCACCGTCTCCGAGAAGAAGCTTCTCGAGGTCCTGGACGAGCTGGTTTGATGGGCATCCCCCCAACTTGAGGGGAAACGGTTTTTAGGAGGCCTACTGTACTAACGAACAGAGGCATCGCCATGGCCAAGAGAGCCAGACAGAAAGGGAAGAGGAATGGACGCCGCCGGGCGGCACCGCCTCCACCCACCTTCCTCGAGCAGAACTGGCGCATGATAGCCATCGTGTTCGTTGTGTTCCTGATAGTGGCGGTCTCGGCCTACGCTATCACCACCAGTCCCGAACCCGACGAGGACGACGGGAACGGCGACAACAACCCTCCACCGAGGGAGCCCGCCTCCAACTTCCAGTTGACCACCATAGACGGTGAGCCCATCGCCCTGGACCAGTTCAGGGGCAAGGTGGTGGTGCTGGACCTGATGGCGACCTGGTGCGGGCCGTGCAAGACCCAGATGGAGCACCTGAACCTCCTGAGGGCCGAGTATCCCGAGTCACAGGTGGTCATCCTGTCCATCGGAGTCGACACCTCGGAGTCGGACCAGCAGCTGAGGGAGTTCAAGGAGCAGAATTTCGCCAACTGGAGGTTCGCCCGCGACACCGACGGAGTGGGCCAGGAGTACGACGCGTCCAGCATCCCCACCATGGTGGTGGTGGACAAGACGGGCAAGATCGCGTCCCGGGACGTGGGCGTCACCCCCTTCGAGGACCTGAAGGAGATCATCGAACCGTTGCTCTGAGGTGCGCGATAGGGCATCATTGATATAGCGCCTTCATCATTCCCGGAAGAAAGGAGGTCGTTCACGTGGTTAGAAAGGCCAGGGCCCTGGCAGGAATCGTCCTGATACTCTTCGGCCTAGCGCTGGCGCTGCCCACGACGGTGGCCGTGGACAAGGCCCCGGACGTGGAGTTCACCGACGTGGACGGGGTGACCTTCAAGCTCTCCGACTACGCCGCCAACGACACGGTGCTGGTCCTGGACTTCATGTTCCTCACGTGCGAGCCGTGCAAGGTGCTGGCCCACGATCTCAAGGAGATGTACGACAGGGACAGTGAGGGTTACGAGATCCTCTCCATCGACACCGTGCCCCACGAGACGGCCGAGGACCTGAAGGCCTACGCCGAGTCCGAGGACTACGACTGGCGCTTCACCATGGACAACGACGACCGTGACGCCTTCTTCAAGTACGCCGTCACCGCCAACCCCACGGTGATCATCATCGACAAGGACGGCTTCCAGACGTACCGTGAGACGGGCACCATCGACGTAGATGATCTGCGAAAGGAGATCGACCTGGCCATATCCGGCGAGGCGGAGGCGCAGAACCCGGCCCAGCAGCTGGGCCTCATCGCCTTCGCGTTCATCGCCGGCCTGGCGGCCTTCTTCAGCCCCTGCTCCTTCCCCCTCCTGCCCGGCTACATCACCTACTACTTCAAGGTGGGCGCCGACGCGGCGAAGAAGAAGGAGGAGGCTGGCATCGTAGAGGAGGGCCCCTCCAAGGGCAAGCAGGTCATGACGGGGCTGAGGCTGGGAACGGTCTCCGGGCTGGGCATCGTGCTGGTGTACTTCGTGCTGGGCATCATCATCATCCCGCTGCTGTTCCTGGGCGTAACCGCCGTGGGGGACGCCATCACCTACCTCAAGCCCATCGTGGGCATCATCCTGGTGGTCATGGGCATACTGACGCTCCTCGACATCGCCATAAACGTCAGCTACATCACCACTCCCTTCAAGCGGCTGGGGCAGAGGATAAGGCCCAGCAAGGGGCCCAGGAAGCCCACCTTCAACACCACGGGCCTGTTCCTGTACGGGGTGGGCTACGGGTCCGCGTCCGCCGGATGCTCCGCCCCCATCTTCATCGCCCTGGTGTTCGCCGCCGTGTCCACGGGGGAGGCGGTGGACACCGTGCTGACCTTCACCGTGTTCCTCTTCTCCCTGTGGCTCCTCATGGCGGTGGTGTCGGTGGTGCTGACCATCTCCGAGGAGAAGGTCAAGACGGGCATGATGAAGCACTACATCTGGATAAAGCGGATCACCGGGGTCGTGTTCATCATCGCCGGTGCCTACCTCCTCTACCTCTTCTTGGAGGCCGAGGGCTACATCAGCATATGACCCCAACCTTTATCGTCCAGGGCGCTCCATGGTCGTGCGCCACGATGACGAAAGCTGACTCTCTGAATATTGATGAGTGATGGGCGAACCGAGTGGCACCCCTTCTCAACCTTCCCCGTCGGCGTCCGAATCGTCCTCGTCGACCACGATCTCGGCGGTGGCCACGTCCAGTCCCGCCTCGCGGACCATCTCGTTGAACTCGTCCAGAACCTGGTCGGGGGTGCGGCCGGTGCGCTGGGCTATCTGGGCGAAGAGGAGGGTGAGGTAGGCCACCTTGGCCTGGTCGTCCAGCGACTCGTCGAACTGGACCCGGGTGAACTCGCCGTACTTCTTGGCCAGCTCCAGGCGGCCGTAGTATCGGGAGAGCCAGCTGTACGCCGCCGTGCGGGCGTTGAGGGCCTGGGTCAGCTCGCCGATGTGCTCGCTCCTCAGGGCCTCGGCCTCCTCTTGGGACCGCTTGCGGCCCCGCTTGGTGAAGACATGGTCCATGGGGGTGCCCTTCTTCTGGGCCAGGTAGAGTCGGAAGAAGTTGATGGAGGCGTCCTCGTCCCGCTCGTGGACCATAAGCTCCAGCTCCAGCCGGTCCCTGGCGCGGGCCATGTTCTTGCCCGTCCCGTACCCCAGCCTGTTGAGCAGGTCCAGCACCGCCTTGGCCTCGCTGGCGCACAGCACCGCCATGGCGTCCCCCTCGCTGACGCCCTTGGCCACCGCCTTCTCGAAGCGGCGGAAGGCCTTCTTGTGGTCCCGCTTGTACCTGCGGGCGGCGTGGCGCACCCGGGGGGTCCAGGTGCGCTTTATGACGACGAGGCTCACGGGAGTGTGTATGCGCTGGAGGGCGAAAAGGTTATAGGTGGCACGCCCCTTTCCCGGCCCCACACATGCGTGCCCAGGTGGGGTAGCTTGGATATCCTTATAGCCTGCGGAGCTATGGACTCGGGTTCGAATCCCGGCCTGGGCACCACACCTTTTCTACGGACAAGGAGACCGGTCGTGGACCATTTGACGTCGTTCGTCCGATTCACATCATCTCCCACTCGTCCTGCTCCCGCTCGGGGTCGGGTGGCAGCTGTCCAGGGACCTCTTGTGCTGGGGGCTCTGCCATGGGCTGGTCGGGAGCGACCTGCTGAGGAGGCTCCTCCTCCACGGGCGGTGGGGGTGGGGCTTCCTTGCGCCTCCTCGTCACCACCAGGGCGGCGACGAGTCCCGCCAGGAGGCCGAGCACGGCGCCTGCGAGAACGGACGTCCAGTCTGAGATGGCCTGTGACTCCTCCTCCGGTTCGTACACCACCTGTATTATCTGGATGGCCTCGTTCCCCACGGAGTCCATCGCCACTACGCGCACGGAGTTCGGGCCCTCGTCGAGTTCGATCGATAGGGCGAAGGTACCGTTGAAGGTGACGGGCGCCGGGATGCCGTCGATGGTGACCTGACAACCAGGTTCCGTATCGCCGCTCACAAGGAAGGACCCGGACTTCGAGTATTCCACATCATCCACCGCGTGGACCCGGAGGTCAGGGGCAATGGAATCTTGGTACACCACGAATGTCACGGTCTCAGCCTTGTTCCCGACCAGGTCCTCGGCCTGGATCGTTATCACGTTGCGACCTGGCTCGAGGTACACCTCCTCCGTATGCCTGCCCGGTCCGGTCACCAGCGGGGTACCGCCCATCACCTTGAGGCTGACCTGCTCGTTGGCGGTCACCTCAACGTGCACGCCGTTCCCTCGGACCGTGACCGGTCCGTCGTACTCAAGGTAGGTGGTCCCGTCGGTGCTTAGCCTGGCCGCGATGATGGGGGTCTCGAAGTCGGCTGTGACGGTCATCTGCTCCGTGACCTCGTTCCCCGCTGTGTCCAGGGCAACCACGGTGATGAGGTTCACACCGGGGACGAGGGTCACCTCCCTGAAGAAATGACCCTCCACCAGGTCGGCGGAGAGGTTGTTGACTAGGACGCGGTGGATGTTGTCGTCGGTCACGCTTCCTGTGACCGTAATCCTGGGAAGGCGTGTGGCCGTCCCGTCCTCGGGGGCCTGCACGTCGAGTTGGGGCGGGACGGTGTCCATGAAGACCTTGAGCGTGATCGAGAACTGGTTCCCCGCCTCGTCCGTGGCAGTCACCGTGACCGGGTTCATGCCCTCCTCCAGAGGCACGGGAACGTTGAACCGCTGATCCTCCATCTCGGCCTCTATGCCGTTGACCGTCACACAGCATCTCGCCTCCGTCGTGCCTGTGACCGTCACCGTCTCACGGTTGATCCAGTGGCCAGACGTTGGTGACTCCACCAGGAGTGCGGGTGCAGTTGTGTCCAAGACCACCTTTATGATCGTGTAGTTCTCATGGCCCACCACGTCCACCACCCGGATGTGGACCTCGTTCTCGCTGTCGTAGAGCGGGAGGAGGGCAGAGAACCATCCGTCGGGCATCACGTCCACCTCCTGGTGGTTCACGAAGGCACGCGCCCGAGGCTCGGTTCGGGCCACCAGCTGTGTGGGGGAGGACTTGACGTACTTGCCAGGGAGCTTTACCTGGATGAAGGGCCATATCGTGTCGATGGTGATGTTCACCACCGTGGCCTCCCGGGAGTTGCCGGCCCTGTCGGAGATGTTCACCGTGAACGTCAGGATGCCGTTGGGAAGGTCGGGGAACCGGACCTGCCACTTGCCCTCGTCGAACAGGGTTGCGGCCAACCACTCCTCTCCATCGTGGCTGACCAGTATACGGCCCATGCCCACGCCTCGCTCGGTGAAGTTGCCCTTGAGGGTCAGCGAGAGGGATTCGAACATGTCCTCCTCCTCGGGGAAGGACACCTCGACCTCAGGGGTCGAGTTGTCGATTATCACCAGCTCCATGCTGGAGAGGCCCGCGATCTCGAAGGGAGCGCTCCGGAACCGGAGACCGTCCTTGTAGTACATGCCCCTCACCCTCTCTATGGTGATGTTGTCACGGTAGGTCATCATCCAGGTCGCCAGCGCGACGGGGAAGGGGTACTCGTTGTCGCGCTCGGTGATGTACTCTCCTGTCTCGTTCTCGAACTCGGTGACCCCCTCTTCTATCAGGGTGCCCTCTTGCCACGAGACTTGGGTCACGTTGACGATGACCGGCTCCGAGACCTCGCCGTAGTAGCTGCCCACCGAGGCGGTGTGCTGGTGGTCGCACTGGTGGAGGTGTATGTAGCCCCGGTTTATCCTGAAGTTGTATGCGGAGGTCTGGAAGGTGGAATCGTAGATGTCCACGTAGCCTGAGTACACGTAGAGCCCGTAGGTGACACCTGTCACGTCGACGTCGTGGAGGGCGACCCGGTCGTACGACCCCGTCATGTAGAAGGCGTAGCTCCCGCCGGTCATGGTCTCGTTGTTGATGTCAGGCGAACCCCTGTCGGAGGTGTCCAACCTGATAGCGGACCCGCTGGTGGATACCTGCCACTGGTTCTGCCTAACCGTCCCCCGCGGGCCGACCTGGTTCATGTTGAGCCCACTGCTGCAGTTCTCCACCCTGTTCCTCTCGATTAGCAGGTTGCCGCTGTCCTCGAAGTTGGCCACGGCCATGGCCAGGTTGAGCCCGTTGAAGTAGCACCCGGTTATGCTCACGGAACTGTCCTCGCTGGACGAGCCCCCCTGAGAGACATCGATGGCGTACCCGCTGTACGAACCCCATTCGTTCACGAAGGTCGAGTCCTCGATCACTACGGTGTACCCCGTGCTGATGGACGAGGAGGACCACCTGATTCCGTACTGGATGTCCGTGAACTGGCAGCTCCGGACGGTGAGGTTGCCCCTGCTCATTACGGCGATGTATCCCCCCTCCAGCTGGACGTGGTCCAGCGTGAGGTCCCCACCATTGTGCTGGAGCGCCCCGTTCGAGGAGTATATCACGTTGCGTATCGATGTGTTGTCCAGGTGGGTATCTCCCCGGATTTCGAGGTATATGCCGGTGGAGTTGCCCCATATCTCGCTGTTCCTGGAGGTGAGGTGTGAGTCCGAGCCCACCGAAAGGCGAGATAGTGTGTACCCGGTCCTGTTGAGCACCAGCTCCGCACCGTCAAGAGTGAGGTTGCATCCCTCCACGACGACCGAGCCGTTCACGGCCCAGGTACCGTCACTGATGGTTGTGTCGTCCTGGATGTACCAGTCACCGTCGATGTAGGTGGTCGCGCCCTCGGTGTCGACCCCAGACACAAGAGAAAGCACGACAACGCACAGCATCATCAACAGCGGACAAGCTAGAATACCCAATTCCCCTTTCATGGCATTGGCATTCGCTAGGGGGTACTAATAGGTTTCCAAAACGGACCCTCACATCCTCTTGCCGCCCCGCTTGAGCCATCGCCCGAACATGCCCGCGTTGTGGGACCACTGACCGCCCAGGGTGAGGCCCTCGCCCTTCCCGTCGGTTCGCCTGGCGCGGACCTCCTCCAGAAGCTCCTCCGCGGTGGAGGGGGGATTCTGGAAAACGGTCCGACACCTGCCGATGTCCTGGGGATGGTGGGCGTCGGAGCCCCCGGTCATGGCCAGGCCCTTGCCCTCGGCCACCTTGCGGGCCAGACGGTTCTGCCTTATCGAGGAGCCACCGTTGGCCACCTCCACGGCTGGGAACTGGTTGGACCGGATCTCGGAGATGCTGAGGCCGGTGTAGAAGCGGCCGGGGTGGGCGGCCACCGGGACGCCGCCGCGGTCCTCGATCCGCTGGATGGTCTCGGAGGCGGAGAGGCCCTTGGGTATGGGCTCTGAGACGCCCAGGGCCAGGATGTGGCCGTTGAAGGACGATACCTCGCTGGCCATCACCACCAGCAGGTCGTGGTCCTCGGCGATGCGCGCCACCTCCCTCGCCCCCGCCGGCCTGTTGTGGTCGGTGACGGCGATGGCCGACAGGCCCACCTTCTTGGCGGTGAGCACCGCCTCCTTGGGCTCTGTTTGGCCGTCGCTGGAGAAGGTGGTGTGCATGTGCAGGTCGGCCTCGAAGGGCGTGATGACAACCTCCTAGTAAACCTTGCTGCCGGGGCTCACCGGCCTGTCAAGGGTGATGACGGTCTTGGGGGTGTGGAGGACCCGGCGCTCCCCGCAGTCGGGCGTGACCACGACCAGGTCCGCCAGGGGCAGCCCATGGGGTGCCGCGACCTTGTCCCCCGCCTCGACGCGGAACTCCATCTGCTGGAACCTCCTGAACTCCACGGTGTCCTTCTCCGAGGGGTCCACGGGGGACCAGAGGCGGTCACCGGGGGCGGCCTCCCCAGCCGGTGTGAGGAGCGCCAGCGTCCCGTCCTTGTCCTCTGCGGCCAGCACCATGGCCTGGCTCTCGATGCCCCTGAGCTTGGCGGGGGCCAGGTTGGCGACGACAACGATGGTCGCGCCCTCCAGCTCCTCCAGTTCGAAGTACGTGCGGAGGCCGGCGACCAGGGTGCGCTCGCCCATGGGCCCCATGTCGATCTTTGCGACCACCAGCTTGTCGGCGTCCGGGTGGGGCTCCACCGACTCGATGCGGGCCACCACCAGGTCCAGCTCGTCGGCCAGGCACTCGGCGGCCTCCTCCTCCTCGGCCGCGACGGCCGCCTGCTCCGCCTGGGTGAGGAGCTGGAGCTTGTCCGCCACCTCCTTGAGGTCCAGCTTCTTGATCAGCGGGCGGGGGCGGGGTATGGGCCTGCCCGCCTCGGCCATCATGTACACCTCCGACCAGGCCTGGTCCTCCACCTTGCCGGGCATGGCCAGGAGCTCCCATAGCTCTTGGGCCTTGAAGGGGAGGTAGGGGGTCATCAGGACGGCCATTCCCTGGAGGACCTGGACGCACACGTTGAGGACGGTACCGCAGCGCTGGATGTCCTCGCGGACCAGCTGCCAGGGCTTCTGGCGGTCGAAGTACACGTTCCCCGCCCTGGCCAGCTCCATGATGGCCCTGAGGGAGGACTTGAACTCGAAGCGCAGGAGGCGGTCCCCCGCCAGGTCCCGGGCCTTCCCCAGCTCCCCCAGGAAGTCCCTGTCCTCCTCCGTCAGCTCCTCGGGTGCTGGGATGGTGCCTCCGAAGTTCTTGTACGTGAAGGTGAGCACCCTGTTGATGAAGTTGCCCAGGTTGCCGAGGAGCTCGTCGTTGTTCTTCGCCACGAAGTCCTCCAGCGAGAAGTCGGTGTCCTTGAGCTCGGGCATGTTGGCCGTCAGGTAGTACCGCAAGGGCGCGGGCTCGAAGTGCTCCAGGTACTCGTGGACGTAGAGGGCGTTCTTCCGGCTCTTGGAGAACTGGGAGCCGGATAGCATAAGGAACTCGTTGGCGGGCACGTTGGTGGGGATGTTGTACCTGCGGTCGTGCCGGGAGGCCGCCATGAGGATGGCTGGCCACATGATGGTGTGGAAGGGGATGTTGTCCTTGCCCAGGAAGTAGTGGGTCTCGGCCTCTGGGTCCAGCCAGAAGTCCTCCCATGCGTCATCCTTGCCCTGGAGGTGGGCCCACTCCACCGTGGTGCTGAAGTAGCCCATCACCGCCTCGAACCACACGTAGATGCGCTTGTCCTCGTAGCCGTCCACGGGCACGGTTATGCCCCAGTTGATGTCCCGGGTCACCGCCCGGTCCTTGAGGCCCATGTTCAGCCAGTTCATCGTCTGGCTGACCACGTTGGGTCGCCAGCCCTCCCGGTCCTCGATCCAGACCCGGAGCTCGTCCTCGAAGTTGGACAGGGCGAAGAACATGTGGGATGTCTTCCTCATCTCCGGGGGCTTGCCGCAGAGCTTGCACCTGGGGTACCCCAGCTCGATGGGGTCGTGGGTGTGGCCGCACTCGTCGCACTGGTCGCCCCTGGCGTTCTCGAAGCCGCACTGGGGGCACACGCCCTCCACGTAGCGGTCCGGGAGGAACCGCTCGTCGTGGGGGCAGTACATGGCGTCCATCTCGTACTCCCTGATCTGGCCGTTCTCGTTGATGGCCTCGAACAGCCTGTGCACCGTACGCTGGTGGTGGGGCGCGGAGGTCCTGCTGTAGAGGTCGAAGACGATGCCCATGTCCTTGATGGCCTTGACGATGCTGGCGTGGTTCCGGTCCACCAGCTCCTGGGGCGTGATGCCCTCCGCCTCGGCGGCCAGGGTGATGGGCGTGCCGTGCTCGTCGGACCCCGAGACCAGGATCGCCCGGTCACCCCGCATGCGCCTGAACCTGGTGTAGATGTCAGGCGGTATCAGGTGCCCTGCCAGGTGCCCCAGGTGGATGGGTCCGCTGGCGTAGGGCCATGCGGTGCATACCAGTACGTTCTTGGCCATGTCCGGTCGGCCTCCCCGCCATGGCACGCGCTAGGGTCGATATAAAGGTATTGCCAGGACCAGGAGGGTCCGTCGGAGGGTACGGGACAGCTTTCATATCCACCCTCATGCTCGACGACGATGACGAGGAGATGACGATGGATATCGACAAGAACATGATCGGCTGGGTGGACATACCCGTGAAGGACATGGACCGGGCCGTCCGGTTCTACGAGCAGGTCTTCGACGTGGAGATGACCCGCGAGCCCGTGGGGTCCTTGGGCGAGATGGCCATGTTCCCCTCGGTGCAGGAGGGTGTCGGCGCATCGGGGGCCCTCGTGGTCCACGGGGAGAGGTACCGCCCTTCCACCGAGGGCGTCCTCATGTACTTCACACCTCCCTCCGGGGACCTGGCCAACGAGCTGGGTCGCGTCGAGGCCGCCGGTGGAAAGGTGCTCCAGGAGAAGACCCTTCTGACCGAGGGCATCGGGTACATCGGGATGTTCCTCGACACCGAGGGTAACCGCCTGGCGCTGCATTCCCGTCAATAGACCCCCCAGTCATCCTATCAGGCCCCAGCGTAGCCTGGGATTCAAGTCCTGTACTAGATTTCAAGCATTGTCCTTAAACGGATATATATCGAGGACGGGGAAACGGGTGACGGACCTCTGTGAGGTATGCAAAATGGTGAACACGAAACGGAATGGACGCATCGTCCGTGTCCTCGCCCTCCTACTCGTCATGGCGATGGTCGCCGCCTCGATGGCGGCCGTGGCCGGCAACGGCGAGGGCACCGGAGACGGCGAGCAGAAGCAGGAGCAGAACAGAGAGATGAATCAGGAGCAGTCCGGCGAGTGCACCCAGGAAGGCGAGATGAACCAGGAGCGGAACCGCGAGCAGAAGCAGACCGGTGACGGCGAGCCTTCCGGCGAGCAGGCGCAGGAGCAGAACCGCGAGCAGAAGCAGGAGCAGTCCGGCGAGTGCACCCAAGAGGGTGAGATGAACCAGGAGCAGAACCGGGAGCAGAAGCAGACCGGCGAGGGCTCCTCCGGGGACGGCTCCATGTACCAGCACATGTACAGGAACATGTACTTGAACCAGTACTGCAGGGTCTGATCGGCGGGCGATCCGAACGAACTTTCATGAGAACCGGGCGCGGCCGTCCTGACCAGAGACGCCCGCACCTCCTCCCCCTTGCCGCGCCCGGTCTCCTCCCTTTTTTTCAGCATCCTTGATAGGGCACACTGAGCTCCGATTTCGCGGTTGGCCCCTGGCTCACATCAGCGGGG
>JABAHP010001496.1_pt3 | contig 20028 bp, 16 predicted proteins | sample 7062081 | NCBI WGS metagenome assembly JABAHP01 (sample SAMN14534357, study PRJNA622989) | marine sediment metagenome | biome: marine biome [ENVO:00000428]; feature: marine pelagic biome [ENVO:01000023]; material: deep marine sediment [ENVO:00002113] | place: India: Gulf of Kutch | collected...
GTTCAGGTGGATGCCATAAAGCGGGGTGAAGACCGTGGCGCATTCAAAGACACAATGAACCGGCTTGGAATCGAGATGCCAAAAAGCCAACTTGCTTTCAATGTGGAGGAGGCGGAACAAATTGCTGATGAGCTTGGTTACCCGGTCATAATCCGTCCCGCTTACACCATGGGCGGCACAGGCGGTGGTGCTGTATACAATGTCGAAGAACTGCGTATTGTGGCCGCACGGGGACTCTCTGTAAGTCTTGTTAATCAAATCCTCGTTGAAGAATCTGTTATCGGATGGGAGGAATTGGAGCTGGAAGTGGTCCGGGATGCCAAAAGCCAGAAAATAACCGTCTGTTTCATCGAGAACGTCGACGCAATGGGCGTGCACACAGGAGACTCATATTGCACAGCTCCCATGCTCACTATCGCCCCGGAACTGCAGGAGAAGTTGCAAAAGTATTCTTATGACATTGTCGACGCTATCGAGGTCATAGGCGGCACCAACATCCAGTTCGCCCACAATCCCGAAACCGGCCGGGTGGTTGTAATTGAAATCAATCCCAGAACCTCACGTTCATCGGCCCTTGCGTCGAAAGCCACGGGTTTTCCCATAGCCTTTGTTTCTTCATTGCTTGCCGGAGGCCTTACGCTCGACGAGATACCGTACTGGAGGGATGGAACGCTCGAAAAATATACCCCTTCCGGCGAATATGTCGTGGTCAAGTTCTCTCGATGGGCTTTTGAAAAGTTCAAAGGCGTCGCAGACAAGCTCGGTACACAAATGCGGGCTGTCGGCGAAGCGATGAGCCTTGGCAAAAATTACAAGGAGGCCTTCCAGAAAGCCATCCGTTCTCTCGAAATCGGCCGTCACGGCCTTGGATTCGCTAAAAACTTTAACGACCTGCCCCTGGAAGATTTGATGAACCGCTTAAGTCACCCCTCAAGCGAACGCCAGTTCCTTATGTATGAGGCGCTTCGTAAAGGCGCCGATATAGACGCCCTCTTTGAGAAAACGCATATCAAACGCTGGTTTATCGAACAAATGCAAGAGCTTGTTAACCTCGAAGAAGAAATACTGAAGTATAAGGGCAAACAGCTTCCCGATGAGTTGTTAATAAAAGCCAAAAAAGACGGTTTTGCCGACCGATACCTCTCTAAAATACTTGGTATCCCGGAGAGTCAAATCCGCAAAAGCCGCATTTCTTTGGGTGTTATCGAGGCATGGGAACCAGTACCTGTCAGCGGCGTAGAGGATGCCGCCTATTATTACTCCACCTACAACGCCCCGGACAAGGTGGAGGTCACTAAAAACCGTAAGATTATGGTCTTAGGTGGCGGGCCCAACCGCATCGGTCAGGGAATTGAGTTTGACTACTGCTGCGTCCACGCCGCCTTTGCCCTGCGGGATGAAGGCTATGAATCCATCATGGTCAACTGCAATCCGGAAACAGTCTCGACCGATTACGATACATCAGACAAGCTTTACTTTGAACCGCTCACCGTTGAGGACGTCCTGAGCATCTATGAAAAGGAAAAGCCCGAGGGGGCCATTGTCCAGTTTGGCGGACAAACACCGCTCAATATCGCCAACGAGCTGGCCCAGGCCGGCGTAAAAATAATCGGTACATCACCTGAAACTATAGATTTAGCTGAAGACCGTGACCGCTTCCGAGCCATGATGGACAAGTTAAACATACCTATGGCCGAATCCGATATGGCGAGTAATCTTGACGAAGCGCTCCAAATTGCGGAAAGAATCGGCTACCCCCTGATGGTAAGGCCTTCCTATGTCCTCGGTGGACGTGGTATGGAGGTGGTCCACGACGAGGGAATGCTCAAACACTATGTCGCCGCCGCCGTGGAAGTTACGCCCGAACGGCCTATCCTTATTGACAAATTCCTTGAAAACGCCATAGAAGCCGAGGCCGACGCCATAGCCGACGGCTCAGATGCATTCGTTCCGGCGGTCATGGAGCACATCGAGTTGGCCGGCATCCATTCAGGAGACTCGGCTTGTGTGATTCCGCCCGTCAGCATACCTCAAAAGCATCTTGACACTATTTACAAGTACACCAAAAAGATCGCAACGGAATTAAACGTCGTCGGCCTGATGAATATGCAGTATGCAATAGCCAACGATACGGTTTATGTTCTTGAGGCCAATCCGCGTGCCTCACGAACCGTACCGCTGGTCTCGAAGGTCTGCGGTCTATCAATGGCGCGGGCGGCAACCCAGTTAATGCTCGGCAAAAAACTTTCCGATCTTGACTTAAAGCCGCGAACAATCCCGCACTTTGGGGTAAAAGAATCCGTCTTCCCATTCAATATGTTCCCCGAAGTGGACCCGCTTCTCGGACCGGAGATGCGTTCGACCGGCGAAGTGTTGGGTATGGCTGATTCTTTCGACCTTGCCTTTTTCAAATCCCAGCAGGCCGCGAAACAACAACTTCCATCCAAAGGTGCTGTCCTGATAACCGTTACCGATTCAGACAAAGAAGCTGCACTGGAAGTATCCAAACAATTTGAGAAACTCGGTTTCAAAATCTATACAACGGAAGGCACTCACGGCTTCCTGGAAAAGAACGGAATCAAAACCGAGCATGTCCTCAAAATGCACGAGGGAAGACCAAACATTGTGGATTCGATTAAGAACGGAGAGATTCATCTGGTCATAAACACCCCCAGCGGCAAACTAAGCAAGCATGATGATTCTTATATCCGCAAGGCGGCAATCAATTACAAAGTACCTTACATTACCACGACAGCCGCTGCCGCCGCCGCCGCAAAGGGTATCGCTGCAAGCCGAAATGGAGATGGCTCCGTAAGATCGCTGCAAAATTACCATTCCGGCATAAAGTAACTTTCCCAAACAACGATAAGGAAGGCCGGGCTGATTTGGCTCGGCCTTTTTATTAGCCTCCATTAAGGGAGGACTGTCATGTCGCTTTTTTATAACCAAGTACAAACTGTATAAAATACCCTGGAAAATTGAAACGGTCGCTATCTAATCCACATTGGGTTTGTTCTCATACCAGACAATCCGGCCCGAATCTTCCCCCACCCCCAGCACGTCCAGGTCGCCATCGCCGTCCATGTCTACCGCATAGGCACTCCCATAGCTGGTACTGATGATATGCTTTGACCATTCTTTGGTATCTTTATTCTTATTCTCCCACCATCTTATCTCGTTAATTCTTTGCGCCGCTCCAAGTATATCGAGGTCACCATCACCATCCATATCCGCAACATCAACAGTCTGTTCGGCATGGTAGCTTGAGTCTAAGATGTGCTTTGTCCACACTGTAGCGTTGCCGTTTGTGTTCTCCCACCAGACCAAACCATCCCGGCGGCGAATAGATCCAATCAGGTCTATGTCACCGTCGCCGTCGAGGTCGGCCGCATATACCGATTCCACCTCACCGTCACTGCCGATGACGTAATGCCTGGTCCAGTCAGAACTGCTTTCTTTTGGATTTTCCCACCAGTTTACACCGCTTTCAGTGCCGGCCGATGTGACAACATCCAGCTTTCCGTCTCCATCCATATCCGCCACGCGCATACAGTGAGTTCTGCTATAATCGGCGTTCATGTCGCCGTCTATAGTATGCTTCTGCCAACCGGTGCCGTTGCCGCCGGCATTTTCCCACCAATTGATACCGCCATCGAGCCACGTTGCTCCGACAACATCTATATCACCGTCACTATCGAAATCCGCGGCATGAACAAGCTGGATTCCACTGACCGAATTATCTATCGCATGTTTGCCCCACACACTCCCGTTACCACTGCTGTTCTCCCACCATACCATATCGCGGTCGCTTGACGACCCTATCAAATCCACATCACCATCCCGATCCACGTCTGCGGGATAGGCGTTTTGAACACTCTTGACATTGGCATCAACCGTGTGCTTCATCCAGGCCGTTCCCCTGCCGTCTGTGTTCTCCCACCAAAAGACCCCGCTGCGATCCTCAACTTGACTGGATTTACTTAAAATCTCCGGCCGGCCTCTTCTTGAGGATGATGAAATACCAGAACGTGTCGAAATGAAAAAACGACGGTCGTTACCTTTGGCGGCTGCCACAACATCAAGGTCACCATCGCCATCCACATCAGCCGGATATACCATGCCTCCGCCGAAATCCGTCGCTATCGTATGCTTCGGTAAAGATTTCGAGTCAACCTCGTCAGGCTCGATTACTTCGTTGGCGGCTTCCATTGCTTCGGGCCTCGCAGGTGCCTCAACCACTTCACCGGTCATCCTGTAAAGCTGCTCGACTTCCTCTTTATTCAATGCCCGGTTGAATATCGCCACCTCATCTATCATACCGTTCCAGAAACCGCCGCGATGTTTACTGGTACCACCTAAGTAAAGCGTTCCCTCAACTCCGCTGGTTTCAATATTTCCTGTTTCGGTCAATCTGCCGTTTCTATAAATCGCAAAGCGTCTCCCGTCATGTGTTACTGTTATGTGCGTCCACTGATATTTACCCAAACGCCAGTTATATTCATTGACCTCCTCATTGTCCCCAACATATACCCCGACACCACCTCCCACGTTGCCCTGCAATCCATAGCATTGTCCGCCGTCGCTTAATGTAAATATTCTCCGGTTGTTTATACCGCTTCCGTGCGTTTTTACCCACGCTGAAAAACTAAACTCTTTCAAATATACATCAGACACGCTTATGTAATCATCCTCTCCATCAAAGGACATTACTCCACCCAGGACCTCATCGTTTGAATACTGCGCCCCATGCACAGTGCCGTTAAAACCATTGCCTGAAATATCGACGGCAGCGTCGGGGTCCGTATTTGCATGAAACGAATAGTATAAAACGAGATTTGGATGCAGGTCCGCCGGTACTGTTTCGGCGATTGAACCGCCGCCGGCTTTTATCGGATGGCCATCAGCCAACACTTCCTGTAAATGCTGAAATTCTCTTTCTGCGCCCCTTGATGATGCAAGAATCGAACCAAAATAGCGATTCTCCCTTTCCAGGGCCTCTTCCGGCTCGCCGGCCACCAGTTCAAAGTCGCATCCCCCCACAACCGTGCGCCCGCCACGTTCGAATTCCTTTTCAACGGTCCTGTAGCCACGACTCTTCACCTTAACCTGAACATTATGCCAGTTTGCCGGCAAATTGTTCAGTTCAAAATAGCCGCCGCTATCAGTTATGGCAAAAGCCTTATCTTCCAACTCACTTCCAAGGTTCCTTACAGCTATGGTATTGACTCCGATATGCTGCTTCATCTCTTCTATCTGGACAGTCGCATTTGCTATCGGCTCGCTTGAAGCGTTCGTTATGCGTCCTGTTATCGTGCTCGCATCGTCCATTACAAGTTTAATGTTCCGTACTTTTGGTTCATCATCAATGTCTCCGAACAGCTCGCCGGGATCACCTGGAATATTCTCAGCCAATACACGATCATCCTCAAAAAGCAGCTCAACTCCGTGATGTGTCCTCTCTACCTTAGGGCCTTCACTCAAATCCTCTCTGCTCCTGTTCTGCTCTTCTACAATTCGATTCCGGGTATCTAACACATCCGCTCCCGCAAAAACCAAATCCCTGGACGCAGGGTGCCTTATAATCGTCCATGCGACACGTTGAGGTTCGTCCTTCCTGAACGCCCGTACAAAAATAGGAAAGTCTGCAGGGCCTAACGAATTGGAACCGTCATCTGGATGTACGAGCAAGGCAAACTCCCCATTCTCATCCGTCCTGCCGTGATTAGCGTATGACGCGTAAACCTCGGCATCGGCTACTGGATTACCCTGCTCATCGACAACCTTGCCGAATAGAACTTCACGCTCTTCACTGTGTGGACGGTTAGCAATACGAGGCAATTCCTGAAAACTTGCCGGCACAGCCGTGTGAAAAGTTTCATCAGGTATGGGTTCATAACGAAGCGTTATTTCAAATTCCTTTTTACGTCCCGAGTCCGCCTTTTCCCGACCCACTATCCGCACAGGAAGCTTGTTCGCAGCATCAACCCACGCTTTACCCTGCCAGTGGTCACGAAAACTGATTTCGTAAACGTCCATCTCGTGCGTACTCTCCTCCGGCAACATTGTTATCGTAGTTCCCTTCGTGGTTTCTGCACCTTGAAAGACTTTCAATACTATCGGCGTATAGTCCCAGTGAGGCGTAACCGACTCTCGCAGGTCCGCGATCTGTTGGTCCTTGTAGAGACTTAGAACTTTACTGCCGTCATTGATGACACACCAGTTATTAGACTCCGCCCGGAAAAGGGTCTGATTCTTGACCCATGATTCATTCTCCCTGATAATCCTGCCATCGCTGGAGCGCTCTTTCTTGACAATATGAATATTATCCGCCTTATTAAACGCAGCGACCACCCTGGCCCAGGCAGTGCCATCATTAAGACTCCTGAGAAATATTCCTGCAGCGATAATTATCGCCGCAGCCGTGGCGAATCTTGTTATTCTGCTTTTCATGATTTTTCTCCATACTGAAACAGAGCCGGCAGCTTTGCCGGGCATGTGACGATCGAGCGTTTCTGCTACGTTATTTTCAATCCGTGAAACAGTAGGCCGCATCGCCTCAACGAAGTCACCAAGCAGCTTGTCGTCAGCCTGCAAGGCTTCCAGATATTTGCTGCAGGCCGGGCATTGTCTTATATGTTCCTGAAGGGCGGCAGCCTCTTCGGCCGGCAATGTTCCCGCTATAAGCTCTGTAATTTGCTCTTGATTATTCTGACAATTATTTTCCATTATGTGCCTCCGTCGGCCTCCAATAACTTACGTAACTGTCTTCTGGCCCGGCTTATTCTTGTTTGTGCCGCAGCCTGGCTAATCATAAACGTTTCTCCAATACTTTTCGCACTTCGGCCATCAAAATAGTAAAGCATCAACGCAAGGCGGTGGTCTTCTTTAAGTTTTGCCAAAGCCTTCCGAAGTTCAGGATACTCTTTTGAATCCCTCTGACTTTTCGCAGCCGGCTCTACGATGCAGTTCTGTTTATGTTTTTTTTGTCGGATAAAATCGATGCACAAGTTCTTTGCGATTCGACTTATCCAAGCCCCAAACTGCTCATCATCCCGAAGCTGCTTTATCCCCGTAAGAGCCTTAAGCAGTGCCTGCTGGGCGATGTCTTCGGCATCGTGAGTGTTGTCGAGCATCCCCAGGCAAATTGCAAAGATTCGCCCTGAGTAAGCCTTTACAAGGCCGGCATATGCCGACCTGTCTCCGTTACGGCAGGCCACAACCAGTTTTTTCTCTAAATTTCCGTTCAATGAGAGCTCCAAATTACGGATTCTATTATTATGACGAAAAGAAAGCCAAAAGCTGACAGTGTTTTTTTGCGATTTGAATAAATTTACCTTATAGCTCGTCTGAAGTGTATCAAAAAGTGCTAATCAGACATATAAATGACTGCTTGCGGCCCTTCAAAATCAGAGAAGCTAACGTAGGTAAGATATGACGGTTATTACAATGACGGCTATTGCCGAGATGGTTATTAGAGTCCCTGATGTAAGATACACAACAGCCATCAAAACGCCAAATATTGGCATGCCCAACAAGACCAAGACAGCTAAGCTGACTAATCCCATGCCTATCAGGCCAATACCCAAAAGGCAGAGAATGACACCCGCAATGATGTAACCAACAGGTGTATCTGCATCCTGATTCTGATTTGCTTTTTCCAGTTCAACCAGCTTGGTGTGATTGGGTGCTTCAGATTGTGACTGGACCGCAGATATCATCTCGGGCAAAGCCGGCGGCTCAGGCACATCAACCGGCTCATCCACCGGGCCGGCTCGCAATGTGTTATCACACACGCCGCAGACGATTCTGCCCTCAAAGACGTAAGCTTGCTCGGACCTCGGCATTTCCAGTCCGCAATCAGAGCAGATTTCGATATCAAATGAGCCCATAAACTTGCCCCCCATACAAGCTATATTTTACTAAAAATGGGCTCTTATGTCAAGCGTCTTCTTGTTATCGAAGGCTGTCCCTCATCCCGCTGATACGATAGCGTTCGCCACCTTCACCACATCGACCATATCCGCTACATCATGCACACGTACTATCGATACACCTGCAGCAACACACAACGCAATCGATGCAGCTGTACCAAATATTCGGTCAGCAGGTTCGTTTTTATCGGTAATTTTGCCTATAAAACTTTTACGACTCGTGCCCACAAGTACGCGATAGCCGGTTGTAACGATTTTATCGATATTTCTCAAAAGCAAAAGATTATGCTCCAAAGTCTTGCCAAAGCCGATGCCGGGATCAATAAAAATCCTCTCTTTCGGTATTCCGAATTCTTCCGCTCGCTTGGCTTTCTTCTGTAGAAATCGGTGAACTTCACTAACAACATCTTTATATTTCGGCTCAATTTGCATAGTTGCCGGAGTTCCCTGCATATGCATCAAAATAACAGGGACCTGTTCTGCGGCTGCAAGTTTTCCCATCCCCTCATCGCTTAAGGCGGTAATATCGTTTATTATTGCCGCCCCTGCTTCCAAGGCGCCTTTGGCAACTACGCTGCTGTTCGTATCAATACTAATCGCCACATCTATTCTTTTGCAAAGCGCTTCTATTACGGGAACCACCCTTCTTATCTGCTCGTCGACCGACACCGGCTCTGCGCCCGGCCTGGTCGACTCGGCCCCGATATCTATTATCGCCGCCCCTTCGGCAGCCATTTTCAGACCGTGCTCGACGGCCTTATCTGTATCGAGGAACCGACCGCCGTCACTGAAGGAATCAGGCGTGACGTTTAAAACGCCCATCACGATACAGCCGGCAGAAAAATCCAACCGCCCTTTCGGCCACTCAAGAAGTTCAACCTCGTCAATGTCTTTGCTCATTTGAGAATTTCAGCGCGAACAACCAAGAATAATCCCGTATCTCCATTTTGTGCACTACCAACTATAACGGCTCGACCTTCCCTTATTTCAAAAATCTCAGCCAGTTGATACTCGACCAGATCGGGCGGTAGACCTTCCTTAATCCTGTCGGCCGTATCGAACGTCAGCCCATTGTGACTGAAACTTAATGTCATATCAATCAGATCGTCATGCCCAATATGAGTAGTTACTGTAATTTCAGTCACGGTTTTGTACTGATGAATTCTGTAAGATTCTTCGGAACCTTTTTTTGCTTTCGTTGTGGCAGGCAGCCTCAAATTGTATGTATTCTGGATAGTACTTGTTGCCTCCTCATTGTCTCCAACAACTAATCTCGTTGAGCTAATCAAGACCCCCTTGTCCTTGCCCGCAGTCATACACGACAGAAGTTTGGGGATTGAAATCGCTTCTTCAGGCTTACTCGGAATAATTGACACTCCCGCCTCGCGCAGAGCCCTCGCAGGAATTTGCACTAAATATGCCTCTACTGCCAACGAAGCCGATTTCTGCGATTTTGCTCTCTCAGCAACCATCTCTTTCCCACCGCTGTTTGCCTTGTCCGCACTGATAGCAATTGCCGATACAAAACAGACCAACACAATGATACTCGCCTTACTCAATCTCTTAGCCATAATAGCAACCTCCAAAAATAAAACCTGAATTTATATACTTCCTTACTAATATATAAAGGCGTTGAATACATGAAAACGTTACAAATTTACTTCAGATTTTTACCACTTCAACCTTAAAACCGATACCCTTTAGCTTCCCGGCCAAACTTCTATTTTTACCTTCAACAATAATACGGGTATTTTGGAATTCCCGCCGGACAGGATAATTCTTGCGAAGGCTGTCAAAATACTTGCCTCTTTCCTCCGCACTCTCTGCTAACATTCTCCTCAGCCGGGCATCATCGGTCCTAATATCGTAAATCTTTTCCATAATCCCCAATAACGCATCCTGCTCGCTAAAGCTTTGAGTATTTATCTTCAATTCAGGTACAGCAGGCACAGGTAAAAAAGAATCAATATCATATTTTGCCCCGAGTTCAAAATACTTACATGCTTCCTTATAAATCATAATCATACCCGCTATTTTACCATCCAGCGAATAGCCGGCGATATGCGGCGTGCCAATATCGACCTTTTCCAAAAGCTCGACATCGATATCCGGCTCGTTCTCCCAGACATCAAGCACGGTAGCCTGCAATCTACCTTCTTCTATAGCTGCCTTTAAAGCACCGCTGTCAACTATACCGCCGCGGGATGCATTGATGAAAATACACCCTCTTTTGAGCGACTTGAAAAATGTATCATCGGCAAGGTGAAACGTCTTGTCTTCAACCTCAAAAGTCAACGGCGTATGAAGCGTTATAAAATCACAATCAAAAAGCTCTTCTATCGGCAAATATTTTGAATCCCCCGTTTCTCTCTGCAAAGGCGGATCATTGAGAAAAAGCTTCATACCAAGAGCAGAAGCCTTTTTCGCCACCCTGCCGCCGACATTACCAACACCTATAATTCCTATCGATTTACCTTCCAGGTCAATGCTATGCTGTTTGGCAATATTAAGCAGTGCGGCGATAACATATTCGGCCGCGGAATTGGCGTTTGACCCCGGTGCCGATGCAAAACCAATATTGTTTTGCGAAAGATACTCGGTATCTACATGGTCAAAGCCGATAGTCGCCGTCCCTACAAAACGTACCTTGCTGCCGGCCAATAAATCCGCACCCACAGGAGTGATACTGCGAACCAGGAGAACATCGGCGTCAGCAACAACACCCGGCGTTATCTCTCGGCCGGGTACAGTTTCTACCTCACCAATGGAGGAAAAACACTCCGCCACATACGGAATATTTTCATCTGCGATTATCTTCATCTCAAAGCTCAAAGCCGGCAATTTTTGTCCCACAGTCCGGGCAACAAGAATCTTTTATGAGATTGGCTGCTATACGATAGCCAATCCGTTCTATCAACATTTGACCGCAGTTGTAGCAAAAAGTGCTCTCTGATTTTGCCCCCGGCACATTGCCGAGGTAAACGTAATGCAGCCCCGCTTCTTTGCCTATCTGCTCGGCACGCTTCAGGCTCTCGACCGGTGTGGCAACAGAATCATAGTACTTATACTGCGGATGGAACCGGCTGATATGCCAGGGCACATCAGCACCGGCTTTCGAAACAATAAAATCGGCGAGCTGTTTCAGCTCATCTTCGGAATCATTTTCACCCGGTATCAGCAAGGTTGTAATCTCAAGCCATATATTTGTTTCTTTTGCGATATAGCTAATCGTATCGAGTACCGGCTGCAACCTTGCCTTGCATAACCTTTTGTAATAATCCTCACTGAAAGATTTCAGGTCGACATTGATCCCATTGAGCCAGTCGCGGGCAAAATCAATCGCCTCGCGGGTCATGAAACCATTGCTGACAAAAACATTTGTCAATCCGTGCTCTTTGCCTATCCGCCCGCAATCGTTACACAACTCCATAAAAATTGTCGGCTCAGTATAGGTATAGGCAATGCTTTTACAACCGCTGCGAACAGCCCCTTCGACAATTTGTTCCGGACTTATTGCCTGCCCGCTGATTCGCCCGTCTTCCAAAGCCGCCTGGCTAATCTGCCAGTTCTGACAAAACTCGCAGCGAAAGTTACAGCCCATCGTAGCAATGGAAAAACTACTCGTCCCGGGCTGAAAATGAAACAAAGGCTTCTTTTCAATCGGATCGGGATTGGCCGAGCATACCTTGTCGTAATTCAGCGAATACAGGATGCCATCTATATTTGTGCGCACGGAGCACCTGCCCAGATTGCCATCATCAATCATACACCGCCAATTACAGAGTTTACATCGGACCTTTTTATCCTCTTCGGAGGGCTCCCAAAGCACCCCTCGCTTAAGATTGTTCTTTGGAGATTCCATTGAGAATTTCCTCAAATTTATTTTACTTTTACTTTTCGAAATTAAATATATAGAATAATTAAGGTAAAATCAAATGATGAGTGGAAATCAGTCATCATTTAATCTTAGTTGGAGGTAAGTTGTAATGAGCATATTTTCCGCTATTGGAAATACGCCGCTTGTAGAGCTAAATGAGCTAAATAACAAAAAACCGAAAGTCAGGATATTCGGAAAGCTGGAAGGAACAAATCCCGGCGGTTCCATCAAGGACCGCCCTGCATACTGGATGATTAAAAAGGCGGAGGAATCCGGCCAACTTAACGGCGATAAAATTATACTCGAACCTACGTCGGGAAATACGGGCATTGCCCTTGCCATGATTGGGGCCGCTAAAGGACATCGAGTAACACTTTGCATGCCGGAATGTGTCAGCACGGAAAGGCAGCGTATACTCGAAGCCCTGAACGCAGAGGTTGTGCTTACTCCTGCAAAAGAAGGTACCGACGGCGCTATAAGAAAAGCCCACAAGATGCTCGAAGACAATCCCGACACATATTTTATGCCAAACCAGTTCGAAAACGAGAATAACATCCTCGCTCATTACGAGACGACCGGCCCGGAAGTTTTTACCCAGACCAATGGTGAGCTTGACGTATTCGTTGCCGGTATGGGTACAACCGGCACACTCATGGGCGTGTATAAATATCTGAAGGAGAAGAAGCCGGAAGTCAAAGTTGTTGGGATTGAGCCTCCGGAGGGACATACGATACAGGGCCTTAAAAATATGAAAGAGGCCATTGTTCCTAAAATCTATAACACGGATATGATGGATGAAAAGATTACCGTCGAAGACGGCGAGGCCTTTGAGACAACACGTTTGCTCGCCGCCAAAGAAGGCATTTTTGTTGGAATGTCAAGCGGCGCAGCCGTGGCCGGAGCTATGCGCATCGCCAAAGAGATGACCTCCGGCACGATTGTTGTTATCCTCCCCGACCGCGGCGACCGTTACCTAAGCACCACCCTATTCCGCTCAATATGCGCTAAATGCCCGCCATAATCTTTGTCAATGGAAGGAATTTTGACCTATGGCTATTAGTGTAAAACTTGATGATATAATCGATGGTATGGAATGTCAGTCAGACGAAAGCAACTCATACCTGGACAAGAGAACCGGAGAAGTAGTATCCCTTAGTGATGAAGAAATGCAGGCCGCCGAAGATGACGAACCAATCGAAGATTTCCCCGAATGGCAGCAGGACCTGATTAAAATCGCCAAAGAAATATTGCAAGAAACGGGCGATTATATCGGGCTTCCTTCAAAATTTGACATCGACGAATACAGCATGATGGAAAGATTTTGTCTGTCCATAGATGATCCTGAAATCTCCGATACTCTCTTCAACCTGATAAAAGGCAGCGGCGCTTTTCGGCGCTTCAAAGATACCTTATACGAATATAACCTCTCAGACGACTGGTATAAATACCGCAACAACGCATTAAAAGAAATCGCTATAGAATGGTGCCAAGAAAACGGCATCGAACTTAATTATGAGTAGCACAAAGGTTTTGACCAAAATACGTTAGGATTATTTCTAAATTTGGCCATATATATCAGAATAAGTTTAGTTATTTGAAACAATATCACCTTATAGTCAATTAAAAAATCTACGATTCACTGATTCAATCTTCTCTATCATCCTTGTGGATAATGAACGATGTACCAATAGGACAATAACCAAACAGAAAGCCTTCATCGACACTAATGCTAATATGACGATATTCGGCTTCTGACTCAAGCATATTAATCTCGGCTTGGACTTCTTTACCTTCAAAAACCTTTTCAAAGGTAATCGGCAAAGTTACTGTATCCCAATACTCATAAGGTCTTGACTTATAATCCGATACAACCTCCTTAAGGAAACGTTTGAGAAGAGGCCTTGTCCAATCCCGAAAACCTTTTAGAATACCTGCCCCGATGGACAGAAGACCCACAATAATCCTGATTATGTACCTTGCAATTCTTGATTCGGACATTGGATCAGTTACTTCAGGGAATAGCCATTTTGTAAAAAGACTAAGAACTAACCAAACAACCAAAGCCATAAGCACAGCTTTTAACAAAACAATGGCAAACAACCGTTTTCGAGACATATTTTCTTATTCTCTTGTATAATTTGAATAAGCTTCAGCGATGACCTTAATTGGATGCCTGACTATACAGTCGCTTATATGCTCAATCTGCATCTTGCAGGCGGCGCATTCGGTCAGTACATATTTGGTCGGTGTTTTATCAAGAGCCTCTTTTAATCCCGCGGCTATCTGTGAGGAAAGCTCATAATTTTTCTTTTGCATACCAAACGTGCCGGCAAGACCGCAGCAGCCGGCTTTAAGGTCAACCACAGAAACACCGCAAAGTTCCTGCAACAACTTGATACTTGCTGTCCCGTTCCCAACAGCGCATAAATGGCAAGGAAGATGGTAAATATACTCATCCATCACCGACTTGGTCGGGGCCTTCAATTTGCCCTGTGTCAGCAGGCCAAGTAGATAATTCATCAACTCGTACGTATTATCGGAGATAAGATTGATATACGGCCCGGAAACAAAATGCCGTAGCTCGGTTTTCAGGCACAATGCAGCACTCGGCTCAGAGCATACAACTTTGTAACCATCACGGACTGCCTTTGCCAGATGCCTGACATTAAACGACAAATCCTTACGTGCCCTTTTTACATCTCCATATACTATAGCCGGCAGCGGTGCCGGTCGCTGCTGAGGTAAAATCACCTCAATATCGTTTGCCCGCAGAACATCAAGGACAGCAAATCCTAACTCGTGGTCGTTATTGTTTGCGTACGTATCCATAAAATATGCAACTTTATCAACCGGATTTTCTATCGTTTCACAAGCAACCAGATATTTCCGCCCTGCTTTCAAAAAGGATCTGCGCTTAAAACAAGGCATACCTCTTCGCTTATCAATGCCGGCAGTGTTCTCCAAAAGCCACTTGAAAGCCGGCAACCGCATAAATAAATTAGAGAGAGGTGAGAAAATACTACCTAACATACTAAAATAACGATTATGGCTCAGGACGTGTTCTGCACGTCGCAATCCCCTTCGCTTGATATACTCTGCTCGTGCTGTGCTTACCAGTCTTGAAACATCAACTCCCGAGGGACATTGCACAAGACAAGCCTTGCAATTAACGCACAAATCAAGAAACTTTCTAAATTCCGGAGATTCGAAGTCTTCTTCCTTCAACTGTCCCGTCGCCCAGAAGTTCAATATATTGGCTTTTGCCCGTGAGCTTCCCATCTCTTCACCCAGCGCCCGAAACACCGGGCACATTCGCAGGTCCGATTCCCGGCTTCGACATACCCCGCAACCGTTGCACTGATCCAGTGCTAAATACAGTTCATCCTTTTCAAACAGCAAATCCGTCTCAAGTCTCTCCGGCAAAATTTTATGCCCGGCCCGAAGGTTCCTGATCATAACATCCGAATCGTCGTTGATGATTTTGCCGGGATTCATCAAACCATCAGGGTCGAATATGTCCTTGATTTTACACAGCAGTTCATAAAACTCATCACCGCATTGCCTTCTGATAAATGCCGCCCTTACCAATCCTTCTGCGTGCTCACCGCTGATTGTGCCGTCAAGCGACCAGGCCAGTTCGAACACCTCGTTCGCCACCGAGCGCATCTTCTCCACTTCTGCCGGCTCGCTTAAATCCATAAAGGGACGTATATGAAGCAAACCGTCACCGGCATGGCCGAAAAAAGACATCTCAATATCATATCGCTTCCCAATATCCTGAAGGCCCGTTATATACTTCCCGAGTCCTTCGTGCCCAACAGAAACATCCTCCATAAATTCAGCGGGATGTTGTCTTCCCCTTGCCCTGTAGAGCAGCGGCCCCGCATCCTTGCGCGATTTCCAAATATGGCCCTGCTGTTTGGTATCAAAGACAATCGTTCTACCCGAGGCGATTGTCCCGACTGCCGTATCCGTTCTTTCTATTTTCCCTTTCACCTCATCTCGATTTTGTCCCGTATGCTCGACCAAAAGAAGCGCAGCAGCACCGGCAGGCAGAACATCACGATATTCAGGCAATGCCTCGTACGCCATCTCAATCACAGTTTTACCCATCAACTCACATGCCGATGCCCCCGAATTCACTATGATGGTGGTTGCCTTTGCCATTTTATCAAGGGAATCAAATTCGAGTTGTAATAAGGCCTTTGCCGCCGGCACCGCAACAGTCTTAAGAACAATTTTCGTAAAAATTGCTAACGTCCCCTCCGAGCCTGTTAACAGCCGGGCTAAATCAATTCGCCCGTTATGACAAATCCCATCGACGTTATAACCGCTGCGATTCCGCCCGGCTTTCGGCAACGCCTTCTTGATAATTGCCTCCTTGCCCGAAAGGACAGTTTTGCAGCTCTGTGCAACTGAAGCGGCCTTGTCGTCAGCTGTCTGCTCAGGGTCAAAATCGTTTTCGAATTCGACCACACTGCCGTCTGCGAGAACAGCTTCTATGCTTTCCACGTGGTCACAGATATAACCATATTGAAGGTAATGAGCGCCGGTGGAATTATTGGCAACACCCCCCCCTACCGTCGCACGGTTGCTGCTGGATGGGTCAGGGCCGATTTTTCTGCCATACCCGGCCAGGCAATCATTTAAATCATCAAGGACAACACCAGGTTCACAAACAACTCTTTTTCCGTCATCATCTACACTGATGATCCTGTTCATATAACGAGTCATATCGAAGACTATACCGCTGCACAATGCCTCACCCGCTAAACCGCTTCCCGCTCCACGGGCAACCACCGGTATGCCCATTGCGGCGGCATATTTGACAACAGCTACTATGTCATTAGTGTCACGTGGCGCAACGATACAGTTGGGGACTATCCTGTAAATACTGGCATCAGTACTATAGGCGGCCCTGTTTAATATATCAGCATAAACATCGCCTTGGATAACTTCGGCCAAATCAGCCGCGACTTGCTCGCCCTTCTCATGCATTGCTTCCGCTATTCCTCAAAATCTTCGGGAAGAAACTGGGTTTGCAAAATAGTCCCGCTTGCCCGCAGAACCGCCAGGTCGTCCTCGTTAACCTGGCCATTGATGAATTGCTGAACGACAAGATGGGGGTGATTGCGAATATGTTCAGCATCGCCATCGGCAATTATTTTGCCGTTATGCAGCATAATGATGCGGTCTGCTATCTTATAAGCGCTTGTCATATCGTGTGTAACAACAACACTTGTAACGCCAAGTTCTCTTTGCAGCTTTAAAATAAGCTCATTTATAACATCAGAACGAATAGGATCAAGCCCCGTAGTTGGTTCATCATATAAAATTACTTCCGGATTTAATGCGATTGCCCTTGCCAATGCCACCCTCTTACGCTGCCCGCCCGAAAGATTAGAAGGATAAAAACTCTGAAAACCTTCAAGTCCGACCATAGACAGCTTGTTCTTTACAAGCTCATCATACTTATTCCAACGCTTGGTCTTAAAATGCTGGCGTATCGGAAATGTTATATTATCGGCAACACTAAGGCTGTCAAACAACGCTCCTCCCTGAAAAAGAAAACCGAAACGTATCCGTATTTTGTTTAATTCGATTTCATTCATATTATCGATGCGCCGACCCTTAAAATATACTTCACCTGAACTCGGTCGCAGCAGCAATATCAAATGTTTTATCAGGACAGTTTTGCCACATCCGCTGGGTCCAATTATAACGGTTGTCTTGCCTTTCTCTATTGTCAGGGAAACATTATCCAGAACAGTAATATCACTAAACTTTTTCGTAAGGTCCTTTAAAACAATTATACCCTCACCGTCGCTTAGGGATGAACCGCCACTCTTACCGACTTTTTTCACTTTGCGTTTTTTTCGTTTCGCCATCATCAAACCAGACTTCTTATCGGCCAAAATGTACTGTAAATCGCTTTGAAAATCACCGCCAGTGCATAATCAAGCGCCAATATGGAAATAAAGCTGGCCACAAATGCCTCCGTGCAGGCCTGTCCCACACCTTGTGCACCTTCCTTGCACGTAAAGCCCTTATAACAGCTAATAACCGCAATAGCCGCTCCAAAGAAAAAGCCCTTTATCACTCCAACAAGCACATCCCATAATTCCACACCGCGGGCACTATAGCTCCAATACGCCCAGCTATTAATTTCGAACTGTATAACTCCTACAAAATAACCCCCTAAAATGCCTAACAAATCGGCGTATATAATCAAAGCAGGCGTCAGCAACAGGCACGCTATTACACGCGGTGCTACAAGATATCGAACCGGATCGGTTCCCATACTTCTTACGGCATCAATCTGCTCTGTAACATTCATCGTCCCCAATTCAGCCGTCAAAGCCCCTCCGACACGCCCTGCCAGCATGACCGCTGCAAGCACAGGCCCTAATTCCTTAACAACTGAGATATTAATCAAAACGCCCAGCCGTTCTTCAAACCCCATACTCGCAAGTTGGTCGTAGGCCTGAACCGCCAGTATCATCCCTACGAAAGCTCCCGTTATCATTATGATCGGAACACTACGAACGCCGATGATATTCATCTGAGTCCAAATCAAAGGATATGTTCTGGAACTGACACCGCTACGCGCTGAAGCGATTACAGTCTGCCACACAAATCTTCCAAAACGCCCGGCATTGCCAGCCACAACTATAGCTTTTGCTCCGACTAACTCAATCATAGTTAACCGCTCCAAAAACTCTTCTTAAGAACATCACCCAAGTTGTTTTTTATAGTAAATATCCAACAGTCAATAGTCAATAATCAATGTTTATTTATCAATTGAAAAATACTCCTCCGTTTATGAAACAACCATAAGAATGCTTCTTCTGTTTTCGCCGCTAAATAATTTGTCACATAAACATATTGCATTTTAACTATAGTATAAAAATTTTTCTTTATACAACTAACTATTTTCGGACCCAAATCAAGTTTTCTAAAAGAATTGCTCTTTTCATATATTCTAAACCAAATACAACAACTATGTGTTTTTTCTAATTAGGTAATCAATATGCTGTAATATAGAGAATATATACACAACTGTTATATCTTGCCTATTTTAACTAAAGTTTATGACAAACATCCTCCGATACCTATATTTATGATTATATCGATATTGCCCATATTAACACATGGTTTCGTATATGTTTGCCATATGTGAAATAGGGCAATATGCACAGACTTAAGAAGGAATTAGGATAACATTATGTTAAAAAATGGTATTATGGAACGATATTTAGATAGTTTGCTAAAAGGCGACAGAAACCGTTGTAGATCAGTCATCGAGGAAATACTCCAGAGCGGCACACCTGCAAACTCGGTTTATATAGACGTAATATGGCCGATTTCCGCTGAAATCGAGAATCTACGACGTTCAGATAGAATCACTCCGACTCAAGAGAATTTAGCTACTCGAATCAACCGTACAATCGTGGACCAGCTACAAAATAAATTGCCCAGACGTCCAATAAAAAACAAAAAGATTGTGATCTGTTGTGACCAGTCCGAATTGCAGGAACTCGGTGCCCAAATGACTGCAGACCTTTTCGAAAGCGACGGCTGGGATGTAAGGTTCCTCGGTGGTGGATTAAATAACGATGATATTCTTGCCTTTATAAATGAATATTCTCCTGATATTCTGCTAATCTACGGGAGTACTCCAAAACAAGCACCTAATATACGCCTTCTAATTGATTTAATTAAAGATATCAACGCCTGGCCGAATATGCGGATAATGCTTTCCGGCGGTGTTTTTAATCGAGCTGAGGGGCTCTGGGAGGAGATCGGAGCTGATTTATTCGCAGCAACTGCTTTCGAAGCACTGCAAGCTGCATCAAACGATACCGCAGAAGACCATTATGAACGTAGAAACTTAAGACGCCGGAGGAAAAGACGTAATAAAACCACAAAAGAACATGCGGTTCAGATGGGATAACGGGAACCTGCTTGCTTAACGCTGTTAAATACATATAAAAACGCCTGATATCATCGCTAAAATTCTTATCCATATTAACACGTCTGAAAAATGAAATTCCTGGAATTCTGGTATTTTGGGAAATTTTTGGGGGTTCGACAATTTGATTGAATTGGGTTTGTTTGGGTTTGAATTGGGTTCGTATTGTCGTTTTATTGGGTAAAATAGATTCGACAGGCTCACTACAAGTTGGGTTTGTTTTGGGTTTGTTTGGGTTTGTTTGGCTT
>JABAHP010003752.1_pt1 | contig 20008 bp, 13 predicted proteins | sample 7062081 | NCBI WGS metagenome assembly JABAHP01 (sample SAMN14534357, study PRJNA622989) | marine sediment metagenome | biome: marine biome [ENVO:00000428]; feature: marine pelagic biome [ENVO:01000023]; material: deep marine sediment [ENVO:00002113] | place: India: Gulf of Kutch | collected...
TGAGTGCGGCAAGATCCTGAGCGGCGCCGCCGTCTCTTACTCATCCCCCACCCTTGCCGATCTCACCGGAGATGGCCGGCTGGAAATCATCGTTGGCGGGCGCGACGGCTGGGTGTACGCGGTTAATGCCAATGGCGCTCTGTTGTGGCAATTCAATGCGACCGCCGCGATCAACGCGGTCGTGCAGTACCCGTCCGCAAGCGCCGTGAACTCGGCCGCCGCCGTTGGTGACCTTGACGGAGATGGCTGGCCCGAGGTCGTCGTCAGCGCGACGGGAGATCCCAGCACCCAGAATGGAGGGGTGCTTGTACTCCGGCACACAGGCGAGTTGATGCCCGGATGGCCCCAGGTGAATATAGACATACTGCGAGACGGCTACGTGGACGGTTTCTACAGCAGCCCCTCACTCGGGGACCTTGATGGCGATGGCGACCTCGAGATCGTGGCCGGCAGTTGGGGCCAGCATGTATACGCCTGGCACCACGATGGCACCCTGGTAGCCGGCTGGCCCAGGTTCACGGGGGATTCGGTCTGGTCTTCGCCCGCCCTGGCCGATCTGGACCAGGATGGACAGCTTGAGGTGATCATCGGCTCCGATGGCTCGTACGCGGGACCCTGTCCCGGCGGCGGTTGCCTCAACGTCTTTCGGAATGATGGCTCCATGATGCCGGGCTTTCCGAAGATCATTGACCAGACATTCTACTCGTCACCAGCCATCGGCGACCTGAACGGAGATGGCTGGCTGGACATCGTAATCGGTACGGGCAACTACTACCCCAATAAGGGATTCGCCATATATGCGTGGGATCGCTTTGGCAACCTATTGCCAGGCTGGCCCGTGCCTACCGGAGGGTACCTGTTGAGCGCCCCGTCGATCGGCGACATCGATGGCGACAGCCAGCCCGAAGTCGTCGTCGGCTGCAACGACGGCAAGGTTTACGCTGTGAACGGTAACGGAACCTACGTGCCAGGCTGGCCGGTCACCGTGTGGGACAATTGGGCGCGGACCAATCCCTTGTTCTTCGCGTCGCCGGTCCTGGCCAACTTTGATGGTGATGCCTTGCCCGAAGTCTATATCAACCACCTCTGCGATACCGTCGTACTCGATGGGAGTGGCGAGCAACTGACACACAGTGAGGCTTTTGGATATACCGACAAGCCCACCATGGTAATGGTTAGCGCCCTGTGTGAGTGTACCACCCCTGCCGTAGCAGACATTGACCTGGACGGCGTACTTGAAGTAGTTCGTGGTGGCGGCACCAATCCGACTGGCGGCAATGCCGTGATCTACGCCTGGGAGTCCGGCAGCGCGCCGGCGGACGATCCCTGGCCAATGTTCCGCGCCGATCCCATGCACCATGCTACCCATCCAAGGATACGTGCCGCGGATGCTCGTATAGTAGATCACACTTTGCCGAGCATTATGCGGCCTGGACAGACCATGGAGGTGTTGATCACCGTCGAGAACACCGGCACCGACACCTGGTCAAAAGACGATCTGTATAGGCTCACCAGCCCTCCCAGTGATCCTTTCGCCCCCAGCACCCGTACGCCTCTCTCGCCGGAGGATACCGTCGCTCCCGGCGAGCAGATCACGTTCACCGTGACCTTGGGCGCCCCCTCTGCCCAGGGATACTTTACTTCCGAGTGGCGCATGCAAGAAGACGAGAACCCCTTTGGATTGGGTGTCTCTCACCAGATCAAGGTGGGTGACGAGCCAGCTTTCTATGTGCTCAGCAAGGATGGCAGCGGTCCTGGCGGTGGAGTGTACGCCGGTGGTCTGGCCTCCACTCTGCCCCCGGCTGCGGGCTTTGGCAGTTGGGATCTAACCAAAGCCCTCAAATTCTCTGCAGATGGCCGGGGCTACCAGATGTTGGACTTTCAGGGAGGTGTATGGCAGGGTGGCACCGCACTGGCGATCGGTGGTCATGATTTCGTCCCACATGCACAGGACATTTTGCTTAGACACGGTGACACAACCTACTTTATCCTGGACAGCTACGGGCGGTTGGTCTCAAGCTATGGGGCCTATCCCCTTGCCCCTGCTCCCCCGACATTCGGCAGTCCAATCGTGCGGTCTGCCGCGCTGACCGCTGATAGTCGTGGCGTATACGTACTCGATGGCTATGGGGGCATCCACATTGGAGGCAACGCTCCCCCTCTCAGTCCTCCAACGCCTGGCTTGGGCGCGGACATCGCCAAGCGCATCAAGCTGACCAAGGACGGCACCGGGTACTATGTGCTAGATGCCTATGGCCGGGTGTGGAATGGTGGAACCGCGCCCCCACTAGCTCCCGATTATGAGCTCCACGTTGGCGAGGATTGGGCCCGCGACTTTGAACTAGCCGACAACGAGCTTGGCTACTACCTGCTCGACCGGGAAGGCGGCATCCACACCGGGGGCATGGCCGTTCCTCCGACTCAGAACCTGACTCCGGTCTGGGCCGGGCAGGATCTGGCCTTGGATCTGGTAGTGGTCGATAGCCGTGCGCTGGCTGCACCCAGCGCGAACAGAGACTATATCATGTTCCTGACCACGCCGGATCGACCTCAGAGCAAGACAATCGAGTTGAGCAGTGGAAACGGTAGTGCGCTGAACTGGTGGGCGGAAACTGACCAGGATTGGCTGGCGACCAGCCCTTCATCTGGGATTCTACCGTCGGCGGTCTCCCTTTCCGTCGATCCTACCGGCACCGGTATGGGAACGCATGAAGGGACCGTATCGATCTACTCAGACGGTCCAGTGTCGGACCCGATTGAGGTCACCGTCGAGATCCATGTGGCAGAACCTCTCTATACCATCCACCTACCGATGGTAGGCCACTAGGAAGCCTCGGTAGGGACCTTGGCATCGTGTCCTACACCTGATCCCAGGGAGGGTTACCCCGGACAACCTAGATCCGCATCATAGACTCGGATGGCTACAGCTTGCTTTCGGAGCACATCATGCTGCATACCCGGCTATTCCAGCCTTTTGACAAATGGTCGGGGCTCAGGTAGACTGTCCCCACTCCAGAACCAGGACTTGAGAAGGAGACTGATGCGGATCCTGCATGTAAGCGCTGCCTATTGGCCCTTCGTGGGCGGCGCCGAAACCTTCCTGCAAGCGATCTCGGATCGGCTGGTGAATCAGGGCCACGGCGTCATCGTGGCCACGACTGATGCCACTAGTGTCCAATGCTTCTGGGATCCCCGCCAGCCGCGTGTGTCCACTCGCAAGGAGGAGGTCAACGGCGTGCGCGTCGTCCGCAGCCCGCTGCGGCACCTGCCCTTCTCTCCCTGGAGCTTTTATCTGCTGCGGCGGGTTGCCACAGACCTGGCTCGCCTGCCCTTTAATACGCTACCTCTGCTGGATCGCATCGCCCCATACATGCCCGGCGTCCCGGCGCTGGAACAGACCCTGGAAGGGTTGCAGCCCAGCTTTGACCTTGTACACGGGGTCAATATCGCCCTGGAGTGGCCTCTCATCGCTGGCTGGCGCTACGCCCGGCGCCACGGATTGCCCTTTGTGGCCACGCCCCTGTTCCACGTCGGCGAGCGGGCGGTTCAGCGCTTCTATACCATGCCTCACCAACTGCAGGCCCTGCGAGATGCCGACAGGGTCATCGTGCTCACAAGCATCGAGGAACGCGAACTGGTCTCCCTGGGTGTGGCCCCGGAACAGATCCATTGCCTGGGAGCAGGCGTAGACCTGGAACGCTTGCAGGGGGGTGATGCCGCCCGGTTCCGGGCGCAGCATGGGATCCACGGGGCACTTGTCACTTTCATTGGTTCGGTGACTGACGACAAGGGAGTCGTGCACCTGTTACAGGCCATGCAGCGCCTCTGGAGGCGGGATAGTCAGGCCACACTCGCCATCGCCGGGCGCCCCGTACAGCCGTCCACCTTTGACAAAGTCTACGGCGGTCTTTCTGACAGCGACAGGGAGCGCATTCACCTGTTGGGCCCTGTGAGCGATAGCCTCAAGCAGGATCTATTGGCCGCTACCGACGTCTTTGTCATGCCCTCGCGCGTCGACTCTTTCGGCATCGTCTACCTCGAGGCATGGGCCTATGGCGTACCTGTCATTGGCTGCCGGGCGGGCGGCGTGCCTGATGTCATTAGCGATAGGCACGATGGCCTGCTCGTAGACTTTGGCGATCAGGTATCGCTGGCTGCAGCCATAGAGTCGCTACTGGACAACCCAGGACTCCGGCAGGCTATGGGACAGCAGGGTCGCGCCAAGGTCAAAGCCAGGTACACTTGGGACCGCATATACGATGGCATTCTGGCCGTGTACCGCAGCCTCGCGGATTCCTCGGTGGAGACACGGCAGCCTTTGGGATCAGACCCATGCACTTAGTCATCAATGGCAGTGATCTGGGCCGGCAACGGGGAGGCAACGAGTCCTACCTGGTGGGCCTGCTTGACGGCATGGCTGCCGTCGCCGGCGAAGCTGACATCCAGCTCAGCCTGATCGTGGCCAGCGAGGGGGCTCGCCTCCTGGCAGAAAAACCGGAGTGGCGTGCGTTTCGCACCATCGACGTGGGCCCATACCGCCGTCTCCCCTTTCTCCTTTGGCAACAGACGCTGGCGCTGCGCAACCTGCGCCCCGACTGGACGGTCTCTACCTTTTTCCTGCCCCCGATCACACCCTGCCGGGCGGCGGTGCTCATCCACGACCTATCCTTCCGGGCGCACCCCGAGTACTTTCCTCGCTCCATAGCCCTGTACAACCGTTTACTCGCCGGACTGGCCATCCGGCGAGCCGACGTGGTAATAGCCCTGTCGGATTTCACGCGCCAGGAGCTCTTCAGGTTCCATCCTGCAGCCAGCCCAAAGAGCGTGATCGTCTACCCCGGCATTGGCAGCGAGTTCGTGCCCGACACCGATCCAGTTGTCGAGGCCAAGATACTGGCTGGGCTGGGTGTCGAAAAGCCCTACCTGCTTTGCGTGGGCAACATTCACCCCCGGAAAAACATGGACCGGATGCTGGCCGCGTGGGAGCGATTGCGGGACGCAGGTGAGCCAGTTCCGAGGATGGTTTGGGCGGGAATCAGTCGCTGGAAAACTGGCGATCTGCTGCTGCGGGCGGAGCGCGCCGGGGTGCAAACGCTGGGCTTTGTTTCACCGTCACGCCTTCCTACCCTGTTTCGTCAGGCCGAGGCGCTGGCTTACCCCTCCCTCTACGAGGGCTTTGGCCTGCCGCCCCTGGAGGCCATGGCTTGCGGCACCCCTGTTCTTACCAGTATTGCCACCTCCCTGCCCGAGGCCGTGGGTGAGTCGGCGGTCTGTGTCGATGCTACTGATCTGGACGCCCTCACCGAGGGCCTGTCCCAGGTACTGTTCGACGCCAAGCTGCGCCGCACCCTACGCGCGAGCGGCCTCGCACGTGCAGCCCAGTTCACCTGGCAGCGTAGCGCCGACGAACTACTGGGCGCGCTGGCCCAAGCCCATACCTAGCTCCTGGTCCCATCACCCTCCCTCGTTCGCAGTCTCGGGGCAATTTGGCAATAGCCATGCCTCGTGGTAGGATATGGCCCATTGGAGCATCACCCAGCCTGGGCCCGGTGCCGGTCACTGCAGGAGAAACAGAAACTGCATGAAGCTTATCATCCAAATTCCATGCTACAACGAAGAGGGCACCCTGCCCGGAACACTCCAGGATCTTCCCAAGTCGCTGCCGGGGGTGGAGCGCATTGAGTTGCTGGTGATCGACGATGGGAGCACAGACCGTACTGCTGAGGTTGCAGAGGCCAACGGTGTGGACCACATCCTCCGCCTGGGGCAGAATCAGGGTCTGGCCCGCGCCTTCATAGCCGGCCTGGAGCACGCCTTGCACCTGGGCGCCGACATCATCGTCAACACCGACGCCGACAATCAGTACCGCGGACAGGATATCGAGCGGCTGGTTGCTCCTATCGTTGCCCGCCGCGCAGAGCTTGTGGTCGGGGATCGCGGTGTGGGCAGTGTGAAGCACTTTTCACCACTCAAACGATGGTTGCAGCGACTGGGAAGCTGGGTAGTGCAGCAGGCAGCCGGTGTGCGCATCCCCGACGCCACGAGCGGCTTTCGAGCCCTCAGCAGGGAGGCTGCCTTGCGCATGCTCGTCCTGAGCAACTACTCCTACACCCTGGAGACGCTGATCCAGGCCGGCGCGCGCCAGATGGCGGTCGAGTACGTTCCGGTGCGCACCAACCCCCAGACCCGTCCCTCGCGCCTGATGCGCAGNNACCCTCACCATTGTCCGGATTTACGCCCTCTATCGGCCGCTGAGAGTCTTTCTTGGCCTCGGCGCCCTCATGATTGGCGGCGGCCTGCTGCTGGGCATCCGCTTTCTTGTTCTCTTCATCGCCCGCAGTGGGGCGACCGGGAACATACAATCCCTCATCCTGGCCGCAATCCTGCTCATCGTCGGCTTCCAGGTCTGCCTCATCGGGCTCGTAGCCGATCTGATCGGGTTCAACCGCAAGATCATGGAGGAGATCCTCTACCGCATGCGCCGGCTGGAGCTTGAGCGGACCAGGGAGGACAAGCTGTGAGACGCGGACGCTGGGCAGCCCTGGCGGTAGCGCTGCTGCTGATCGTCGCGTTCGGAGCCATCCTCGTTCTTGTCCGGGACCGCAGCCCGGGCAGCTTTGTCGATTCGGACCAGACCACTCGCGAGGACGGCCAGGCTCTCGGCTTGGAGCCCGGACACACCCTTGGACAGACCTTTGTGGCCCGGCACGCCGGCATCAATGGCCTGGAGATCTATCTGGTTCCCTCTCCTGATGCCCAGGGGAGGGTGATCCTTCACCTGCGTGATGACCCACTCGCTTCCGAGGACATTCTTACCTCCGCAGTCAACTTGCCGCCGGGCACACAAGAAGGTTTCCATCGCTTCACCTTTCCGGCCATCTCTTCATCTCACAGCCAGTACTACTATGCGTTTCTCGAGCACACGGGTACGGGCAAGGTGGAAGCCGCCGTAGGAACCGTCGATTCCTATCTCGATGGGACACTCTACCGGGACGGCCAACCCCTCGAATCCCAGATGGTCTTTCGCCTCGCCTACGATCCAGCTTCCATTGTCCTCGATCTCGTATTGATGGTTGGCAACTGGCTCGCCTTTGGGATGGCCGCTCTGGCCCTGTTGTTCTTCTCGGGCTACTGGCTCATACGCAGGTGGGCGCTGCGGGCCGGCCTCGACTTTACTGCGTCGCTCATCCTGAGCTCCGTCGCCGCGCTGGCTGCCTGGATGGTGTTATTGGTCTGGGCCAGCCTCCTGCTTCGCCTGGCCTCGTGGTCGGTCTGGCTCGTCGTGGGCACGAGCTGTCTGGCAGGCATGGTCCTCTTTGTCAGGGATCGAGAACACTGGCAGCGGAGGGAGTACTGGCTGGGACCCAACCCGCTGAGCACAGTTGCCTTTTGGGGCGTTGTCCTCCTGTCCATCGCCCTCCGCCTCTTTGTCGGGCGGGGCATGATCATGCTCCCTGGGTCTGATACCTATCATCACGCCCTGATCGTCCAGCTATTCGAGGAGCAAGGGGGCATCCCCAGCTCTTACGAGCCCTACTCCCCTCTGATCAGCTACTCCTACCACTTTGGTTTTCACAGCATCGTTGCCCTCTTCCGCTGGCTCCTCGCAACCGAGCTACTCGTCACCACCAAGACGGTGGCGGCTGTCCTGAACGGCGCTATAGCCGCCATGGTGGGCATCGTAGCTGAGCGCTGGGCCGGCAGCCGGCGAGCCGGCGTCATAGCCGCCGCAGCCGTTGGCCTCATCGCCGTCTCGCCCTTTACCCTCCTTCGTTGGGGACGCTTCACCCAGACCACCGGGATGCTGCTCCTTGCGGCTGGCCTATTGGCCGTTCTGGCCGACCGGAAGCATGTAGGATGGGTCTTGCCCTCGTTGCTGATCGCGGGCCTGGCTGCGAGCCACTTCCGCGTTGTCCTGCTCTTGGCGATCTTTCTGGCCATCGCCTTCTGCGCCCGACTTTTCCAGCGCCGTTGGAAGGAAACGCGAGACTGGCTGATCTTGGGCCTTCTCAGCGTACTGGCCGCTGCTCCCTGGCTGGTTCGCTCGATCTGGGTACAGTACGATCCCCAGGATCTGCGCCCGGTGGTGCCCGTCCTGGCAGAGGCCAACAAGCTGACTTACCTGGAAGAACCGGTCCTCTCTTTTGTCACCAACGGCCCCCTGCTCGCTGTCCTGGTGCTTTCGGTGGGAACTCTATGGCTGGGCAGAAGGCTGCGCAAGCAGATCTCGCTTGTCGCCATCTGGGGCCTCGTGGCGATGGGGGGAACACTGGCCCTCTCGCTGCTTGGGGTCAATGCCTTCCTGGATGTGAAAACCACCGCCCTATCGATGGCCCTGCCATTGGGAATACTCGTCGGGGCCTCAGGCGAATTGCTCTGGACTGCGTTCCAGTCGCGGTGGCGGACGCTGGCTCGCGCCGGGATCGTCATTATCCTGCTGGCAGGCGTCGCCCTCGGTCTACTCTATCTTCCAGGCCTGGTTCAGGGAGACGCCCTTCACTATCTACGGCCGGCGGACGAGCGCACTATGGCCTGGATCGAAGAGAACCTGCCCGATGATGCGCTGTTCCTGGTCGACAGCACCGAGATCCGTTGGTCCCCCGATTGGGTGGTGGGCATCGATGCCGGCTACTGGATTCCCCTTCTCGCAGATCGATCGACCACAGTACCCCCCATGATCTATCCTCTGGAGTGGGGAGATCAGGACAAACTTCAACCTATACTGGAAACCTCGCAGGCCTTCCTCGCCTGGAATAGAACAGCGGCCCCGCCCTTGGACGCCGTGATCGAGGAGTACGGTTTCACTCACGTCTTTTTCAGCCAGCCACCCTCTACGCCTTCTCCCTCCGAGATTGGCCAGATATCTGGGTTGCGCGAGATCTACCGCCTCGACAGGACCCGGATCTTTGAGGCGACGCCGTAATATGCATGGGGGCCACCGGCACCACAGCCTGAACAACCACTCAAGCCCTAACCTGGGACATTTCTGTGGTCAAGGAGTTCTGCAAGCATGAAAGTCTGTTTCGTCACAACAGCATTCCCTCGGTGGCTCGGAGATGGACAGGCAGCCTTTGTGTGGGAAGCAGTTCGCGCGGTCGCCCGTCAGGGCGTGCAGGTAGAGGTAATTGCGATGCACAGTCCTGGCGTCCCCACGAGCGAGTACATGGAGGGCATTCGAATCACCCGGCCAAGGTATTGGTGGCCTGAGAGATGGGAACTGCTCCGAAGAGAGGGGGCTGCCGGGCTGCCGGCCACCTGGCGCAAGTATCCGTGGCTGCGTCTGCAGGTATTTCCCCTTTTGCTGGTCCACACCTTGGTCACAGCCCGCCACGCGCGCGAGTGCGACCTGATCCACGCTGAATGGTCATTCTCCGCTGCAGCCGCTGTTCTGAGCAAGTGGCTGCATCGCAAACCAGTCCTGGCCACGTTGCAGGGAAGCGATATCTTTCAGGTGACGCGCAGTTCCCTGGGCTCGGCTCTGACGCGTCAGGTGCTCTCGCGGTGCGACCAAGTCACCGTACTGAGTCGGGCACTGCAAAACGCGACTGCTGCGGTAGGTCTGCCTCCCGGACAGATCACGATCGTTCCCAACGGCGTGGATACCAGCCACTTCCTCCCCCCAGAAAATCGGGAACGCGAGAAGCTCATCCTGTACGTCGGATCCTTCATTGAGCGCAAAGGAGTGCGACACCTTCTCGATGCTATGCCGCAGGTACTAGAGGAATTCCCAGGTTTTCGCCTCGTGCTCATCGGAGAAGGGCCACAGGAGCATCTATTGAAGAAGCAAGCCGAGGATCTTGGTATCTCGGGACAGACCACGTTTGTCGGATTTCGACCTCAGGATGAGATCAAAACATGGATGCAAAAAGCCAGACTCCTGGTCTTGCCTTCCCTTGAGGAGGGAATGGGCGTGGTCCTACTCGAAGCTCTGGCCTGTGGCACCCCTCTGGTCGCCAGCCGCATCGACGGAATCCAGGATGTGGTCACACCCGATGTTGGCGTGCTCGTGCCTCCCGCTGACCATCAAGCCTTGACCGAAGGACTGCGCCAGGTTCTTGCAGAGCCCGCTAGGTGGGAGCAAATGAGTCTCGCAGCTCGGCAGCGCGTTGTGACCCACTATGACTGGGATCACATTGCGAACAAGTATATCGACCTGTATCGCGCCATGAGCTCTCGGCCCGAGTGAGATTAGCGTATGCAGAACTGGCTTCGATCGAGTCGGCAACAGATAGACCGTGATCTAGCCCAATCGCTGCACCGGCGCTACTTCTCGGCGGCGTTTCTGGCGCAGTACAAGGCGGTTTTGCCCGCCATTGACCGCCACGTGCGAGGAAAAGTCATCGATCTCGGCTGCGGCACTATGCCCTTCAGAGAGACCCTATCTGACAAGGCAGAGGTCTATCACACCCTGGAACTCCGGCCAACGTCTGAAGAGACCACCTATGTCGGAGACATTCAGGACATGCACATGATTGAAAACGGATTGTATGACTCGATCCTCTGCCTGGAAGTGCTCGAACACATCCCATCTCCCTGCATGGCGCTGCGTGAGATGCATCGCATACTCGCGCCCGGTGGAATGGTCATCCTATCCGTCCCGCACCTGAGTCGCCTCCACGAAGAGCCCTACGACTTTTATCGGTACACCACACATGGTTTGCACTACCTCCTCGAAGAGCATGGATTCGAGGTGCTGGAGATAAGAGAGAAAGGCGGTCTCTTTTCCTTCCTCGGGCACCAGATCTCTACGATCTGCCTGGGAATGGTATGGCCCGTTCCTGGCATGCGGCAGCTCATCTGGTTTCTGAACAAGTGGCTGATCACCCTACCCAGCTATGGGCTGGACCAGATTGTCGATCGTTCGGGGATCTTTGCCCTTGGGTACGTAGGAATCGCCCGCAAGACAAGCGAGGGTTGATGGACACCTTGAGGAAGGTGCTCTCCGTCTGGCGCAAACGCCTCTTCACCATTGGCCTCATCCTGGGCCTCGCCCTATTCCTACGGCAGGTGTGGGTGACTTTCAAGGCAACCCAGCACCTTGATCTGGCCAGCACCAAGCCTGTCTATTTGCTAGCCGCTTTTGCTGCCAATCTCTCCATCTACGCGCTGATGATGCTGGCCTGGCCTCTGCTGATGCGATACCTGGGCGCCTCCCTGAGCATTAGGCACACGGTGCAGGGCTACTGCTTGACCTTCATTCCGCGTTACATCCCCGGCAGCGTGTGGGGCTATTTGAGCCGCAGCCAGTGGCTGGAGCAAGCCCACGGCATCAGCTTTGGCGTGTCACTCATGGGTTCTGTCCTGGAAGGACTTGGTTTCTTGCTGACTGGCCTGGTCGTAGCGGGGCTCTATCTATCTTCCCAGTTGGCTGGCACTCTCCAGCTTCTTGTGGTGCTTGCCTGCCTGGCCCTGCTTCTAGCCACCTGGCTGATTGTGCCCAGGATAGCACTTCAGCTTGGCCGCCGCCTTTCTGGGGGAACCTCTGTCCTGCCCCAGGGCCGACATGCGCCATTGGGGGCTTGGCTAGCAGCCATCGCGCTATACCTGCTGCTTTGGGTAGCCTTCGGCGCATCCTTGCTCTTTGCTGGCAACGCGCTACTACCGAACCCCGCCAATGGCCTTCCGACGTTCGTGTTCGTCGCCAGCCTCTCCTGGGTTCTCGGGTTCGTCATCGTTTTTGTACCTGCCGGCTTGGGTATTCGGGAGTTGGCCATCTCCACGCTTCTGACTGCCTATGCAGCTCTGCTCCCCTGGCAGGCTGACCTGGTCGCGGTGCTCTCCAGGTTTGGCCTGATCATTGCCGAGTTGGCCTGGTTGTTGGTTGGTCTGGCGCTTTTCGCTGGCTCCAGAAGCGAATAACCCATTAGTAGTACTAGTGTTTTGGCCTCGATCGGGCCGAATACCCCACATGAGCTATTGATTTTCTCCCTACAACCCGGTATACTGGGCGCAGGACTAAACTCACAGGAGGTGCAACATGCGTCGACAGAAAGTCCTAACAGCGGTGGCCTTGGCCACAATGCTTGTGCTAGTGACCGTACTTCCGGGACTTGCCCAGTCCACGACCAAGGAGCTGAGCACGAACTTCACCCTGGTCAATCTCGGAGCTGGATCAGCCACTGGAATCGTGAACTACTACAAGCCCGATGGTTNNTACTTTACCATTGCCGATCCGGGCGGACAGGCAATCTTCCGTCAGTATTACCCAGCAGGTGAGCAGGGCAACCCCAACCTGACTGACGGAAACGGCTCGGTCGTAGTTGAGGCCGATGCGCCAGTCGCAGCAGTCGTCCAGATCCAGGCCCGCGGGCAGGATCCAACGACCAATGGTGCCTACTCGGGTTTCTCCGGTGGGGACACGCAGTTCTATGTCCCGCTGGCCGCCCGCCAACTCACCACTGCGAGTGGCATGGGCAACAGCCAGATTATCGTACAGAATGCAGGCACAGCGGCTGCTGACGTCGAGATCGACATGGTCAACCCCGATGGCTCGATCCAGCACACGGCGACCATGTCCGGCCTCCAGCCTGGTGCCTCCTTCTACTACGACCTGGCCCTTGAGAGCGCGGCGAATGTACCTGATAACTGGTACGGTTCGGCCGTTGCTGGCACGCCGACGGCAGGGGGCTCCATCACGGTAGTCTCCAACTTTTTCACCGGGCACGCCATGCAGACCTTCAATGGCTTCAGCTCGACTGCGCCTGGCACCAAGTTCTTTGCACCGCTCTTCACCTCTCGGCTGGACAACAGCCTGAGCACTGTGATTGGTGTGCAGAACCTGAGCGGAGGCACGCTGGCCGCGGGTAACGTGACCGTTGACTGCATCCCGGATCCGGGCCTCAGCGGCTACACGCCATTCAGCATGAGCAACGACGCGCCCATCGGGAACACGGCGTCCTACTTCTTTAACCCCGTGACCGACATGACCATCCCCGCGGGCTTCTATGGCTCTTGCTCCATCAACTCGCCGATGGGCAACATCGTCTCCTTCGTCCAGATGCGCTTCATCTCCCAGGGTGAGGCTGCGGCCTACGAGGCGATCCCGGCGACTGGCACGGCTAGCAAGGCGATTATCCCCTTGATGGCCAAGCGCCTGAGCAATGGCTTTGCCACGGTCGCCACCATCCAGAACAAGACAGCGGCGCCCATCACCGTGGATCTCACCTACACGCCGTCTGCGGCCTATGGCGGCAGCAGCACGCCCGTGCAGATCACGGGCGTATCGATCCCCGCCTACGGCAGCTTGCTCCAGAACCTGCGCACGACCACTGGCGTCACCGCGCTGCCGGACGGTTGGTTTGGTTCGCTCACCGTCACCTCCACCGGAGGCGAGGCGATCGACTCCTTCGTGCAGCTCACCTTCGCGCGGTTCATCAACCCCGCGATCCCGAGCGGCGACAACTTTATGGCGCACAACGGCTTCACACAGTAACACACTGTAAGCATTCACGGAACGGGCCAGCCAACGGTTGGCCCGTTCCTTTGTCTTGATCCAACTGGAGAAGGTGCATGTCTGATCGAGTCCATACCGTCCGCATTCCCTTGCTCTATCTGTTATTGTGCTTGCTTGTCGCAGGCACTCTTGTCGCTTGCTCGTCCTCTCCGACCCCGGAACCATCTCCCACTGCCGAATCGCCATTGGCCTCGTCGCCGTTGCCAACTCCGGTTCCCGAGGTCGAGGCGCCGCCGACCCCGGAGATTCCGCGGCCCGACTCGGGCAAGGCTTCTGTCATTGGCATGCTCTACACCTACACGGGCCATGGCCCCGTACCGGGAACCGTATGCTACCTTACTCCGGCAAAGGGCGATGCTGAGCAGCCACGCCCGCCCGCCGTCTTTAGCGGGCCCCAAGCAGAGGCCGGCGACGTCTCTGGCACCTCGGATGAAGGGGGCTGGATCGCTCTAAACAACATCCCGCCCGGCAACTATTACCTGGCTGTTTGGGCGCCGTACAACTGGATCATCGCCGACGAATCTGACGTGGATCGTACTCCTCGGCTCATCACCCTGGAGGCCGGCCAACAGTTAGACCTTGGCCAGATCTACCTGTCCTGGCCCTAGCGCTGTCCGTGATCGCCATCGCGTGCTGGCAAGCATACCCAGGCCAGCGCGTGACTGTAAGAGAGTCCCTGTTTCCCGTTGCGCCCGCCCCTAGTTAGCGGGCGCGCTTCGCACCCCGGTCACCTGACATGCCTCAGGAGGAATCGCACAATGAAGTCCCTCCGAATCCTCGCGCTGTCCCTGCTTCTGTTCTTGTTACTCGCGACCTGGATTATTCCACCCCATAGCAGCTTCGCACACGACCAGAACCCACGCGAGGTCCCGGCCCTGCCGGAAGATCCCGCGGGCAAGGCAGGCCAGTTCTCCGGCCAGCGTTTTCGGCAGCCGCCCAAGGTTGAACCCCAACTCCTCAGGCGGCTCCTTGATGGTGAGCCAGGCGCGCAGCATCGAGTGGTTGTCGACCTGGTACAGCAAGCCGATCTGGCCTCGATCCCTGCCGCCATGTCCCGCGAGCAGCGCGGGAGCCTGGTCGTCTCTGAGTTGCAGCAGACTGCTCGCAAAGCCCAGGCGCCGTTGCTGGCCTTCCTCGGCCAGCAGCGCCAGAGCGTCCAACGGGTGCGGTCCTTCTGGATTTTCAACGGCCTGGCCGTTACCGCGAACGCGGATACCATACTCGAGATCGCTACCCGCCCCGAGGTCAGTACCATTCGCGAGGATCGCTGGCTCCCCTGGCTGGACCCGCTTTCTGTTGCGGAAACCCCTGACACCGCGGGCGATGGCGCCATACAGTGGAATATCGCGCAGATCCGCGCCGACCTGACCTGGAATATCCTCGATCTGGATGGCAGCGGGGTCACCGTGGGCATCATGGATACCGGGGTAGACTGGCAGCACCCTTCACTGGAGGCCCAGTACCGCGGCTACAAGCCCGGGGGACTGCCCGTTCACGAGGGAAACTGGATCTGCACCACCGACCAGGAGCTCCTCTATCCCGTGGACGGCCACGGGCATGGCACTCACGTCGCGGGCACGGCCGTCGGAAGCCTGGATCCGTCTGGTCAGGCCATCGGTGTGGCTCCTGGAGCGAACTGGATAGCGGCCAAGACCTTCTCTGATATGGGATATGCCTACGATAGCTGGATTCACGCGGCATTCGAGTGGTTCCTAGCCCCCGCCGGCAATCCCGAGCTGGCCCCCGACATCATCAACGGCTCCTGGAGCTCCAGCTTTAGCCAGGATGACACCTTCCAAACGGATCTGCAGGCGATTCGGCTCGCCGGTATCGCCCCCGTCTTTGCCGCCGGCAACAACGGACCCGATCCCGGCTCGGTGGGCAGCCCGGGAAGCTATCCCGAGTCGATTACCATTGGCGCCACAGACGACCTCGACCGGGTAGCGAGTTTTAGCGGGCGGGGACCTTCACCCTGGGATGAGATCAAACCCGAAGTATCCGCTCCTGGCACCCAGATACGCTCGAGCCTGCCGGGCGGGACCTTTGGCCTGCTTAACGGCACCTCAATGGCCTCTCCCCACGTGGCCGGGGTAGCAGCGCTGCTGCTCCAGGCTGATCCCCACCTTGGCGTGAATCAGATCGAGGCCATTATGACCTCGACGGCGCTCCCAGTAGGCGAGCAGATCCCGAACAATGACACCGGCTGGGGGCGTATCGACGCCTACCGCGCCGCCGCGGTCGCTTCACAGGCAGGCTATGTCGAAGGACAGGTATTGCGCCAGCCAGACCTTGAACCCCTGCCCTACTCGCTGGTGACGGCCTATGATCGTGAGGGCCAGCCGCAAGGCCAGGTTGCCGCCGACGAGGCCGGCCGGTATAGTTTCGCCCTGCCCGAGGGTATCTTCGACCTGGAGGCCAGCGCCTTTGGCTACGAAGCCGGTATCGTGCCCGGCGTTGCCGTGAGTACAGACCAGACCGTCGTGGTGGATTTTGAACTGTCCATCGCGCCGGCGGGAGTACTGTGGGGGCAAGTCACAAACACTGAGACCGGTGGGCCGGCAAGCGTCCAGGTTTCCGTGGAGGGCACGCCAGCATTGACCGTGAGCGACCCGCAGACGGGCCAGTACAGCATGGCCCTCCCGGCTGGCACCTACACCGTGACCGTAGGCCAAAATGGCTACCGTCGCTCCACCGTGAGCGGCGTGGAGATCGTAGTCGAGCAGGCTACCAGGCAGGACTTTTTCCTGGCTCCCGCTCCCACGCTGCTTCTGGTGGACAGTGGCCGCTGGTATTACGGCAGCAAAGCAAGCTACTTTGAGTCGGCGTTGGATGATAGGGACTATGTATACGATCTATGGGAGATCCGCGACGTGACGACGGACATCCCTCAAGAGACCGATCTGGCTCCTTTTGACATCACCATATGGTCCTCCCCCCTCGACTCACCGGGCCTGATTGGCGCCGGGGACATTATCACTGGCTATCTCAAGAGCGGGGGCAACCTGTTCTTGACCGGACAGGACGTCGGGTACTGGGATGGTGGGCTGAACGGCTGGATCTGGCACAACTACTACAAAGAGTTCCTGAAGGCGGTGATTCTGGCAGACGATGCAGGCCGCTCGGATGTGGTCGGCCTGCCTGGCGAGATCCTGGAGGGCCTCACACTGCCTTTGAACGGATCGGATAGTGCCCGAAATCAGGTCCTTCCCGATCTGATCGACGTGATCGACCCTTTGGACGCCAAGCTCATCGGAGTCTACGACGGAGTCGGCGGCGCTGCCATGCAGGTCAGCGGCTGCCAATCTTACAACGCTGTCTACCTGGCCTCGGGACTGGAGGGGTTGGGCGACCAAGCAACTCGAGCCGAGGTTATGGACCGGGCGTTGGCCTGGATAGAAACGCCCCATCCCGGCATCGCGGTAAGGACCACGCCACTCCGCCAGGAGACAGTCTGGCTGAACGGCTCGCATATAACCTATACCGTCGAGTTGCAGAATCGCGGCTCAGTGGCCGACCGGTTTGACCTCGAGCTCTCCCCATCAACCTGGCCTGTCTCCATCTGGGATGCCAGCTTGACCGGGGAGATCACACAGAGTTTGTCACTTGGTTCCTGCCAGACCCAAACGCTGGCCGTGCAGGTCACCGTTCCACCAGACGCTGGCTGGGACATCACAGACGTAGTGACCATCACCGCTCGCTCGCGCACAGATCCGGGCGTTACCTCCACCGCCGTGCTCTCCACCAAGACGCCTGCCCCGATCCTGCTGGTCGACGACCATCGCTGGTACGACACGTCAGATCACTACCGCTCCGCCCTTGGCACTCGCGGGCTCCCCTACGACACGTGGCGCATCGAGCAAACCCCAGTTCCCAGCCCCGACAGCCTCTCCCTGGAGCGTTTGGAGCGCTATCCTGTGGTGATCTGGTTCACCGCCTACGATTGGTACAGGACCCTCACCCCAGAGCAGGAAAAGATGTTGTCCGCATATCTGGATGGAGGCGGGCGCCTGCTGCTCTCAAGCCAGGATTATCTCTACACCAGTGGCTTCACCGCCTTTGCCCGCGACTATCTCGGGGTAGACAGGTATTCCGAGGGTTTCACCGTCACCGAGGCTATGGGTGCGGTCGGCCACCCGGTAGGGAACGGGCTTCCCTCCATGGAGCTTGCCTACCCCTTTGGCAACTTTAGCGATGCCGTGCGTCCGAGCCCATGGGCCCGCATCGCCTTCTGGGGCCAGCACGGACAGCCCGTTGCCCTGACCACAGCAAGCGCGCTGTGGAAGACTGCCTTCTATGCCTTTGCCCTCGAAGCATTCAGCCCTGACGACATGGCCGAGGTGATGGGAAGCGCCGTGGACTGGTTATCTCCCCTGGGCGACTCGACTTTGGAGGTCATCCCGCCAGTAGTGACATCACGCTCGGAGCTGACCTGCACCCTGTCGGTGCGCAATACCGGCTCCAGGCTACTGAGCGAGGCCGCCCTATCAAATCCAGTTCCTCCATCCACCAGCTTTGTTCAGGGCAGCCTTGAGGGCCCAGCGACCTACGATCCGGCTACCCGGAGGTTCACCTGGGCCGGCGCCCTGGCGCCCGGCCAGGCGATCACTGTGACCTATAGGCTCCAGATCGACCGGCCGCTGCCCGATGGGACCAGAATCGAGAACGTGGCGACTCTGAGCGACGAGACAGGCCTCAGCCTGGAGCGCGTCGCCGCTAGCCGGGTCGACGGCCCCTACCTCGGAGGGTCGACCAAAATCGCCAGCGCCGCTATCGGTCCACCGGGTCATGTGCTAACCTACACCCTGAATCTCCGGAATGACGGGCTCCAGGCAGCACAGGCCCGCCTGACCGATCCGATTCCCGCCAACAGCAGCTACCTACCAGGCTCAGGCTGGGCCAGCAGCGGCCTGCTCACCTCCACAGAGCAACTACTGGTCTGGTCAGGAACAGTCGGAGCCGGCGAAGTGGTTACCATCACCATCCCTGTTACGATCAACAAGGTCATCCAGGGGCTCTATGTGCACAACCGGGCCAGCCTGGAAGATGGATGGGGAGACGCGACGCCCCTGGAAACCTACACTCTGGTGGGGAGGCGCGTCTTCTTGCCGCTGATACTTGAGGGGTTCTAAATGCCGGGCTGCCAAGACCGTTCTTGACCTTGCCCCCCGGGTCGCACCATGTTATAATCTGGCCCGCACTAGACGCAAAGAGGCGGGGCATCAATGGGTACCTTGTCTGGGCAAGCTAACCATCTTGCTCAATCTTCCGGAGCCAGCAGTGCCGCTTGACCCATTCTCCACGGGGTGAGCGGTGTGCCTGGCTCCTTGCCGTTTTTCAACGAGGTGATTCGAGGAGGCAAAATTGAAACTGCACGAGTATCAATCCAAGCGGATCTTTGCCGAGCACGGCGTGCCGATCCCCCGGGGTGATGTAGCCACCACGCCCGAAGCAGCGCGGCAGATCGCCGCCCGCCTGGGGGGCAGGGTCGTCGTCAAATCCCAGGTGCTTGTGGGGGGAAGAGGAAAAGCTGGAGGGATTCGCCTGGCCGACCATCCCGATGAGGTAGAAAAAGTCGCAGACCATATCCTGGGCATGAACATCAAGGGACTCACCGTGAAAAAGGTGCTCGTGGACGAGGCTGCCAAAATCGGTACCGAGATCTACCTCGGCATTGTCATCGACCGCGCTCAGTGCCGCCCGGTCATGATGGCCTCGGCCGAGGGAGGGGTCGAGATCGAGGAAGTCGCTCGCGCTACCCCGGAGCGTATCGTCAAGATTGCCATCGACCCTTTCCTCGGGCTCCAGCAGTATCAGGGTCGGGAACTCGCCTTTGGCATTGGCCTGCCCAAGCAGTTGGTGCGCGACTTTGTCAAGATTGCCCAGGGTCTGTATGACGCCTTCCTGCAGTGCGACGCCTCGCTGGCGGAGATCAACCCCCTGGTCATCACCGGCGAGGACAAGCTCCTGGCAGTCGACGGCAAGATGCTTCTGGATGACAACGCCCTGTTCCGGCACTTTGAACTCGCCGAAATGCGGGACGCCGACGAAGAGACACCGGAAGAACAGGAGGCGCGGCGCCACGGTCTTAGTTACGTCAAATTGGATGGCGAGATCGGCTGCATGGTCAATGGTGCGGGCCTCGCGATGGCCACCATGGATATCACCAAGCTGTATGGTGGTGCGCCCGCCAACTTTTTGGACATTGGCGGAGGTGCTCAGGCCGACAGGGTGGCAGCGGCTCTCCGCATCATCTTGTCCGATCCCAACGTCAAGGCCGTGCTGTTCAACATATTCGGCGGCATCACTCGCTGTGACGAAGTTGCCAAGGGCATCCTGGCAGCATTGGACGAAGTGCCAACCAATGTGCCCATGGTTGCCCGGCTGGTGGGCACCAACGAAAATGAGGGCCGCGAGATCCTAGCCAACGCCAACATGATCACCGCCGAGACCCTGGCCGAGGCGGCCGAGAAGGCCGTAGCCGCATCACGAGGGGAGTTGTAGCTATGAGTATCCTGGTCAACAAGGAAACCCGGCTGGTAGTGCAGGGAATCACCG
>JABAHP010008214.1_pt1 | contig 20003 bp, 29 predicted proteins | sample 7062081 | NCBI WGS metagenome assembly JABAHP01 (sample SAMN14534357, study PRJNA622989) | marine sediment metagenome | biome: marine biome [ENVO:00000428]; feature: marine pelagic biome [ENVO:01000023]; material: deep marine sediment [ENVO:00002113] | place: India: Gulf of Kutch | collected...
CAACTTCCAACACCTGTGCCGTGCTACGGCCGATTTTCCAGTCGAGCTGAATGCTATCGCCTTCGGGACTGGTGAGAGGATTGTTATCTTCGAAGCCGACTCCCCAATGATGGCCTCCAGCAAAGGGGAATCGGATGATGGTCACGTCGTCTATGCGGCCACCCTTCCGGAGATACTTGGCGATGCTCTAGGAAACTATAGCACTCCCTTCCTCAAGATTGATTGCGAAGGGGGCGAGTGGCAGATGGACATCTCGGATGAAGGGATGCAGCTGTATCAAGGCTTTGCTGGTCTGGCTATCGAGTGGCACCCCAATGACCCTTTCACCATGGACGGGGGAGAGGTACAGGTCTTCCGACACTTCAACGCCAAGATGCGGGAGTTCGGATACCAAGTCCTGATTGGAACCCCCAGCCAAACCGGAGCCGTCACTGTCTGCTATCGAGCCAAAGGATTCCACGTCGATTTACCCCACCACAGAAGCGCCGAGTAGCGCAGGAGAAAACCATGGCAAAACGCACCCCACCCAAGAGGAAGTACGCCTCACAGGATCTTCCCGAAAAGACCGCTACCCGAGGTAGCAAGAATGTCTCCGCCCTCGAAGGCAAAGTCATTCGGTACCTCGAAGCCCGCAAAGAAGAGACGGCGGCCAAGAACATCAAAGCCGAGCTGTCGAAAGAACTCAAGCAAGCTGCCGTCGATCTCGGGGTCGAGGAGAATGGCAGTCACACCCTTGAACTCCCCGGCGGCAGCAAGATAGGCAACATCCGAACCGTCAAGAACAAGGTCGACCCTTCCAAAGCCGAGGCCGTCCTCAAGAATCTCGGAATCTACGACAGGTGCACCAAGCGCATTCTGGACGAGTCCGAGCTGGAGCGGTGTTTCCAGGAAGGGCTGATCGATATGGCCGAGATCGACTCGTTCACCGAAGAGATCGAGTCGTTCCGCGTGGACGTCCGTGGCCCTAAGTAAAGGGCAACGCCGGCTTATCTTCGAAGGGGCCAGCAAACGTGGCCCCTCCGGAGACGGGCGGGTAGGTGCTCAACACGATCGAAGGTATCGAGGTTTCGTGGACAAGCAGTATGGGCAGCACCTGATCCGGTTCTATCCGTTAAAGAACTGTCTACGGCTCACCGGCCTCACCAACCAGACCTTGCGAACCTGGATCAAGGAGCGCGTCATAACGTGTTACAAGATGCACCGCATGTGGGTCATGTGCAAAGCGGAACAAGATGCCCTAGGGGCGGTGGTTCGCAAGCATCACGCGGACACAAAGCACGGAGTCATCACTCCAGCATTGAGGAGGGATGCGATCGAAGCCTTGACGGCTGTCCGCATCGCCCTAGATACGTTGGCCCGCCCTAAGCTGGAGTTGTCAGAAGAACAGCGCCAGTTGATACAAATATCGCTACAAGACCGAGGCTAGATAGACTGGCCATTCCCCTGGAGATACTATGCCAACACCACGTAAAGCGCCCTCACGGAAAGCGCCCTCACGGAAGGCCGCGGCGAAACCCACCTCGAAGCCTGACGATACCGTTTCGACCTTCGTGGACGACTACGGCATCGAGTATGTCGGAGGTGTCGCCGAGGTTCACGTCTCGTCCAGCATCAAGCCGTGCATCAACTTCCAGTCGGCTTCCGTCGAGTGCGGGTTTACCTTCAAGACCCCCGCCGATAAAGTGGACGAAGCTCTACCCAAGGCGTTCAAGAAAGTCCATGACCACATCCGTTCCGAGATCCCCGTGATCCAGGAGGCTCTGCAAAACCTATGAAACAACACCTCGACAACGTAAAGGAGTTCATGGCCAAAGCCGGGCAGAGCATGCCTGCTACGCCATGCACCCCAGACCAAGACGTCCTCAAGCTACGCGCCAGCCTCATCTTCGAGGAGTGCATGGAGACCATACGCGCCCTTGGGTGCTGCATCCTGATCCAGGAAGCCGGTCAGACCGTTTTCATCCTCGACGGATCTAAAGGATTCAAGACCAAGTATGAAGGGACTCCGGACCTCGAAGGTATCGCGGACGGTTGCGCTGACATCAACGTCGTGAGCAACGGAACGGCCATCGCCTGTGGCATCGACATGGAGCCCATCCAGGCCGAAGTAGATCGGGCCAACCTCGCCAAGTTCGGACCCGGTTCCAGCCTCCGTTCCGATGGCAAGGTTCTCAAGCCGCCCGGCTGGACTCCTCCTGACATCGCGGGTAAGCTGCGAGAGCAAGGAGCCTGACGTGCTGAAACATGCATCACTCGAACAGCTGTACTGCGATGCCGTCGAGCTTCGTGAGCTGTATAAGCTCTCTGCCAAGGCTCACGCGGAGAAAAAGCCGGTACCGGCCCCGCTCATATCCTACATGAATGTGGAGTACGCGGTCATCGATCGCGTACTCTATGTCTTAGGGGCCAATGACCCGCAAGATTGGATCCAGGGTATGCGTGTTCTAGGATCCAACAGCTTCATGGGCGGGAGGGTACACTCCGGATTCCTGGACCACTACCAGAACATGCATACCTCAATAGTTACCGAAGGACTTCTCGGTAAAATAGATCGCGGGGTCGGACATTCCCTCGGCGGGGTTACCGCCCGTCTGTTCTGTGCGCAGATGGGGATCCCCTGCAACACCTTTGGCCGCCCCACCCTCTGGGAGAAGCCGGCCAACCTCAGCCCGGAAGCCACCGAGATGCGGGTCTACCATCGGTCCGACCCAGCCGTACGGCTGTGGCCTGCGTTCAAGCACCTGGAGACGGCAAAGCTCAAGCTCGGGCCACCTTGGTGGGTGGTGCTCCTGGAGTGCTTCACGACCATGGAGTTCAAGTTTCGAAAGTACCATTGGATGGGGACCTACGTCGACCACCTCGAAGAGTTGTGGACGGGGGAGAAGGCAAAATGACCCCGGCGGATCTGGCGGACGTCTGCGCGGAACTCGCCGGTGCCCTGATACATCAGACCGACCACCAGTACCCTAGACAGGAGGCGTACCTCAAGAAGATCATGCCGTTCATCCTGGCTAACCTGGAAGTCAACTCGAAGGAGGAGGTAAACTCCGCAGTGCGATTGCTACTGCGGAGCTTTTCTTACGCACACCAAAAACTTGGAGACCTTCGAGGTAGGATGAACATCAGCTGTGAGGCCATGCCGCTCACCGGGTTCGCCTCCTTTCTAATTGCCTACCTTCGTTACATCAAGAGGGACGCGCTGGTGATCAGCGCGTCCTCCCTGGCCACAGACCAGCTGGCCTCTTGGGACACTGGAGGCGCTCCCAGCCACGACCTATCGGAGCCTTACGTCATCATTGAGGAGGTTGACCAAGTCATGTCCGAGTACCGCTTGGTTATGGCCCTGGGGCAAGCCCTCGACCGCATAGACAACCGCAAGCAATGCGCCGTCCTGGTGACGCAATCCCCTATAGACAGTTTCAAACCGGTATCCAGCTNNTTATGGTAGATTCAATCTCAGCTTTGCCCTCGACGTGGACTCCATTATCTCGGAGGTCAAATGAGAAACAACCACGATGCCCCGGAGAGGGAGTTCGAGACGATCGCTTTCTCCTACGAGAGCGCGTTCCACATCACGACAGTGCCGGAGAAGCGTAAGTTGTTTGGGCTCATACCCTACACCAAGAAGGTGCAGAAGCTGACGGTAGATCCGGCAGTGTGGCACTACCTCAAGGAACTGGTAGTGACAAACTGCTACCTGTCCATTGTGTGCCTGAGCCAGAACAAGTACCTTGAGGCTCTGGCGATGATACCCACCATGCCAGAGCCTTTCCAGGAGTGTTGTCCGGAGCCGGTGCTGTGCCCTCCAGATGTCTTGCGAGCGTGGTGCCTTCGCCACCGTGCCTTCTACGTAAACGCCAATGCGATGGAGGACTATGACTTCCTGGACAGATTCATCATGGTGAACGGACAACCGGAGAGCAACTAGATGTCTTTGGACGACGAGGACCGCGCCTTAAACGCGATACTGCATTCCCATCTGGCGGACGTGATGCCTCTGTTCCGCTTGCCATACTTCGAGGCCATGTTCCCAGCCCGCAAGCCGCTGGTGCGCTACATCACGAAGTATTTCGACACGGCCGGTCAACTACCATCTACTACGAATTGTAGGAGGAAGTATAAGGACTTCCTAGACAAGCCCAAGAAGCCAGAGCCTTTGGTACCTCTTATCGAGGAGCTGAAAGACCAGTTGATCGACAGCCTGTGCCACCAAGGCGCAGAAGACATGAAGAAGGCCTACGGACAGGACGACATCGTGTCGTTCCTCCAGCACGCTGACGACATGAGTGACAAGGTTCGAGCTGTCCGTGCCCCTATGTCAGCGGCGGCGATCGACACCGACGACTATACCAGTGAGCTGTTACAGCAGCTCAACAAGAACTCAAAGCTCTTGACCAAGGTGGTCCCAACAGGGTTCTCCCCTCTTGATCGAGAGCTTGGGGGAGGAGCCCGTGGCGGTCAACTAATCGTGATGTCGGCCCTGATCAATCTTGGCAAGACCTACACCCTATGCGCCATAGCTGAGAACGTCAGGAAGAATGGGCAGAAGTCTTTGGTAATCCCTCTGGAGATGACCGCCTCCGCTATTGTGGAGCGCTCTCTGTGCGTGAGGTATGAACTCAATGCCGACGAGTATATCAAGATGGAGCAGCCAGATACCGACACCCGGTCTCGGGAAGATTGGTACAAGGATATTCTGGAGCAGAGGCACAAGATGGAGCAGGCGGACACCTGCACAGGTAAAGTCCTGGTGCGTGACGCCGGTCACGAAGGGGTGGTCACCCCGCGCATGATCAAGAGCTGGGCGAAAGAGACTGGCGCCGACATAATCATGATCGACGCGGCACAGGACATCCGACCCAGCGACAGCCGGTTACCTAGAGTTGAAGGACTCTACGTTGCCATCGCCGAGCTAAACCAGATCGCGGTCGAGATGAATATCCCGATCATGATGACAGTTCAGCTCGGCGGCGACGTGGAGAAGAAGGGCATCAAGTCCGGCAACCTCGCCAACATCCAGTGGTCTCAAGTCTTCGCCCAGAAGGCTCACTGCGTCTTCTCCATGATCGGCGACCGTGCCACCAACGTCCGCGACGTGACGACGGACAAGAACCGTGACGGCTCAGTCGGTCGTCCTTGGCAGATAGGCATGGAGTTCCCGTTCGTGAAGATCGAAGCCTTCGACCTAAAGGCCCAAGGCGTACAAATTTCGGAGGAAGATGTGTTCGACAATATCAACGACCTATCAGAGATGATCTTCGGAGGCGACAACGACTTTGAGAAGAACGGCAAGCCTAAGAAGGCGTCGAAGTCCGTTCCCAAGCGGACGGGGCCTGTCGAGATGACCTCCGAACCGGTTGACTCAGAGACCGAGGCAGACCCAGAGACGGACGATCCCGTCGATGACGCCCCGGAGACCCCTTACCAGAAGAAACGCGCAGAGAACGCCGCTAAACGGCTCAAGAGCAAGCTCAAGCGGAGGCGAGCAAGCGCGTTATCTGCCCCCGATGTGGAGGGCCGGCCCGAAAGACCGAGACCCGGTTCGGTGATCGCCACGACTGCTGTGGCCTGTGGAGCTGGGGAGGTAAGCCTCTGGTCGACAAAGATACCCACGAGGCCCGCAAGCTGGCGCACGCCATGTTCGACAGGATCTGGAAGACCAAGAAACTGGAGCGAGGAGAGTGCTACCGTAGACTGTCCAAGCTGATGGGCCTTAGCAAGAAGGAATGCCACATCTCCTTGTTCACCCCAGCACAGTGCCGGCAGGTAGTGAACTATGTCCATTCCAGGGCGATACTAGAATACGAGGAATGACATGGGAGTAGAGGTCAGATTCGGAGAAGAAGCCGAGGACTCATTTTTTGTGGAGCCTCGGTTCGTCTTTTAGGAGGACGAGATTGGCGAGCTACTGATGGAACTGGGGGCAAACTCCTGGCGACTGCAAGGTAACAACGTCCAGGCCGATCATTGCTTCTTGCACAACAACTCCAGCCCAACTCTTGGGGTGAGTTTGGAGTCGCCGCACATGTGGTCCTGCTTTAATCCTTGCTGCCAGAAGGGCAGGAGCATCACCTCTTTGGTGATGCACGCTTTAGGTGTCAGCAAAGAGGACGCAGTGTCTTGGCTATACACCAACTTTCCGGAGGCTGAAGTCGACAAAGAGGACATAGATTTCTCCCTCGACCACGAAGAGGACGACTCCCGCTTCGAGCTATCCGAGACGGTCCTAGCGGCTTACCCACTGACAAAGGACGGCGATGATTATGGATATAAGTCCGTTGATTTCTTGGATGTCTGCACCAGAGATCAAGCAGAGGACTATAATCTTGGGTACGATCGAGAATCCGACATGCTGGTATTTCCAGTCCGCCACTCAGATGGAGTGCTTGCCGGGCTTGTCGGTCGTGCAATGCGCAGCGGTGTGCTCCAACGCTACCATCAATATGATGAAGGCAAGTTCAAGAAGTCCCGATGCCTGATGGGCAACGAGCTTCCGGTAGATCCGGACAAGCCCCTGGTCGTTGTCGAAGGGCCTACTGATTTTATCTACGTGAGAAGTTGTGGGTGGGACAACGTACGCGCTACCATGGGAGCCGACTTCTCTGATGAGCAAGTTGAACTCCTGTTAGAGCACTCGGCGGATATAGTTACTCTGTTCGACTATGACGAGGCTGGACGATCTGCCCACAAGAGGATGATCAAGAAGCTCGACGGCCGACGCCGGTGCCGCGCTGCTCTGTACCCCTTGTCAGCTATGGCTGCGGCCGACACCGCCTGCAAAGACCCTGACCCTCGCTTCATTCCTCGCGAAGAGATGGCCAGCGTTATCCTCGGCCACAAGGCCATATCCTTCCTATAGTTTACACCCATTGTAAACTTTCTTGCAAACACCTAACCCCGCGACATAGTGCGCGGACCATCGTGCGTATGCGCCAAATTGCGCCAGTGCACTAACCCAAAGGAGTAGCCACAATGGCTAAGCTCAATCGATTCCGTAAACCTGCGACAGCAAAGACCGCCGGCCCGCCCAAGCGCCAAGCCTCCCCCAGCACAGTGGAGGAATTGGACGAGGACGACAGCGCCGTGGCTCCGACATCCGACATGCCCTCCGACGACATGCTGTCGTTCGGAGAAGACGCCGACCAGCGTATCAAGAACTATCAAGAGTCCGCTGGGCGCCCCCGCACCCTGGAGTTCTTTATCACCAAGAAGGAAGTCTCTGCTGGCGGAGGCAAAGCCTCGGCCCGCGTGCATCTCGCCTTCAACTACGCCGACAAGAAGTACAAGGTCAGCGCCCCCTTCGTCACCATCAAGACGGCCGGCGGGTTCGACACCTTCCCGAGCCCTGGCGAAGACTGCGCCATCGCCCAGGCCGGTGTCAACCCGAGCGTCAAGCCGATCTACATCCTGGTCGACCACCGGTCCTACGTCGACAAGGAAGGGAACCAGCGAAGTGATCTGGTCAAGAAGTGGATCCCGGCCGCCGGTATCGCCAGCCTGATGGAGGACGCGATCGAAAACCTCTGTGAGAATTTGGGCGAAGACCGTAGTAACATTGACCTTCGTAACTACGAGCTGAGCATCACCAAGTCTGGCACCGGGAGGCAGACCTCCTGGTCCCTGGCCTTCATCGTCAAGAAGAAGGCTATGACCTCCGACCATGTCGAACGCATCGGCAAGTTCTTCGGCAACGAAGAAGGCGAGTACCCAGACTACGCTCAGTACGTCGCCTTTCTGAAGAAGATGCTCCAGCCCGACCCTCGGTACATGATCAGCAAAGGTGGTAAGTACGTGAAGCCTGCCTCTGTTGACGACAGCAAGGAGAGCCGAGGCGAACTCCCTTTCAACTGATCTTCCCTTCTGCCCCCTGTGGGGCGTGCGTGGCTTGAGCTGCCCCACCGAGGCTCGCTGCGTACGCCCCACTTTTTTGGAGTACCTGTGGTCAACCTCACAAGCTCTAGCAAAGCTCCAACCATCCCTATCGAGATTGTCGATACGGTCCCCCGACTGAAAGATGTGGTCAATTACCTTGGCGGGCGCGGAGAGTTCGCCTGGGACCATGAGACCCGAGCCCTGGACTACGCAGCAGACCCCACCAAAGGGGCGTTGAAGCGGCTGACGATGAAGACTGACCTAGTCAGCTTCTCCACCCCAGATCAAGCCTTCGTCATTCCGACCGGCCAACTGATGACTGTTCAGACTATCCCAGAAGAGGCAGTCTTCCGCCTGATCAAGCCTCTCATGGAAGATAACACCCTCAAACATCTCGGGTGGAATGCCAGCTTCGATATGCACGCACAAGCTAATTATGGAGTGTGGGTGCAGAACTATTGGGACGTCATGTTGATGGCGTACCTGTCGGACGAGAACCAACCCAACACCTTGAAGCACCGGTGTGGCGAAATCAACATGCCACTCCAGAAATTTGACTTCAAGAAATACTGGAAGTACCGGAGCCATCCTCCGAGGCGACATCCCAACCCCTAAACGAGGGCATAAGCCGACCGAGGAAGAGCTGGAGGAAATGGAGGACAGATATCTGGAGTATGCTGCGGAAGACAGCATCGCCACCGTCCTGCTCAAGCCTGTGTACCAGCAGCGACTTGAGGATGACGACCTCTGGGACCTGTTCGAAGGGGTGAGAAACCCGTGCGTGCGGACCTTGTTCCGCATGGAGCGTCGAGGATTGCCGATCGACGGCGATTACCTCAGAACACAAGCAACAGAGTGCAAGCGCCTTATGGACCTCGCGGAAGAGAGGGTATATAAGACTGCCGGAAAACACTTCTCCATAGGCTCCTCCAAGCAGTTGTCGGAGCTGCTGTACTCTGAGATGTGCCTGCCAGTCTATAAGCAGAGCGATAAGACCGGTGCTCCATCGACCGATGCCAAGACCCTGGCGAAGCTCGCACAGGAAGGGCATCAGATCGCCCTCGATGTGGTGGAGTGGCGTCGTCTGGCAAAGCTCTACTCGACCTACATCGGGCCTGACGCCTCCCTCCAAAAAAGCGTGTACAAGTGGGGCCACCTGCACCCGTCGTACAACCCGTCTGGTACAAAGACAGGGCGCCTGTCCTCCAGTGACCCGAACGCCCAGAACTTTCCGCAATCTAACGAACGGTCATTCTACATTCGCCGGGCATTCATCGCCAGCCCCGGTCACTCCCTGGTTGGAGGGGACTACTCGCAGATCGAGCTACGGATTATGGCCCCNNGACCCGGAGATGTGCCGCGAGTACACCAAGGATAAAGCTATTGCTGAGGCAATCGCTCTCGGCAAAGCTCTCAAGGATGAAGACGGTAACTCGCTCTATAGCTGCTCTGACATCCACCAACGCACCGCAGACGCCTGTAACTCCACACGACAGCTCGCCAAGGTTATCAACTTCGGTCTGCTCTATGGTATGGGGTACAACACCTTGGCGGCTACCCTGACCGAAGCCAACTGGAACGCCTGCCAGATCGACGGCCGCGAGTGGGACCCGATCGGCGACAATGTACCGCCAGAGCTGGCGAAAGAGTTCAGAGATCTGTTCTTCCACACCTACCAAGGGGTGGCGAACTACCAGCAAGTCATCGGGGACCGTGCTTCGGCTCAAGGCTACATCCACACCAGATTCGGTCAGAAGCGACGGCTGCCAGACCTGTTCTCCAGCGACCGAGGGATGGTCATGGCGGCACGTCGCCAAGCGGTCAATACCACCATTCAAGGTCACGTCGGTGAGCTGATGCTGCACAATATGAACCTTATCGAACGGGCGGTGAAGTCTAAGCGCAAAGAAATCATGGATGCGGTCGACTGCCTGTGGGATTGTCGGTATCGCCTGTTCCTCCAGGTCCACGACGAAGTTCTGGGAGAAGCCCCCAACGAATACGTCGACCAGTGCAAGACTGCGCTCGCTCTCATCTTTCAACGTCCGATGACTTGTTCCGAATCCTACCCCTTTTATGGATACCGTGTCCCTCTCGTCTTCGAACCTTGCTCTGGTAAGAGCTGGGAAGAAGTTCACTAAACTTTTTTGGAGTCTTCCATGGCTAAAACACTCAACCCAAGCGAACTCGCTGCTACGATCAACAAGAAGTTCGGGACCGGCACCATGGTCCTGGCCCGCGATGCGGTCGGGCTGGTCAAGCCACGCATCAGCACCGGATCCATCGCCCTCGACCTCGCCCTCGGTGGCGGGTTCCCAGAAGGCGCTATCGAACTCATGGAAGGTGAGGAGGGCGTGTCCAAGTCGTGGAGCCTCCACACCCGTGCCGCCAACTTCCAGAAAATGTACGAGGACGGCTGGTACATACTGGTCAACGCGGAAGGAACCAACGACCCTCCGTTCCTCCAGATGATCGGAGTGGACCTGGACCGATGCCACATCATCCAGCCCGACAGCGGCGAGCAAGCGTGGGATGTGGCCCATGAGATTGCCAAGCTTTCCCAGAAGGTCTATATCGGTATCGACTCGCTGGATACCATGGTCCCTTTGGCCGAGATGGAAGGTGAGATGGATGAGTCCAAGATGGCCCCGGCCGCCCGGATGAACAACCGAGGATTCCGGAAGCTCATCGGCCTGATGAAGTCGGACGTCACCACGACCGAGCACCGCGTCACCATGGGCATCATCACCCAGCTACGTACGAATATCGGAGTGATGTTCGGAGACCCCAACACCAGCGTCGGAGGTCGAGGGAAGATGTACGCGGCCATGACTCGCATCCGATACCGCAAAATCAAGGACCTCCGGAAAGACGGAAAGACCATCATCGACAAGTACGTCTATGGCATGGAGGTCGAAGCCGAGATCAAGAAGAACAAAGGTACCGGAGAAGGCGAGAAGGTTCGCTTCACCCTCTACAAGCGAAACCACAACGGCTTCAAGCGGGGTCAGATCGACAACGTGTCCGAGCTGATCCCTTTCCTTCTCCGCTACAAGATTGTGGAGAAGGCTGGTGCATGGTATCAGCTCCCGGACGGCGGCGAAAAGCTGCAAGGCGAAGAGAAGTTGGCTCAGTACCTCCGTGAGGAGGATGAGTGGCGGGACTACCTCATAGACGTACTCCGAGAAAAAGTAGCGGAAGAGATGGCACCGGAGCCTGTCGAGACTCCGGCCAAGAAGGCGGGAGTGAAGACCGGTGCCAAGAAGCTACGCCGGAGCCGTAAGTGAGTGACGGGGCGGCACGCCTTCGCCGCCTTATCAATCGCACCAGTAAGAAGAAGGAGAGAGCGACTGCCAGAGACTTAGGCGGTCGCGTTACCCCCGGCTCCGGCAACACTGCTGACATCTTTGCCAAGGAGGACGTGCACTCCAAGCACTTCGTATTGCAGCACAAGTTCACAGAGAAGAAATCATTCTCCATCAAAGCGGAGGACCTGAGACTGTGTGAAGAGCGAGCGTTGCGCCAGTGCAAGATGCCAGCCCATAGGATAGAGTTCACTGAGTACGGAGAGGACGTAGCTATCATAAGGTGGCAAGACTTCCTCCAGATTCTTATGGATTCTGGGCTGGATTCCTGAAAATTTTTCAACCCCTGGGACGGAGAAACTGAGGTGCGAGAGACCATTCATTTCAGTACCCACTTCAAAATCGTGAAGGACGGAATCTGGATTCTCGTCAACGAACATAAGCNNAACATAAGCACGGGTTCACGATGACTGATGACGAAGGACGGAATTGGATCATCGCGCATCGCCGGCACATGGGATACCTCAACAAAGAAGTCGGTTTCTGGATCCCCTCACCGCTCATCAAGCTGCCTCATATCTTCGAGGTGAAGATGAAGGGCAGTGGCCTGTATTGCCATTTCCACTACGACCCGAAGACCAAGAATCGGTTCGTCCAATCTAACCCAGAGGTGTTCGTCGGACTCGCCGCCATGGAAGTCATCAAAGACGCCGAACACATCGCCAAGCCCCGCTCCGGGTAGGAGGGAGGTGCCTCGTCATGTCCAATACCACACTAGTTATCGGAGTTGACGAATGTTAGCGGTTGGGGATCGATCGCCGGCCCTCTCATCGTCTGTGCTGCCGCCTGCTTTCGAGATCGTCAGCACCTGATCACATGCAAAGACTCCAAGCTCTACAAGGACCGCATGAAGCTGGCCCGAGATGTTGAGGCCAATGCCCCTACGGTGGAGGCTTGGCAGGTGATTGTGATCCATCCAACCCTGCTGGAGAGCCTTGGCGGCGGCCCTGCCCTGGACTATGCCTTCCAAGCCGCTGTATGGCGTCTCAGACGGCGTTTGGCCCCTCGGTACCCCTTCGCCCTGTTGGATGGCTCAAACGCCCACAGCGTCCCGTTCTGTCGTGCTCAGCCAAAGGCAGATAAGAATAGCCGGTTGGTCGGGTACGCTTCCTGTGTCGGGAAGATGCACCAGACCGCCATGATGTACAAATCCAGCCTTCTCTACCCAGAGTACAAGCTGGATTCCAACTGCGGGTACGGAACCACCGAACATATCGATGCGATCCACATCCATGGGGCTGTCCCTGGATGGCACCNNCCGCTATGAAAAAACGGAAGGCCGTACTACACACCAGAAAAATAGAGGAAAGCATGAGCCTTCCAAAGGAGATCCATTCGTGGGCAGCATAGCCAACATCAAGAAGCAAGCCAAAGCTGAAGGCAAGATGATCCAGCGGCACAACCGCATGGCCATCAAAGAAGCAGAAGGGGACGATTCCCACTGGGACGGCAAGTACCACCCCTCCATGATCTCTGGGTGTGCCACCGCTGCGGCCTATCAGATCCTCGGATTCCTCAAAGGCAAGAAGACCCCGGACGCCAAGGTTCTCCGGATCTTCGCCCTCGGCACCGCCATCCATGAAATGTTGCAAGCCCAGTTCGTCCGCTACGAAATGTTGGATGACGTCGAGGCTCCCATCGCTTTCACCAGCGACGGCGGATGTGAAGTGGTCGGGCACGCTGACGGCATCGTCAAAGCTGAGATCTATGGCAAGCAAGCGGTACTGGAGATCAAGTCGATCAACAGCAACGCCCTGGCGAAGGTCAATGAGCCCAAGCCCGAGCACAAGATCCAGGCTGCTTGCTATGTTCGAGGACTCCGAGAAGCAGGGCTGGATGTTGACTCCGTGGTGTTCATCTACTACGGAAAAGACACGTCCGAGATCAAGGAGTTCCCCTACACGCCGACTCCGGCCGACTTCAAACAGATTGAGTCGAGGATCGAGCGCATCAAGAAGATGATCGCCAAGTTCCAGGCCTCCGGTGATATTCCGGAGCCAGCCTACACCGCCCCATCACAGCTCCCATGCCGCTACTGCGGGTGGAAGACTGAATGCCATGCCACCTTCGAGCGGCAGGCCTTTGCAGACCAAATGAAGAAGGAGCATTTCGATGCCAAGCCTACCGAAGCTAAAAAGAAAGCTCAAAAAGTCGCCCGCAAAGCCCCAAAGCGAAAGCTCCCCAAAGTCCGAAGAAGCTGAGAGCGATCAACTCGTCCAGTTCGGTGACAGCGCCACCATGTCTATCCTCAACAAAGCCGTCACCCTAGTTGACGGACTATACACCCATGAAAAACCGGAGGACCTTGCTGGCGTCGATGAGTATGGAGACATCACCAAGCTGTCTTCTCAGCAGCTGGGTAGACTGAACCAGTATTTCACCAACCAGCACTCCTATATGTTGGTGGAGCTGGCCAAGGCCGATCAGCAGTTCGAGGCCGCCGACCACGCGCACAAGACCTTGAAAGCCCAGCTCACCATCGTCCTCTCAGCAGACAAGCAGACAAAGTACGAGCTGGATGCCAAGATCAGTCAGCGCCCGGAGGTCATCAAGTCATACCATCGGGTCATGACCGCCAAGGCCTACAAAGAAGTCCTGTCAGCCACCGTGAAGGGCGTCGAGAACAAAGGGTGGCTAGCCCAGCGTGAGATCACTCGGCGAAGCAGTGAGAGGGACGTGTCATGAAGTTGAGTAGTTTTCGTAAGAAGCCGTCCCCCAAAACTTCAGCCCCTTCGAAGAAGGAAAAGCTACCCCCTATTCGCATCATGTCCCTTGACCCAGCCCTGCGTAACTGCGGGGTTGTTTTGATGGACGGAGAGGGAGTCCTCATAAAAGCCGATACCATAAAGAACCCAGCCCCTAAAAAAGGTGAGGAGAGGTCGAAGCTGGCCGACTACAACAAGATAGTTAAGGAGGTTATCCTTCTTGTTCAGAACCAGCTACACCACAACGTCCCCCTCTTCGTCATCAGGGAAGACTACGCCTTCTCGGCCGCCTCCAGCTCGGACACGCTCCTCAAAGAGCTAGGGGGCATACTTGAGTGGGAGATCAACAAGCAGCCGGGAGTCTATCTCCATTGGGTAGGCATTGGCCAAGCCAAGAAGTGGGCCTGCGGGAAGGGCAATGCGGAAAAGGACGAAGTGATTGCTGGAATCAAGTCTCGATTCAAGTTCGAGGGGGACGAGCACCAGTGTGATGCCTACTCGATAGCCACGCTGTCGCTGGAAGTGCTTAGGCCTGGGACCTTTAAGCTGGACTCCAAACAAAAGGAGGTTATCGACTCCATGGGCGACCATAGCTTGACTTTGGAGCGGCGGAGGGCACGTTAAGGCCACTTCACCCACTACCTGAGCCTGCCATGACTGACACCGACTCACCAGAACGTAAGATCCTCCGGGTTGCTGGAGGTACCGGGGTGGGAAGCCTCGCCTCCGGAATTGCCAGGGTCGTAGAGGAGGGGATGATCCCCGTGCTTGAGTTCGTCGGCGCTGGCGCCGGCAACCAAGCCATCAAGGGACTGGCCACGGCCAACTCACTACTGGCTCGTCAAGGCAGAATCCTCCACGTCATCCCCTGCTTCGTCACTCGCATGGTGAACAAAAAAGAGCGCACCGCCATGCAACTGATTGGGAAAGTGTACGACCTGTGAACCCTTGCGTACTTATCCCCCTGCGGACGACAGACCTCCGAAGCGACTACTGGCACCCAGGAGTCGCTTATTTCGATAGTAGAGGGANNGCCGACAAGTACGAGCATGTGAAGTTCTTCTTTACCGGCCAGGGGGAGAACCCCTACAAGGCCCGAAACGTAGGACTGTCCCACGTCTTCGATGATCTAGGGTATGACTACGCTATTCTGTTGGATGCCGACTGCACTCCTATCCCTGGGTATATGGCCAGCCTCAAGTACCTGCTTGAGCCCCTTGACGGGAAAACCAACTTCCTGATCGCAGGCCAGACCTGCACAGCTATTCCGACAACTGACACCCGGCACTTCAACCTTCTTCGGGGCACCGGATTCGAGTGCTACCACGGACACACTCCAGAAGATCATACGGTCGGGGCCAATATGGTGATTGGTCACGAGTGCTTCCAAAAACTCGGACCGATGGACGAATCCAAGGTCAGCGGCGGGGACGGAAAGTACGGAATCGCCTGGAAGAAGGAAGGAAACAGAGTCATCGTAGGCAGCGACGGCCTACGAGTATTCAAAACCATACACGGCATGCACCTCCGTGGTATCCTGGAAAAACAACTTCGTCGGGCCTGCTCATACCCGCCAGAGATGGTGCCCTCATATCCGAGCGTGGTTTCAGATCTTAAGAAGAACTTACTAGAAATGCAGCGTACTATCGGCGATAAGGAAATCACCGATTACAACGCATTCATCGACCAGTGCTTCAAGCTCATGATGCGCTTCGGTCTACTTTCCCAACATCTCGACAAGGTAAACATTCATGATTCCTATAATCGTACCAACACGGAACAACTCTAGCGGGCTTGCCTGCCTACTAGCAAATCTTGTAGGGCAAGCTGACCCTGACCAGAAGCTCGACGTGATAGTGGTCGACAGCAGTGACAGCCTCGCTATCAACGATGCTTTGATTCGGAGGGTGTGGCCCTGCGTCAACCTCCACTACCACTACGACCCGGAGATGACCGACGTAAACGATCAGCGGTTGGCGGGTATGGCCTTCACGACCCATAGAGCCGTCTTCTTCATGGATGACGACATCTTGCCCCTCGCCGGCTTCAGAACGTCCTTATATCGCTGTTCTGAGCACCTGGACGTAGGGTGCACCGCTATCTTCGGCTGCGTTGTCGACGCCACCAATGAGCGAGGCTATCCAGACTACGGGATCTTCGGAGACAAGCCAGACAACCACCGGTTTTTTGGAGCGCATGAAGAAGACGCTCGGACTCTGTCAGACGATGACCTGATAGTAGAGTACCTGGAGTTCGGAGACGGAAAAGCCACTCCAGGATTTATGCTGGCTCTCAAGGATAAAGCCCAAGAATCTCTCGTTGCTTTGCAGGCCCTGGAAGATGACCCGGCGGTAGTCGATGATGCGTGGGCCACATGGCACGCCATAAACTCCGGTTATCCGTTGTGCCCTACCCTGTCTGCATGGCACATCGGGAATGAAAATCAATGGTTCGTCCGCGATATGGACAAGAAGCGCAAGCAAGTGAGGGAGTTGCTACGTGCTTTCACTCTTTGAAGGCTTCGAAGCCGAGGGCCGGTGGCGCGGTCTCAAGACCCTGTTCATCCCGGCCACCATGATCCGTGCCGACGAGGACCGAACGGAAGTGGCGCACGCCATCCAGTCCGACCGTTATGCCCACCTTTATTTTGGAGCGGGAGACCACCCTATCCTGGATGAAGAAGACTGGGCTAGAGCCATGGAGCTGGTGCTCAACTGGAAGGACTACTGCATCACCTTCGAAGTCACTCTCAACGCACTCCACTACTCCCCCGCAAAGATCCTGTCATCAAGGAACTGCCGGATATTTATCGGACTCAACATCACCACCAATCTTACTCCTGACCAAGCCCAAGCCATCGAGGTGAAGCTGGTCGACACTCAACACGCGCACTGCTTCTCTCATGAGAACAGCGCAGATCTCATCTATCTCAAGGACAAGCCGCTATGAAGCACATCTACTACGTTCCTTTGGAGTCCGTCAAATCAAGGTACACCGATCAGCTCTGCAATTCGTGGATGCCCAGCGCCTTCCATGAGGTCATGGGCTGGTTCGACATTCCCAAGGACCAATTCATCACGGTACGCCCTGACATCGAGGTGGAAGACGACATCACAACCGGTCAGGTGCTGGACGCCCAGAGCCGGTGCCGCTACGCCATGGCCCAGTGTGCCATGCTCTGCGACTTCATCGCGCAAGGAAAGCTGGTCGATGGCGACCTGATCTACCTCCAAGACTTCTGGACTCCAGGTATCGAGTCGGTTCTGTACTGCCTACATCAGCATGGGATCACAGCCCGCATCTACGCGATGATGCATGCGCAGACCTTTGATGAGCACGACTTCACCTACAAAATGAAGGAGTGGATGCGCCCGATGGAGTGCGGTCTCCTCAGCTACATGGCGCTTAATGGCGGAGGGGTCTTCGTTGCCAGCTCATGCCACAAAGGGCATATAGAAACTCGTGTCACAGCCGAAACCGAGATCCCACCGATCCATGTTGTCAGTCTACCGTATGATCCGATGAATCAGTACATGCTCCAAAATTATGGGGATATTCCTTTGCAGGAACGGATCGTGTACTCCAGCCGTCTGGATGAAGAGAAGCGCCCGGAGATGATGCTGGAGTTCGCGGGCAGTTTTCTCAAATCGAACCCCCAGTGGACCTTCGTCATTACTTCTTCGAAGAAACGTGCAACCGAGGATCACGAGCTACTCATAAAGATTGGAGAACTCAAGCAGAAGTACCATGAGCGGTTCTTGCTCATGGAAGGCCTAAACAAGGTCGAGTATTACGAGGAGCTGGCCAAGGCTAAGTACCTGCTCAACACCTCACTCCAGGATTATGTATCGTGGACTTTGTTAGAGGGTCTGAGTTTTGGGTGCCTACCTATCTTCCCGAACTACCGCAGCTTCCCTGAGATACTGCCAGAGAAGTATCTGTACAACTCCGGGCAAGGCGCAAGCTACGCGGCGGAAGATCGATTCGCCGCTCTTCAGAAAGAAGACCGGGTTGAGTGCTTGCAAGATCTAAGACGGCTACTCCATCTCTCTAACGTCGGGCGACACATGGTAGCTTTCCTGGCTATCAACGGCGGGGCCGGCGAGTTCAACCTGTGGAAGGATAGAGATAATTTCGCCGTCAAAGCCATTGAGAGGTTCTTGCGTAATGTCGATTGAGCTGACCATCAGACTCCCTATCGAAGGGATACATTTTTGGCCAGGAGCCCCAGACCCCGTGGAGTTCCTGGCTTATCCACATCGGCACGTCTTCAACTACACTTTTGTGGTGGAAGTGGGGGGTGAGGATCGAGAGGTAGAGTTCCTTACCTTCCGAGAAATCGTAAGGGCTTGGATATTCAAGACTTACAAGATAGCTATGAAGGGGTTCTTCCACGGCCCACGGTATTTCGGAGCGAGGTCATGCGAAACGCTTGCAAGGGAGCTGCTTGACGCATACCCTCAGATCACACAAGCCACCGTCGATGAAGATGGGGAGAACGGAGCTACAGTATGTCGGAGCTAGTCGACATAGTGAACCAGCACGCCGAGTACCCTCTCGGGTCCACGGTGTTTCTCCGTACGGCCTCCGAGAAGTTGAGAGGGCTGGTCACCCAGATCGTGGTCTGTGCGGATGGAGGACTTCTCTNNCACTACGAATGCGAACTGACCACCGAATACCTGCAAGATTTTGAGACATGAGCAACGACAAGCCCAACGCCACCCAGATCATCCTCTCCGGCGTGGAGGGGCAGCGGTTTTTTGACACCGCCTACGAATTTGCGGAGTGTCGCAATATGCTGATGGCCATTCTCTACATCGAGGCCAAGGGAGACCTGTGGTTCGAGAAGAGGGCCAAGCGCCGTCCAGATGTGAAGTGGATGATTGACAGCTCAGGGCACACGTTCCGTAAAGAAGGTTTCTGCGAGAAGTTCCCGGACTGGGATTGGATGGATGCCTTCGCCGAGAGGTACCACGACTGGATCCTCAAGCACAAGGANNAGGACCTTATCAGCCTATGCGTCAACCTCGACATCGACTGCATGGAGCCCGGTGTGGGCATGGACAAGATGTTGGAGTACGACCACAGGTTCTTCGTTCCTCTGGAGAAAGCAGGAGTACCTACCTGCTTCGTGTGGCATGAAGAGTACGGGTTCGACTTCTGGTTGAAGATGTGCCGAGAGCACGAGTACGTCGGACTTCCTGGGCACCTGGATGAGGCCACCTACCACCGGATGATGCGCCCAGCCATGATGAACGGCTGCCGCGTCCACGGCTTCGCCCAGACCAAGGCCGGTATCATCGGAAAGGTCCCCTTCGCCACTGTCGACTCAACCACCTGGAAGAACGCCGAGAAGTACGGACAGACCGTGGTGTTCGAGAACAACAAACTACGGGTCTACGACCACCATCAGAAAGAGGAGGTTCGAGCCCGCTACAAGAATCAATGGGTCGGCGCCGGCATCGATTGGCAAGCNNCTGGCGTGGCGGGAGCTGCAATACTCGATCGCCACCCGGTCTGCCCGCCTCGCCTACTGGCAGAAGACCACCCAGAAGCTCGAAGACCTGGGGGACCCGAAGCTCGTCACCGCCGACCAGCTCCAAGCCTTCCTGGTCCAGCAGAAGTGCCCTATACAGGTCGAGTCCGACAAAATGGCACGCGGTTTTCTACGCGAGGCGCTGTGGATCTGCGGCCGGACCGCCGAGTGCTTCACGATGAGCGATGATGCCCTAGCTTGGTGGGTCGAGCAGACCAAAGCAGAGCCGGAGAACTCCACCCGTGTCGAGGTCCTGGCAGCGGTCCGTGACCAGCTATACCAGTGGTTCTATTCCTTCAGCGCGGAGATCGCCACAGCCCGGACCAAGCCCGAAGACGTCGAGCCAGTGAAGAAGACCAAGCAGCGTACCGGGGAACTGGAGGACGTGCCCTCCGTCAATGTGGAGCTGCCGGATGAGAGGCAGGACGACGACCCTCCGACAAACCCACATGTCTTGGGAATTGGATATGAGGAAACGGATCCAAGGATGGAAGACAAACCCACCGTACAGCAAGATCCTGTAGA